>ERZ1370068.4473-contig-3545_pt1 | contig 59208 bp, 65 predicted proteins | sample MGYA00561227_ERZ1370068 | MGnify/ENA primary metagenome ERZ1370068 (study PRJEB38410, sample SAMEA6850437) | metagenome | study: Metagenomic assessment of the ecological functions of the soil: analysis of the soil microbiota associated with the... | reverse complement strand
GTAGCCGCTTCGTTCAGTTACGTATTGCTGGCCGCGTTCTGCTGGTGGTCGTCGCGCTCCTCAATGGGGGCGGCCGCCGGGGCGGCCTGGAGTCCTCTTCCAGCTCTACGGCCCGGATCGCATCCGCACCGAGCTCGAGCGTGCCCCTGTCCACGGCGTCCGGTCGTCCGGCACGCGTCCAGGCCGTCACGTTCCGTCCCTGGCTGGCCACGCTGCCGGGTGTCCGGCGTGCAGCGTGGCGGATGACGGCCCTGCGGCCGGCGGCGCCAGCGGTCTCCGCTGGACCACGCGGACATCGGCATCCGCCTCGAGGCCTCTGGCGGCGGCGGCATCTCGTCCTGACTGTCACCCTCGCCGGGCTGGACGTGACGACGTCGTCGACGAATGGCCGAGGGGTGGGGCCGGTGTCTCGCCGGGAGCTCGCCCTCCCCTCGACGTTGCATTCGCTTGGGTGCCGTGGAGTTCGGATCCGGTCTGATCCGCCTGGGCCGGGGCCACATCCTGCCACCGCGATCCGGGCCGGCGGATGGGCGGTGAGGCCCGGGGGCTCCGGGCCACGACGTGTGGCCGGAGTCCTCCGCGCGGCGACAAAGCTCTCGGCGCGCGCGGAGAGCGCATCGAGATCGAGGTCGCCCGCGGGAGAGGAGCGCGTGGAGCGGCTTCGCGTCGAGGGGAGCGTGGAGCCGGGCGAAGGATCCGGCTGCAACCGTCGCGTCTCCGGTGGCAAGGTCGGGAGATCCCGCCCCTCTCCGGCCGACTCACGCAGCCCGCCGCCAGGCTCCGAGGTTCACGCGAGCCTTCAGGGGGAGCTGCCGCTCGCCGCAGCCGTCGGCGAGTCGGGGTGGAGCCTCGGCGGGGGCTCACGGGGCTCGCCGCGATCGACGCCGTGCTCGATGGCCCGCCGGACGCTTTTTGCGGGTGGAGGCGCGTGTCCGCCGTCCCGGAGCTCGGGGCGGGTCCCGTGCCGCGCCCGCAACGTCCGGCCTCGAGGGCGGCGTCGTCGACGCGACGCTGCGTGTTTCCGATCTGCGAGGCTGACCTCCCCGGCGGAACGAGTCACCGGGACGCTCCTGGTCCGGTCCGAGAGACCGCCGCCGAGCGCACGGAGCCACGTCGGGCTGACGCTGGGACGGACTCCGCCCGCCCCATGCGCTCGCCGCCCTCGGACCTGGTGCGCTCCGGCGCGGGAGCTCGGATTCTCGACGGCGGGGGTCGAGCTGGGTCCGGCGACCGCTCGGTGGGCCGACGATGCACGGCTCGACGTCACTGGGCCGGCTCGGGCCCGGGCATCCCCTTGCCCTGCACGCGAACCTCGATGGGGACCTCGGCGGGCTTGGGGCGGGCGGTGGGCTCCGCGCCCGTCCAGGGGACGGCTCCCGCGTGGCCCGCGGACGCGTCGCGGGAACCCTGGAGCGGCCGGTCTCGTCACGAGGCCGGGTCCAGGATCGAGCCGCTCACTGCCCGATCGGGACGCAGCCAATCAGGTCGTGATCGAGCTCGTGGCACGGCTCCAGGGAACCGATGGACTCGCCCGGTGGACCGGCGCGCTCGACGTGGGGCGCGTCGCTGCGCCGCCAGCGCCCGTCGAGGATCTCCGGGCCGCGTTTACCCTGGACGCCGACCAGCTGGACCTCCAGAGACTCACGGGCCGCGTCGAAGGGTCCCCGCTGGATCTGCGCGGGGTGTGGACGTGGGCCGGCACGGGGCGCGCTGGAGCGCGACCACCAAGGTCCTGCGGCCCTCGGGGGCTCCGGGCCTCCCGCCGAAGGCTCGGCTCTGGCAGGGACGAGGCTTGGCCCGCGTCGACATCACCATGGGGCCAGGGGTCGCGGCGGCGGCAGAGGTCGAGGCTGACGGATATTGACCGCTCCACGTCGTTCTCGGGACTGGACGACTCCGAGGCAAAAGCTGAACGGTCGCGACCTGACGGCCGACCTCGCGTTCCCCGGCGGCGCGCCTCTCGGCCTCGGCACACGGCCGTCTCGAGCGTTGCGCTCGCGGTGCAAGCCCGCGTCGAGCAGTTCGACCTGGATCCGATCGTCGCCCAGCTCGCGCCGGACGCACCGCCCACCTGCGGGCCACGGTCTCCGCGCGAGCGGGGCCGAGCTACCGCTTCGATCGGCCCGGAAACAGCCCGATGATGACCGCGTGGATCCGGCCCGACGATCTCGTCGTCGCCGGCGAGGGCCACGGACCACGCTTTCTCTCCGCCGTCGTCCACTGGGACGTCGACCAGCTGTCCCTGGAGCAGCTCCGGGTCGGGGGGCCGCTCGCCTGCACGGTGAGCGCCGAGGGCGCCGTCACGGCCGGCGAAGCGGCGACGGCCGCCTGGCGCCGTCCTTGTCGAGGATGCGCGGCTCCCCTCGCCCGCTCGACCGCCTGGGCCGGGCACCGTACGCGGCGGGCCCGCCTCCGCCAGGGCCGCCCTCGAGGGCGATGTCGCTCCGCGCGCGCTGGCCGACGTGGGCCCTGACGGCAGACGGCCGGATCCCGTTCGGACAACCCGGCGATGGCGCTCCGGGGCCAGCTGACCGTGGACGTCGACGGAGGTGGGCCGGATCGGCGGTCTGGACGGCGGCATCGCAGGCCAGGCCGCTGTGTCGGCGCGACGATCGAGGGCCGGTGGCGAGAGCCGACGGCGAAGCGGGCGGATCGAGATGCCCCATCCCTGACCGTCGCCGGGCCAGGCGCTCGCGCAGGCCGAGTCCCGTTCCAGCTCACACGGAACGCGCTCCGTATCGACCACGCGAGCGCGCTCCTGGGCGCACGATTCCCTGCGCGCTCGGCGGCAGCGGCGCAACGTGGGCGGATGGCGGCTGGCGGGGCCGAGGAACCTGTCTGCCCGCGCGGTGACCGTCAAGTGAGTGGCCGATCCAAGCGCCGCGCGTCGCCTTCGTCTTGGACGCAGATCGGCTCGCCGTGACCGATCTCGCGCTCAAGCGTCCACGGGATCCCCGTGCAGGGAACGGCGTCATGGCCCTGGAAGGGCCCGGGGCACCTGGAGGCCCGGCTCGGCCCGCGGTCGATGGCGGGGCTTCCCCAGCCTGCCACCCGCCTTGGGAGTGGAAGGCACAGCGTCCGGGCGGATCGAGGCGACGGGACGGTCGCTCGAGGATGTCACCGCGCGGGCGACACTCCGGCTCGAAGCAGGCCCGCGCGGCCCGGCCTGCTCCTCGGCGCCGGCACGCTCGACCTCGACCTTCGCCCGGTCTCGTGGCCCGCGCCGATCTCCGCTTCCCCGACCGAGCGCACCTCACCGTGGCGGCCGAGGGCCGCGCGGCGGCCGACGCGCTCGTCGCGTCAGGCGGCGGTCGACGCGACCACCTGGCGCTCGAAACTGCTGCGCCAGTTTCGATCCAGGCTCCTGCCGGTCGAGGGCGCCTGTCTGGCGCGGGTCCAGGCCGAGGTGCCCATCCGCAACCGAAACGGCGGGACGCGGCACGCTCCGCGTGGATCCCTTGCGGATCGTCGTCGGCGGCGAGGCCCTACCCAGCCGGTGTCGCGAGCCGATCGTCGCGCCCTCTTCGACGCGCGTGGGTTCGGCGTCAGTCATCTCGCCCTCAGGGACCCGCGGGAACGATCGCAGGCCACCTGGGGATCCCAGAGGTCGGCTGGACGCCACGCTCCACGGGCAGACCCCGGCGGCCCTTCTGGCCAACCTCCGGCCCGAGGTGGAGGAGGCGGTGGCTCCCTGGACGTGACGGCGACCGTGACCGGCACGACAGCGGCGCCGTCATCAGCAGGGGCGGGCACGGTGCGGGGTGGGGCCTCCCGCGTGAGGGGGCTACGCCGACCCGCGCGACATCGAGGCTGAGCTGACGGCGTCACGTACGGGGGGCTCCGCCTGACCGCGAAGCACGCAGGCGGCGCTCGGGGAGAAAACGTCACGGCGCGACGGCGAGAACCACCAGCGACCAGTTGGCGGACTCAGGTCCTACCGGGTGGCGCTGGCATGGCGCCGCGTCTCAGTCTCTCGCCGATGGAGGGCCTTTCACGGCTATGGGACGGCGAGCTCAGCGAGCTGACCGGACGTGGCGCGCGTGGGCTGCTCAGCGGAGAGCCACCTGGTTCGCGGTACCACACGCGTGAGCTCGCCCCCGGGGTCGAGCGGCCGGGCACCAACCCGTCGGCTCGACCGAGCAGGGGCTTGCCTCCCCGCTCCGTGTCCCCGCCAAGTCTCGACGATAACCACCGGTCGATTTAGGGATCTGGACCGACTGCGTCACCGGATCGGCGCGGCGCCCTGTCCCTCAGAAGTTGCAACGACCGCGGCGCCGGCCGTGCTGCGGGCGTGATCGAGACGCGAGGAACAGTGGGCCTTCCGGAATCAGGCTTCACCGTCGCGACCGCGTCCGCCCGCTTCCTCGACCCACGCCACATCGATCCCTACCTGGGACGCGGATCGCGACCCGCCTTGCATCCCCGCGACCCACGCACGCTCACGGCACAAGTCAGGGGCCGTCTCGGTAACCTTCGGGAGATACATCTCCGTTCAACCCCTCCCCTCTCGCAGGAAGACCCTCCTGGCAGCAGGTGGCCTTCGGCGCCACGCGCGTGGCCGAGCTCGCAGCGCTCGCCTGCGGGCGGATCGATCGCCGGAGAGCGGCAGGCGATCGTCAGAGACACCTGCTCGGCCTCGAGACGCTCGGCGGCGAGACCGGGACCGGCGGTCTCCTGGATTCGTGCCTCCGGTAGGGACCTGGCCGACCTAGTCGGTGGCTATGGCCGGCGAGTCGAGAGGGCCCCGAGCGTCCGGGACACTCAGCGGGTCCGCGTCGAGTATCAGCTGCTCGGCCCGATCCAGTCTGGCCGGAGAGCAGGGCCAGCGCCTGGAGGTTGCGTGTGGCTGGCGCGTCGTCCCGTCCCGGTTCCGATGAAGGTGGGACTGTGCGGCCCTGATAGCGGCCGGCTGGATCGTCGCCGGGGGCTGCCCGGCCCCGTCTCGGGGAGCCGAGTGACGGCTCCCCGGCGGTGACTGGGGTCTGACCTGCCGTCTACCCCGCCGAGGTGCCCGTGGAGCACGTCCGGAGCGCGATCGGCGAGATGGTTCGGGCGCGCCGCGCTCGCGATAGGTGCGATCCAAAGCTTGAGCATCGAGGCGGGCGTGGGACCCCTGGAAGCTCTTCTGACGACATCTGGGCGGAGAAGTCCCGATGACCGGGCGGGTGCGGCTCCGCCACCACCTGGTGGGACTGCGGCTCTCTCGTCCGCCGGATCGAATGGCGGCAGTGACGCGGGGCTCGACCTCGTTGATCCAGCTGGGCGCGCGCATCGCTCCTCCGGGCCATCGGCGAGGAGGCCTCGCCCCAGCGGCTCGCATTAGGTCCGAGTAAGGCGATCCTGCTCAACGTCTTCTATCACCGCGCGGGCTACGCCAAGGCGCGCAGGTCGACGTCCGACGCGACCGGCGGGGCCCCGGCGCGGGACATCGTCCGCGGCTGCACCGCCGCGGGAGCGGCAACTGGTCCGGTCTCGACGATGCCCGCATCGAGGGCGCGCTCGGGCTTCCGCTCGACGTCGCCACCCGGACGCTTGCGCTCTCCGCCCCCGGAGCAGACCGAAAGTATCAGGAGGCACGAGGCCCGCGAGCGGGCTCGGCGCAGCTCGGTATGACGGCTCCGCCGCGAGGCGTCTTCCGGAGCGCAGGTGACGGCGCGGCCCACCCCGTCCGCAGAGACCGGCTCCGCCACGGTTCGACGCCACCGTCGACGTCGCCGCCGGGCCCGCGATTACGAGCTTCATCTTCGGCCGGCGGGCGTCGCGGGCTGGGTCGAGTCCGACCCCTTCCGGGGCCGGCTCACCTTGATCGACAGTGGCGTTCGTCGACGCCTTCGAGGTCGAGAAGCCAGGTGCCTCGCCAGCTCGAAGCCGCCTACCGCGAAAGCGTGGGTACGCGCGTCCGCCAGGGTGACCGGGGCGCTGGACGACGCAGCCCGAGCTTCGCCGACCATCCGCTTCCACGGGTGACCGAGGGACCCGCGTGGCGCGGCCTCGGTGACCTTCCGCGGCGCCAACGTCGCCCCCACGACCCGGCGCGTTCTCCATGGCGAGAAGCGATGCGACCACGCGCCCCGCCACCCTCCGCGCAAGCGGGCCCGTTCCGCCTGCGGGAGATCCTCGGTGACCGAGACCTTTGCCACATTGTGCAGGCGCGCTCGCGCAGGCCGATGGCTTCGCCCAGACGCCACCGTCGGGTCCGGCCCGAGCTCGGCTGGGAGGATGAAGCGACGGCAGGTGCGCGTGGTGATCCCGCCGTGGGAGGGGTCCGCGCGCGTCTCCGCCAGGAGACGTCACCGTCAGCGCGAGCTGCTTAGGCCCTCGCCACGGCGGAGGCTCAATGCAGGTCATTCCCCTTGCGGCCGGGCGATCGTGGGAATCCCGTCCGGCGCCGAGGACGGGCGACGGAGCGTGGAGCGGCATTAGGTCGTCTGACGCGGCTTCCATGGAGCCACGGTCGATCGGGCAGACGGATCTGACGACGACCGCCAGGTCTCCGTCGCCCGCCGCGTCGTGGAAGGCACTCCGACGCTGCCGTCAGGCGGATCCTCCTCCGCGGGCTGCTCGTCACCCGGGAGGGGAGAGACCGTCCTGCCGGCAGCTCCGCGTCCGATCTCCGCGACGCATCGTGACTGACCCGGACACTCGCCGCCCGCCCAGCAGGCGGCGAGCGGGCCCCGGCCTTCGCGACCGCTGCGTGGGCGCCGGCCCGCCCCGGCCCGCTCCTGCGCTGTTTCGCCGACCTCCGGGCGACCGTGGCGGAGCAGAAGCCCTGCAGCACCAGACGTGGTGCGTCGGCTACGACACCGCCGTGGGAGCGCGCGGCCTTCGAGGTGGGTACGACTAACCTTGTTCGGAACGGCCCGCAGCGCCAGCCTCCGGATCGAGGGCCGTCGGGGCGAAGCGGTCCAGGAGCTCGAGCGTGTCGACCTCGTGTACCGCGAGCCGTGGATTCAAGGCACGCCTTGGCGAGGCCGAAGCGGACCTGTTCGCCGAGCGGAGCGAGAACCTTGGCTACGATCTCGAAGAGGTGGGGCTGGTCATTTGGATCGGGGACCGATCTTCTCAACCCACGCGGAGCCTGACCTTCCGGACCCAGCTGCGCTACCGCGAGCTCGAGGAAGCGCGCGTCTCCAGCGTGAGCGCGCGATCTCGAGGCGCAGGGGGTCGAGCCGGGAACCGAGCGTATTGCCAGCCTGACGCCCACGGTAGTCTGGGACCTCCGGGACGACCGCCTAACCCTCGGCGCGGCAGCATCCACCAGGCATCCCTCGAGCTGGCCACCGCAGCATTCGGCGGGACCGTAGACTTCGTGAAGTCGGGTTCTCGACGAGCTGGTTCTTCTCCTGGCTGCCGCCGACCGTGGTTCTGCGTTCTCGGGCCGGCTGGACTGGCCGGCCCGTTTGCTGGAACGGAGAGCCTCCCGATCCAGGATCGCTTCTTCGCCGGTGGCAGCACGAGCGTCACGTGGCTTCCCTGAAGATAAGCTGGGGCCGCTGGACTCCGCCGGCAATCCGCTCTGGAGGAAACGCCCTCGTGGTGTTGAGCGTGGAGTGGCGGTTCCCGCTGTAGGGCTGGCTCGGCGGAGCGGTGTTCATCGACCGCGGGCACCGTGACCCCCGAGGTCAGCGACCTCCGGCTGTCCGCGTTCAAGTCAGGTGCCGGCGCGGGTCTTCGTGTGGCGACACCGGTCGGGCCCATCCGCCTCGACGTCGGCTACGCGCTGCAGCGCCGATCCCCAACGAATCGCGATGACGCAGGTCTACCTGACCGTGGGGTTTCCCTTCTAGTGCGGACGCGGGTGGCGGCGGCCGCGATCCTGAGTATCCTAGCCTGGACCGGATCGGCGCGCGCCGAGGCAATCTTCCTCGATGGCGTCGTCGCCGAGGTCGACGGCGTGGTCGTCACCGCGAGCGACGTCGCCCTTGGCCGCGCACTCGGACTGTTCGGGCTCACGCCGAGCAGTGGGCCCCTGTCGGCTGGGGACATCCAGCGCTACATCGACGGACAGCTCCTGGCCCGCGAGGCGTCGCGGATCGGGGTGGAAAGTGCGCCCGCCGATCGCGCGGAGGCCTGGGCAGCAGTTGTCCAGCGGAGGGGGGCGAGAGCACCTGACACGCTGGCTGACGATCGCCGATGTCGAGGAGGCGTGGGCGCGCCGACTGGTGCAGTTCGACGACCTTCGAATGCGGCAATTCATCGAGCTCCGTTTCCGCGCCCTCGCCTCCGTTGCCGAGGCCGACCTGGCGGCCGCGCTGGGCCCGGGGACCATGACGAGGGGGCGCGAGAGGCGATGCGGGAGCGCCTGGAAGCGGAGGCGGCGGATCGCAGGCTTGCGGAGTGGCTCGCGGATCCGCGGGGGCGCGCCTGGATCAGTCCACGCGTCGTCACGCTCGGCCAGGTCCCCAATCCGCTGCCCGGGGCTTCCGGGCGTCGGCGCCGCCCCTGACGTCGCCTCAGTCCGGCGGCCACGACTTCTCACGCGCTCGAGGCGATCGGTCCTTCTGCGGCAGGTCGGAAGTGGTCACGCGGATCCAGGAGTGGCGTAGCCGAGCAGGCATGCTACCGCCCCGGTCGGCCCGTGTGTCCGACTCTGCCTCCCCACCCGGTGTCCAGCGCGCGCGCGCCCGCGGTTGTGAGATGCCAGGCGCCGCGCTATGCTCGGCTGCCACTCGGGAGACCGGCGGCTTCCGGAGGAGGGCCCTGCGCTGAGCATTGGGTCTCCTCGTTGGGCACCGCCCGATCCGGATCGCGCCCGTTCGAAGCGCCGATGGCGCAGAGCGCTTCGCGAGGAGGGCCGGTGCCGATGGCAGATGATTGTCGTCAGCAGATGCGAGGCCCCCGCACATGCCCACGCGTGAGAGGTTGTCTTCGGCAGATGAGGTGCTCGCGCGCCTCGTTGCGGGAAACGAGCGCTTCATCCGCGGGGATGCGCGACTTTCCAACCGTGCCGCGCGAAGTCCTCGCGGAGCTCGCGAAGGCGCAGCGTCCGTACGCGACCGATACTGGGCTGCAGCGATTCGCGAGTGCCGCCGGAGCTCGTATTCGACGCCGGTTTCGGTGAGCTGTTCGTCGTGCGCGTCGCCGGCAACGTGATTTCGCCCGAAGTCATGGGTACCCTGCAGTACGCCGGAGTGCACCTGCGCACGTCGCTGTTCCTCGATGCTCGGTCACCAGGTACTGCGGCGCGGTGCAGGCCGCGCTTGCCGCCCAGTTCCGCGGCGCGCGAGGATCGGGAGCGCATCGCGGTGTTGCTGAAGAACATTCTGCCCGGGCTGCAGGGGCGTCGACGCTGAGCTGGGGCCGAGCCAGCAGCTCGACGCGGCGGTGGAAGCCAACGTCCGCTGGGCGGTGCGGCAACTGCTGGATACGCCGGAGGTCAAGGCGCGCAAGGCCGAAGGTGTCATGAAGCTCGTCGGAGCCGTTCTTCGAGATGACGACCGGGCGCGTGCGATTCCTACCGGACTCGGACGGGGCGGCGCGCCGAGTCCTGGTTCAAGTGCTTCGATGCGCGGCCAAACGAGCGATCCACAGCGGCGCTGAGCTTCGCGAGTACCTCCGAGCGGGACGCCGCTTCGCGATGGACATCCAGGGACTCCTGTGGCATGGAGTAGGTGAGCCGGGAGCCGGATATGTCTGGTGGGACAACCCCGACCGTCCAGCCGGAGGACTTGGGGTGCCGGCTTGCACGGGTGCGTTGAGGGAACCCTGACAGAGGAGCAGACATGCTGGGGCGAAAGTCAGCGACGTGGCTTCTTGTGGCTGTTGCAGTTCCTTTGGGAATCGTGATCGCTGGAGGCTGTGCGACGACGATCAACCACACGTATGACCCTCGACGAATTTCGGACCGCTGAGGAGCTATGCGTGGACGCCCGGGTCGCCGATCTACTCGCAGAACAACCTCATCGAGGCGAACGTCCAGTTCCTGGCGGATCCCCTGCTGGAGAAGAGGGCTTCAAGAAAACGACGGCCACTCCCGATCTCCTCATCTCGGTCAGGCTCGAGAACTATCCGGTCGGCACCAGCGAGAGCTACGAGCTCCGGATGCTGGGCCTGAACGTGTACGGAGCGGATGGCCAGACGCTGATCTGGCGGGGACGGCCTCCGGCTCCATCAGCACCGACGCGGCGTCCAGTGATCTGAAGAACGCGGTCCAGGGCATTCTCGCCGCCTTTCCCCGAGTTGAGGCATTCGCGGCGCCCACGTTCCGGGGTGTCGGCGCGCTCGCCCGACAATGCCGCTGCGCAGGAGGGCACGATGGGCCGGACGATCTGGAACCCACCGCCTAGCTCGGCAATCCCCGTCGGCGACCGGAGGGTCAGCTCGGCTGGTTGCTCGGCGCAGGGTCGGACTAACCCATGTCACCCGTGACCCTCCATCCCCGTCACGCGACATCCCACGAATCACGCTGAGCGTCCTGTTCATCGGGCTGATGATCGTCGCGAGCGTCTGGGTACTGCCGGCCGTTCATCGCGCGCGATGGTCTGGGCCGGGACCGTGGTGGTGGCGACCTGAGCCGATGATGCGCGCCCTGCAGTCGCGCCTCGGAGGACGGCGTTGGCTCGCGGTCCTCTTGATGACGGGGGCCATGCTGTTGCTGCTGGTCGTGCCGATCGCCCTCGCCATCAGCACGATCGTCGACCATGCGGACGACATCGTCGGATGGGCCCAGGCCGCGGCGCGCACGGGGTGCCGCCGCCGCCCGAGTGGGTTGGGCGGATTCCAATTGCCGGATCGAGGCTCGTGCGGCAGTGGCAGCAGCTGGCGGCGACCAGCCACGAGGAGCTGGCGGCGCAGGCCTGCCCTACGCGGCCACCGTGGTGCAGCGGGTCGCCGGCCGGGCGGGCGACTTCGGCGCGCTCGTGGTGCACTTCCTGCTGACCGTCCTGATCACCGCCATTCTGTACACGACTGGCGAGACGGCGGCCGCGGGCGTTCGACGATTCGCCCACCGGCTGGCCGGAGACCGCGGGATGACTCCGTCGTGCTCGCGGGGCAGGCCATCCGCGCCGTGGCGCTCGGGGTGGTCGTCACGGCGCTCGTGCAGTCTGTCGCCGCCGGCATCGGCCTCGCCATTGTCGGGATCCCCTACCGCGGCGGTGCTCACGGCGATCGTCCTCATCCTGTGCATCGCGCAGCTGGGCCCCTTTCTCGTGCTGGCGCCGGCCGTGGCCTGGCTCTACTGGTCCGGCGACGCCGTGTGGGGCACCGCGCTGCTCGTCTGGACCGTGCTGGTCGGGGTGCTCGACAACGTGCTGCGCCCGATGCTCATCAGGCGGGGCGCCGATCTGCCGATGCTCCTCATCTTCGCGGGCGTGATCGGTGGGCTCATCAGCTTCGGCATCATCGGGCTGTTCGTGGGGCCGGTGATCCTGGCGGTGACCTACCGGCTACTCGAAGCGTGGATCATGGATGTCGACCGGCAGCCGGGCCGGGGTGTGGGGCCCACGCCCGCCGTGTCGGAGTGAAGCCTTCCCCTCCGCCGGCGGGCGATCGGGCAAGTCTAGATCACGTCGGCGCGCCAGCCGATCCTGCCGCTGTAGAGGGGCGCCAGCTGCTCTTACCGGGGAGGCGCTTGACGCCCCAGCTTCCGCATGCGGTTCCGCAAAGTGCTCGGGTTCAGTCCCAGGCGCTCGGCCGCTTGCCCGCGCCCCTCGATCGTCCACCCGCAGCGGTCGAGCACGTGCACGATGTGGGCCCGCTCCACGTCCTGCAGGGACTCTCCGGGAGCGGGCCGGCCGGCTCCGTCCCGGGACATCGCCCCTGGTCCGAACGCCTCCTCGACGCGAAGGACCGAGCCGCGCGAAAGGATCAGGAGCCCGTTCGACCACGTTCTGCAGCTCGCGGACGTTCCCGGGCCAGTCGTAGGCCAGGAGCGCGGCCATCGTGGCCGTCGGAATCTTCGTGATCGTCCGGCCGAGCACGCGCTGGCGTGCTTGAATGAAATGCCAGACGAGTAGGGGGATGTCCGCGCGGCGCTCCCGGAGGGGCGGCACCTCGATCGGGAACACGCTCAGGCGGTAGTAGAGATCCGAGCGGAACCGCCCTTCGCGCAAGTCCCGGCGCAGGTCACGGTTGGTCGCCGCGATAATCCTGACATCGACCTTCCGTGTCACCGTCGAGCCGAGCCGCTGGATCCTCGCCGCCTTCGAGCGCGCGGAGGAGCTTCGCTTGAAGGGAGGGGTCGAGCTCGCTGATCCTCGTCGAGGAGAAGCGTCCCGGAGTCGGCGAGCTCAAAACGCCCGGGCTTGGCCTGCGTCGCGCCGGTGAAGGCGCCCTTCTCGTAACCGAAAGCTCGTTCTCAATGAGCCCCATGGGCAGGGCGGCGCAATTCACCGTGACGAACGGCCGGTCACGCCGCGGGCCGGAGGCGCGTAGCGTGCGGGCCAGCAGTTCCTTGCCGGTGCCGGTCTCGCCAAGGAGCAAGACGGGCGCGTCCGTGGCGGCGACCTGCCGGACTTGCTCCAGGATCACCCGGAGGCCGGGCTCCGCCCGACGATCTCCCGGAAGTCGTGGGCCTCGTCGAGCTGCGCGTGGGGGTGGGCACGCTCGGCCACCAGGCGCTCGCGGAGCCGCGCGTTCTCCTCAAGGCCGAACGGAGAGCGCGCTCGACGTCCCGGTGAGCGAGGGCGCTCCCGATGCTCTCGCCCACCGGCTGAAGATGGGTGACCCGGTCCGGCGACCCGCGTCGTTCACGCGTGGGCGTCGCGAACGAGATGTCGTCCACGACACGATCGACAGCCCCTCCCGCGCGGGCCCGCCTGAGACGACCACCATTCCGTCCGATGGTCGAGGGATCGCGGTCCGGCGCAGATGGCCGCTCCTCGAAGCCGGTTCATGGTCACGCGCTTCCGGGCCTCGACCCCGAGCCCCCGCCCTCGCCGAGGGCACGCGCGACGGCGCGCGCCGCCGCCTCGCGAGAGCCGAGGCCGAAGGCGAGCGCCAGGGCCAGGCAGACGGCCCCGAAGAGCAGGACGAAGGCCCACACCACGATCGTCTCGCCGAACCCGATCTGCTGGAGCGCCATGGCGAAGGCGAAGACCACCACGGCATAGCGGGCGAGGGCGGCGATCGTCTCGGGGATGGCGCGCCCGGTCCGCTCGAGCGGGCGCGCGACGAGCCCCTGCACGAGGTTCCCGGCCCAGAGGCCGACGCCGACAATGGCCGTCGCGATCACGACGTTGATCAGGAAGGCCACCAGGCGGTCCTCGAACCCGGCGAGGCGGTGGAGCCCGAGCACCTGCGAAGGTCTCGACGGTGGCAAAGACTCATGACGAGCGTCCGGACGACCATCCCGGTCATCTCGGCGGGCGTCCGCGCGCCCGGCGCCTGGAACGGCGCCAGACCGAGCCGGGCCGGCAGTCCGTCGAACCCGACGCCGCGGAGCAGCTGCGTTACGAGGTCGCCCACCAGCCGGCTGACGAACCTGGCGAGGATCAGGAGCACGGCCCCCGAGGCCTTTCGGCACCCAGGCGAGGACCGTATCGAGGGCGGTGATGGCGGGGCGGGAAATCGCCTCGATCTTCAGCGCGTCGAGGCCCGCGATGATGAAGGGGATCCAAACCACGAAGTAGACGATCGTCCCCACGAGGGCGCGGACAGGGCACCCCCGGGGGCCGGCGCGAGCCGAACGCGCGCCGCCGCCCGGTCGAGGCCGGCCCCGGCCAGAAGATTGCGGACGATCTGTCGAAGGATCCGCGCCACCACCCACCCCAGTCCGATGCTGACGGCTGCCGCGGCCACATTGGGCAGGTAGGCGAAAAGGATGCGCAGCATCTCGGAGAGCAGGGCCACGAGGGCGCTCTGGCCCAGCGCGCCCAGGAAGGGGGGAATCGCCAAGAGGAGCACGATGTAGAAGGTCAGGGTCCCCATCGTCTCCGCGAGCCCGCGCGGATCCGCCCCCTCGGGCACGAAGAAGTGCCCGAATCGCCGCTCGACGTCGAGCCGGGTGAGGGTCTTCACGACCAGCCACCGGAGCAATCCGGCGAGGATCCAGGCCGCTATGAAGATGATGCCGGCGTGAAGGACGCTGGGTGCGACGCGGGCGATCGCGTCCGCGACGCCGCGCAGGGGTTCGGCCACCAGCGTGAGCCCCACCTCGTTGAAGAAGCCGATCCAGACGAAGAGCATGATGAGCCAGAAGGTGATCCGAGCCGCCACCGCCCGCACCGCGTCCGGCGCCCCGGGCTTCGTGGAGGCCAATGGCCTCGGCCGTCCGCGCGTCCAGGCGCGGTGCGGCCCAGGACCCGACCCACGATCCCGGCCGCCATCTTGGCGATCACGTATCCCGCCACCAAGATGCCAAGCCCGATCAGGAGCGACGGCAGGGCGCTGGCGATGCGCTGCACTGGTTGGCGCGAGCATTTCCCTGAGTGTCGTGTGGCACCTCCCATGATGTGGCGGATATGGTCAAAGCATGCGGCTCCCCTCCCTGTCTCTCCGTTTCCCACGGGGTGGCGCCGGCCTGGCGTCGGGATCAGTCAGGACGGGCCGCCTTCGGGCAGAAGGAGGCTCCGGTTGCTCGGCGTGGACCGCTCGCCAGCGGCAGGCGGGAGACGCGCCGCCATGCACCGGCCATCAACGGCCCGGCTGCCCCGCTCCTGCGTGTGGCCAATCCTCGCCTCCCACGACCCGTCTCGCGGACGTGGCCTCGCGTCGCGTGCATCGACCGGATCGCCAGGCAGACCAGCATCGATCCGCTCTCGGTGGCCTTCCTCTGCCATTGTCTCAGAATCCGGGCTCCTGCTGGTACGCCTTGAGAATCTTGTCGAGCTCCTGGGCCCCCACGTCGGCGCGCCCGCCGGAATTGGCTCCCCGGCGGGCGTTGAGGTCTGCGCACGGCTTCGCGGTTGCGCCGCGATCTCCTTTGTGTCGCTCGAGGTTCTGGCGGCCGCGACGCGCTGCCGGCGTTGCCGCTGACGCGGACCGTCTCGGGCTCAGTCACTGGCCCGGATCGCGCCGCAGCCGCCTCCTGGAAGCCGACCCAGCTTCACTGCGGCGCCCTCGACGACGGCGCACCTATCCGAGCAGCCCGGCATCGCCCCCGGTTCGGGGTGGCTTGTTGCTCCTGGGGTCACTCGACATCGAGCTTCTTGAAGCGCGAGCCCGAGAAGGACACATCCCCCATTAACCCCTTCTCGCCGAAGATGAAGGACACGATGTCCTTCTTCAGATTGGTCGTATCGAGAGCGCCGCCAGCGCCCACTGTGGCCACGGCCACCGACGCATCCACGCCCATCTCCCATTCGCGCGTGCCGCTGGTGAACTTGGCCAGCGCGGCGTCCGTGTTCAGCACCAGGATCATCGAGTACCATGAGATGCCCGCGAGGAGTCCCGCCTTGAGCGCGCGTCGTCCCGTAGTAGATCGGCTTTGCGAGCACCCTAGGTCAGCACGCAGTCGCCTGACTCCACGCCGATGATGAAGCCCCCTTGGTGATCTTCGGGCACACCAGGACACCCTTGGCGTTGGCGAACACCTCCGTCGGAGCCCTTGGTGTCTGCCTGGAACTTCGCCAGCGTGGCCTGCGCCTCGGCTTCCAGCTTGGCCGCGTCCTGGGCCGTGAAGGCCGCGATGGCCTGACCCGACAGGACCAGACCAACCGCCACGACACCACCCTCATCAGGCCTGCAGTGATCCTTCGATTGAACATGCGTCTCTCTCCTCTCAGTTCGTGAGCGTAGGCCCGGTCGTGCTCGTGCCGATTCTGGAGGGGCGGCACCTCGATTGGAAAGATGGCCTCAGCACCCCTGGGCCACCGTCTGCGCCGCCGGTACAGGCCACAGCGGCTCGTCGAGCTCTTGCCCCAGACTCATCATGGCCAGGCGCATCGCGATTTCACCAGCTCGCGAGGGAGCTCGACCAGCGGGCACTTGCGACGAGCGCCAGGGCTGCCGTGGCGTCAGCCGCGTCGAGAACGGTGAGCCCGTTCATCTCAGCGTCCCGTGCACGGACTCCCGGGCAACTTGCATCGCCGTCGACGAGCAGAACCGTGCACGGAGTCATGACGCCTCCGCCAGCAACGCTATCAGATCGCGCGAGGAGGGACAAGACCTGGGTCTCGATCGACGGGCTGAGCGGCGAAGATCACCGTCTCCGCACTGAGCTCTTTGCTCACGCGGTACTGGCTGCCAGCTGTCGAAGAACGGCGCCGGCTGGTGGGCCGCCAGAATCGGTCGATCTCCCGGGCCTCCCACGCGTGCAGGCCGGATTCGAACACCGTTTCCGTCAACTGCGCGCGCGTACGTGGGTGGGCACTTCCGAGTCGGTCAGCTTCACCCCGTAAGCGGAGAGGATCTGGTCAACCTCCACCGGCGTGTACGTCCGCTGCACCATCTCGAACCTTGTCGGCGACCTTGCGCGCATAATTTGCGGGCGCCTCGCTGACATCGACCAGCGTTGAGCCGTACGCGGACGGGACCTGATCCAAATACTGGACGGAATGGCCACCGGACCGGTCGCTTCCACCAGCCCGGCGGTGCCTTGGCGCGGTCACTCGAGTGGAGCAAGTCGGTCGGGGAATCGCCGACTCCAGCCCGGGCTGATTCGACGGGAATGGTCAGTACCGCTCGGCGCACGAACTTCCGGCCCTTCGAGCGAGGCCTTCGTCGTCGTACGTCGCGCCTTCATCGGCGCGCTTGGGCAGCTTGACACTTCTCGCGCGGCACCTTCTTGTACGGGATGATGACTCCAGCAGGTGCGCGATGCAGTTCAGGCGCGCGCGCCGCTTGTCGTCGGAGCGCAGGATGTACCACGGCGCGTGCTTCGTGTCGGTCGCCTCGAGCATCATGTCGCGCGGCGCGCGAGTAGTCGAACCAGCGGCTCGCGCGAGGGCAGGTCCATCGGGCTCGAGCTTCCACTGGCGCACCGGGTCGTCGATGCGCGCCTCGAAGCGGCGCTTCTGCTCCTTGTCGCTCACCTCGAGCCAGATCTTGATCAGCTGGATGCCGCCGTCGACGATGTACTTCTCGACTTGCGGGCACAGCTCGAGGAAGCGCCGGTGCTGCTCCTCGGAGCAGAAGCCCATGACGTACTCGACCCCGGCGCGGTTGTACCAGCTGCGGTCGAAGATCGACGACCTCGCCCGCGGCCGGGAAATGCTGCATGTAGCGCTGCATGTACATCTGCGACTTCTCGCGGTCGGACGGCGCGGGCAGCGCGACGACGCGGAACACGCGCGGGCTCACCCGCTCCGTGATGGCGCGGATCGTGCCGCCCTTGCCGGCGGCGTCGCGCCCCTCGAAGACGACGATCACGCGCAGCCCCTTGTGCTTCACCCACGTCCTGGAGCCGGCACAGCTCGGCCTGCAGCTTGCGCAGTGCCTTCTCGTACTTCTTCTTCCTCTTCAGCTTGCCGTTCTCCGCTGCGCGGTTCCCGTCGTCTTTGCTCTCGCGTGTGGCCATCGCGTCTCCGCTCCTTCTCTCCCGGCTCGCTGTCAGAGCCGCGCGATCCTCTCTCACCCGCTACAAGCCGTGGATATCCGCTTCGCGGTGGGCATCTCTGACCCATTGGCTGGCCGAACGTCTCGCCCGGTCGCCTCGCCGCTCGAGCCCGACGGTCACCCGGATGCCGACAGCTCCCGGACAGCCCGTCCACGCCCCTCAGGGATCGGGAAGCAGCGCGGTAGATCGTCCCGATCGTCACCGCGACCGGGAACGCCGGTGGACCAGCCGAGCATCCAGCACTCCGACCGCCGCCTCGAGCGAACGGCTTGGCCAGCCGCCACGCTGGCTCGGGCAACACCACGTCGCCATACCCGACGGTGAAGTTGTAGCTCGTGAGCGAGGAAGTACGCCGCGGACTCCAGGTCGGACGCTGGTATCCCAGCGCGACCAACACCGCGAAGAAGAGCGCCCAGGGCGAGCCGTCTCGGCCGCAGGTGCAACAGAAGCAGCAGGCTCACGAACAGCGCCAGGAGAAGCTCGGTACCCAGTCGGCCTCGACAGCTCCTTGCTCGGGATCCACACCTCGGCCGCGCGGCCGGTGAGCGCCAGCGGTGCCGATGGAATGTATCACCACGGTGGCCCCCGTAAGGCCGAGCGCGGACAGTATCAGCATCACCATGGCCATACCTCCCGGCGGGCCGCGCCCTGAATATGCGGCGCATATCTAGGGGATAAATCCGGGCCGCCGTCGCCGAGTCGACCACGCGCGGCTCAGCGTGGGGAGAGAATGTGGGCGGGGCGAAGCGCATCGAGCCCGCGCGGTCAGATTCGACCGTCCAGCCAGTAGTGGCCGAGCAGGCCGGCGGTCAGGAACGGCAGGAGCGCGTCGGACCCCGGAGTACTTGCACGGCCGCCCAGGAGGCGAGGCCGGATCGCCGGCCACACGGCGAACCGGGCGAGCCGCCGGAGCTCGGGGCGAGCCCGAGCCTGCAGGACCCCGGTCGCCGCCCGCGCGACCGCATAGGTGAAGTAGAGATACTGCACCTCGTGGTGGACCGCGAGGAGCGAGGATGAACGACACGGACCGGGCGCCGAGCACGTAGGCGCTGCCGAACGCGCACGCGCGTTGGCGAGGGACTGACCACCGCTCGCCGGATGACACCGAGTGCCGAGCGTTCGGTCTCGGTGCGGCGGGTCGTTACCGATCGCCGCCGTCCGGCCAAACGTCCAGCCGAGGTAAGCCGGACGCTTGAGGCCGCCACCGCTCCCGAGTCCCCACAGTGATCTCAGGACCGACGCGCGAGACCGTAGAAGGAGTTCACCGCCCTCGTGGAGTCGGCGCCGTGCTCGTGTAGTAGGCGACCCCGCACGACCATGGAGTAGATACGAGGCCGCTCGGGCAGCCACCGATGCCGAGACGACACCGGTCCTCCGACGCTGCCGCTGGTAGTACCGCGCGATGCCCAAATTCTGACGCCCGCGATGCCACGCCCCGAGGTAGAGGATCGTCGTCGTGACGAGGAGCTGCCACCGGTCAGCCGCAAGGGCGTAGGTGCACGATCAAGATCGCGAGCGGCACCGCAGGATCAGTCAAGTGGCATGCGACGCCAGAGCCGACGGCGCACGATGACCGCATGTGTACGTGGCGCCGAGGATGAAGCTCGGACAGGAGCAGGTCCGCGGTGTCCAGCTCACGGTCGCCGTGCCAGAGCAGCACCAGGCCCATCACGATGAGGAGCGAGGCGCCGCCGCGCCAGCGGCGATCCAGAAGTCGGCGCGCTCGGAGACGAGCCACGCATCGGGCGGGAGTCGCTGGACCGCGCCCGGTCTGCTGCGCCGGGGCGCGCCTCGGTGACTCGCCAGGGACAGCCGTGACGGGACACCGCCGTCAGCGCCGCTGCGGCCTCCGCCGCCTGCCGCCGCGCCCGCCTCCCACCGCCCGCTCGCTCCCCGCTCGGCCGCGCCCCGCCGCGCCCCGCCGTACCCCCCGCTCGGTCGCGCCGCCGCCGCCACCACTCCGCTGGTAGGAGCTCGCGCGCGCGGCCCCGCGCTCTCGCGCCCGCTGCTCGCGATTCGAGATCCGCGGCGGACTCCCTGCCCTGGCCGAAGTTGGCTCGGTCCCAGCCCTGTCCCGAGTTCTGCTCCCAGCCCTGCGCCCCGCGCCGGTAAGGTGTTGCCGTCGCGGCCCGCATAGACGTCGTTGGGCGCTGGCGCGACACGCGCGCTGCTGGAGCGCTCCTGCTGGTTCTGCGCGCGCGACTGTCGCCCGCTGCTGCCCCCTGACGGGCCTCGCTCGCGCTGCTGGCGCCCTGCCGGGCTCGTTCGCGCGATTCTGCGCGCCCACGCCCGGCTCTCGACGGTTGGAGCGCACCTGATCCTGAGTTCCACCGGTTGTAGGCGTCGTTGCGGTTGATGTTGACGTTCCGGTCGATGTCGACGTCGTCATACCCGCAGCAGCCCCAGGCGCCGCCCCAGACGGCGGCGGTGGCCGCTCCAGAACGCGAACCCGGTGACGGCGCCCCAGCCGAAGCCGGCGCCAGTAACCGTAGGTCGGCGGCGGCGGATACCAGTACGTGACCCGACGTAGACCGGCGGGTAGACGTAGCCGGTGCCGTAGACGACCACACGGTGCTCGGCGCGACGACCGGTCCCGTAGTACCCCGGCGTGTAGCCCGTACACGGTCTGGGGCGTCGACCCGTAGACCTGGACGTAGGTGACGTAGTGAAGCGGCGAGCTGACCGGGATCGAGTAGATGGCAGCCGGGACGGCTCGTGGCGACCACCGCAGGGCCCCGTGGGCATGGCGGCCGTGAACCAGACGCCGTCCTTCAGCGCGTAGTAGCTCTTCGGATCGACCAGGATCACGGGGTCCGGTGTGTTCACCGCGTACTGGAGGGACGTGCCCTCGATCGGCTGGAACTTCGGCGTCCCTCGTAAGGTGGTCCGGTACGTCGTCGGTCTCCCGGCTGACCTCGGCGGTCTGGGGGATGCTGTTGTCGATGACGCGCTTCCTGGGCCTGCGACGTGCCCGGACGGACGCCAGCACAGCGCCCTTGCGGGTGCGTCTCGGGAATCTTCGCGAAGGCGGCCGGGACCTTGTCGTGCGGGACGTACTCCCACGGTCCGTCCGTGAGGGACGGGCTCTCGGAACCACCGGCCGGACAGCAGGAGGTAGTAGCCGCTGGTCGGTGGTGTCGAGCAGGACGTTCGTCGACGCATTCCGGACGTGCAGGAGGTCCGTGCCGTCGATGGGCTCGTAATCCGGGCGCCCTCGTCGTCTGGACCAGCTCCGCCGGCACCGTGCTGACGTAGATCGTCGGGAGCACGCCCTGCGCGGCCGCGTCCTTCACCGCAGGACCGGGATCGTCGAGAAGGTTCAGGCGCTGGCTCTTGGTCAGCGTTCTGCATGGCGGTCTCGAGCGCGGCGGGCGGACGCGCCGCCGCGCGTCAGGGCCCGTCGATGGTCGCCGCCTCGAACCACCGCCCGAGCGCCCGGAGGTAGTGCTTGCCGCCGCTCCCCTGGTCCACGAGGATCAGCGCCCACGTGTTCACGACCCGCTGGAGGCTCGAGCCGTCGACCTGGCGGAGAACCGGCTTCCCGTCCACCAGGACCAGGATGGCCGGCGTCGGGCTGACGATCACGCGCGGCGGATCGTTCTTCACCGGCCTGGGCGCGGCCGCCGTGACCTGGGCCTCGGTCATCGCCAGCGCGGCCTGGATCCGGTCGAGCGAGATCCGCGCCACGTCCCGGGGCAGGTGCCGCTCCAGCACCTTCTGGTAGCTCGGCCGCCCGGCCGGGCTCGGACGGGAACGCGAGCTTATCGATCCGGAAGTCGGCGAGCGCGACGAGCCGGTTGACCTTGTCCACCTCGGCGCGGGCCGGAGAACCAGACGACCCCGAAGTGCTCGGTCGGCGAGGCGGCGCTCTCGATCGGAAGGCCGCGCGCGCGCGCAGGCGCGATGCCGTCCCACTTGTCGATCTGCGGCTGGTAGAACGGTGTAGCGTCTGGCCCCCTTCGTGGCCTCCCGCGGCCAGGGGCGTTCGTGTTTCCGGTTCCCGCTGCCGGCGAAGCCGTCGGCGGATTCCCCGCCGGCAGCCGGCCGGCCAGGCGCCCGGCGAGGTGGGGAGCGCTCAGGCGCCGCTCGACTTCGACGCCGGTGCGCCCGGAGGCAGGCATCGACGGCTTCGGCACGCGGGCGCGCTCTAGGCGCACAGGTGGCCGGCGTGCCGGACGCCGGCATGGATCGGAGAGCTTGCGGCCCAGGCCGCGGGCAGCGACAGCTCACCACCGAACGCGAGCAGTGTCACGATGGCTGCCCAGCGCGGCGTCTGGTCGATCGAGAGTCATCGTTGTCCTCACGTACCCCGGGCCGCCATGCCGGGCCGGCGGGAGGAGTTCGCGCAAGCATCGAGGCCGCGTCAGGCGGGTGAAGGCTCTTCCGCAGCCAGTCGAGGTAGATCTGCAGCAGGAAGGAGCGGGCGATTCCTCCTCGATCCGCCCTCGAAGCATGCGCTGCATGAAGCCCTCCAGCATGCTCGATCGTGCGCGCAGGCCGCCAGCAGGTAGTACCCCTGGCAAGCGATCCGGCGGGGGTGCCAGCCACAGCACGAGCAGCGGGGCGTCCACGTACCGGCTGTGCGTGGAAACTGCTTGTCGGCGATGAAGATGCCGCTCCCCTGGTTCCGCTGGATCACCGAGGTGGTGGAGCGTGATCGATGGCTCGGGCCCGAGGCCCCCCTTGGCCCGGTACAGAACTCCTCGACAGGCACGCTCGGGGCCGTCGAGGTACGCGCTCGAGATACGATGGCCAGGGACTTGTCCGAAGCGCGCCTACAGATTCGTCGCGCGTTCTGGATCAGCGCATGGAAGCCATCACGCCACGAGTCAGCGTGTCTGCTCGTTGTGAGCGGCGCCCAGCGCCGCGTCCCCGCCGCGAGGTATGCGTCCGCGTATCCCAGCAGGAGCTGGCGCGTCAGCAGGTTCGCCCGTCGGTCACCGCGTCGGCGGCGCGCCAGATCCACGTCAGGCTGGAGTCGCGTGATCTGGCCCGATCGCCGAGGCGCAACGCGCAGTCGCCAGGCTGGCCATCTCCGGCGCGGCAGAGCTCCCCGGCGATCGACCAGGAGAGATCCCACGAAGTCGTTGATCGCCGGTGGCGAGCCGAGCTTGCGGGATATGCGCCCACGTCCGCCGCTTGCGGAAGCCCTCGACGTCATGCGGATCCAGCGGACGAGGCCGCTCCTTGTCATCCGGAATCCGGACCGCTGCCCGAAGACGGCCATCTCCGACCCCTCGATCGGCGCCGTCTTGGTCACGCTCTGGCCGCCGCGCAGCTGCTCCGAGATCGGCCGCCGAGAAGCCGAACCGCTCGGTCAGCGCGCTCGGGCGTCGAGGGGCGGAGCCTGAGCCATGCTCCCGGGGCCGCCGCCGAGGCTGCGATTCCGAAGCCGAGGAGCGCGATCACGGTTCGTCGCATCCTGACCTCAAACGGGCGGGCGTTCGAGTTCCCTGGACCAGACTGTCATGAGGGCCCGATACGGACAGCCGCGCCGTCTACTGCGCCCAGCCGCCCCCGAGGGCCCGGTAGAGCCGACCACCGCCAGGAGCTCGTTCCGCTGCGCCTCGCGCCAGGTCCAGCTCGGGAAGAGCTGGCGCTCGGTGTCCAGGACCTCGAGGTAGCTGGTTACGCCCGCCGTCGTAGCGGACGTTCGAGAGCGCGGTCCCACTCCGCAGGACCTGGACGAGGCTTCTCCCTGCTCGCTGGCGCGCCTCCTGGCGCTTGCGGTAGCCGACTGAGAGAGTCGGAGACGTCGCGGCAGGCCTGCTGCACAGCTCTGCTGGTAGCGGGATCACCGCCTCCGCGACCCGGGCCTCCGCTGGAATCGACGCCCGCGCCTGGACGCGGCCCATGTTGAAGATCGGCACCGACATGGTAGGATCGATCCCGAAGAAGCCCATGGGGCCGAAGGACACGCTCGTTCTGCACGCCGCCCGCCACGCCGATGCTGCCGAGCAGGAAGATCCGCGGGAAGAGCCACCTGCACTTCGCCACCCTGATCCGCGCGTTCGCGCCGCGACCAGCTGCGCCTCGGCGAGGCGGACATCCGGCGTCGCCGCTCGAGCAGGGCGGCCGGCAATCCCGCGGGACGTGAGGGCAGGCGTGATCTGGCCATCCAGCGCCGCGACCGCGCGTGATCGGCCCGGGGTTCTGCCCGAGGAGCACGCTGATCGAGGATTCTCCGTCTGCTCGATCTGCCGCTCGAAGTCGGGATCTCGCGCAAGGCGCCCGGACAAGCAGGGTCTGGGCCTGGTACGTGTCCATCATCGACACGACACGCGCCCTCCTCGCGGAGGTCCCACGAGCCGCAGAGAGTGCTGTCGCGAGCCCACGGTCCGCCGGGCGATCTCGAGGCTCGAGATCGAGACGTGCGGAGCTGGAAGATAGGCGATGGCCACGCTCGCAGACGAGGTCGCTCAGGACGACGTGACGCCCTTCATCGGTCGCGAGCAGCTCGGCGCGGGCGGCCTCGGTCGCCCGTCGCCACCGGCCCCAGAAGTCGAGCTCGAACGAGAGGTTGATGGCGCCCTGCGGGAGGAACGAGTTCTCCAGCGTGAAGAGCGGCGGTCGGTCGCCCTCGGTCGGCCTGGAAGGGCGCCTGGGCGGTGCCGTCGATGACGGGGAACTGGTTCGAGCGGGTGATCACGACCTGGGCCTGGGCGTCCAGGATGCGGCTCACGGCGAGCCGGAGGTCGTAGTTCTCTGCTCAGTGCGCGGTCCGGATCAGCCGCTGGAGGACCTCGTCCTGGAATATCGTCCACCACGCGCTGATCGGCCGAGCGACCCCGGCTCGCGCGGCGCCGCGGATCGAGCCCGCGGAACAGCGACGGCAGCGTGACCTCCGGCCGGCGGTAGTCGGCGCCGACCGTGCACGCGCCAGGGACGCAGGGTCAGCCCGATGAGACCGCGATCGCTCGTTCTCCCGGAACGCTCGCTCCCGGAGCCGGTTCGTGCGCGGCAATCGTGCGCGGATCCGCCCGGCCTTTCGCCCGCCTGGTGGCGCCGCCCCAGCTGCTCCACGAAGGCGAAGTTGCCGGGAATGATGAACACGCCGAGGAACGTGGCGACCAGCATGCCCCAGAAGACCGCCGTGCCCATGACGTTCTGCGCCCCGGCGCCGGCCCCGCTCGCGCGCATCAGCGGCACCACGCCCAGGATGAAGGCGAACGCGGTCATCAGGATGGGCCGGAAGCGCAAGCGGGCCGCCTCGAGCGCCGCCTCCTGACGCCGGCTTGCCCTCGCTCGTGTCTCAGCCTTGGCGAACTCGACGATGAGGATCGCGTTCTTGGCGGCGAGGCCGATGAGCATGATCGAGTCCCGATCTGGACGTAGACGTTGTTGTCGTAGCCCGACGAGCCAGACGCCGAAGAAGGCGCCGAGAGCGACGAGGGGCGAGCCGAGCAGCACCGCCCACGGCAGGCGCCAGCTCTCGTACATCGCGGCCAGCAGCAGGAACACGAAGACGATCGCCACGACTGAAGGTCGGTCCGGCGGGCGGCGCCACCTTCTCCTGGTAGGAGAGCTGCGAGTAGGCGAACCCCATCTCCTTCGGCATCGTCTCTCCGAACACGTCCTCGAGGCGCGGCCAGCGCCTGGCCGGAGGTGAAGCCGGGGCCGGGGACGCCGCTGATCTCCACCGAGCGGAACAGGTTGAAGCGGGTGGTGATCTCCGTGCTCGGCACTTCGACGGGATCGTCACGAGCGTCGAGAGCGGGATCATGGTGTTCGTGGTGTTGCTGCGCACGTAGATCTGTCCGATGTCGCTCCGGCTTGCGGCGATAGTCGGCGTCCGCCTGGACGTAGACGCGGAAGAGCCGCCCGAAGCGGTTGAAGTCGTTCACGTAGGCGCCGCCCAGCGCGGCCGGACATGGCCTGGAACACGCTCGTTGACGGGCACGCCGAGCGTGCGCGCCTCTCCCGGTCGAGCTCCACCTTCACCTGGGGATAGTTCGGATCGAAGGAGGTGAACAGGTTGCCGAGCTCGGGGCGCTGGCGTGCTCGCGTCAGGAAGGCGCGGGTCTGGGCCCCGAGATCGCTCGACGCTCAGCGTGCCGCTCCGGTCCTGGAGCAGGAAGTTGAAGCCGGCGGAGGCGCCGAAGCCGGCGATCGTGGGGATGTTGAACGGGAAGATGACCGCCTCCGGGATCGTCGCGAGACTGCGCGGCGAGGTCGTCGGCATGATCCCCTTCACGTGCAAGGCCTCGCCGTGGCGCTCCTCCCAGGGCTTGAGGCGGATCGAGGATTGTCCCGAAGTTCGGCTGGTAGGTGTTCGTCACGACGCCCGAATCCGCCGATCGTCGTGATAGGCGTCGACGCCTTCCGTCTTCGCCCACGATCTGCTCCACCTGGGTCAGGATGGCGCCCGTCCGCTCGAGGGACGCACCGGGCGGGAGCTGCACGTTGACGCCGAGGAGCCCCTGATCCTCATCGGGGATGAACCCGGCGGGAAGTCTCTGCCGAAGAATCCGGCGCCCACGACCACGACCCCGATCGAGCAGGATCGTCAGCACGGCGCGCCGGACGAGCAGCTGCGGTCACCGCGATGTAGCCGTTGGTCGCCCGGTCGAACACCGCAGTTGAACCCGCCGGAAGAACATGCCGAGCGGCCCGCGCATCGGCCTGTGGCCGGCTTGAGGAGCATCGCGGCGAGGGCGGGCGAGAGGGACAGGGCGCTGAAGGCCGAGAGCAGCACCGAGATGCGCGATGGTCAGCGCGAACTGCTGGTACATCCGGCCGGTGAGGCCGCCGAGGAAGCGCCACGGGCACGAACACCGCCGAGAGGATGAGGGCGATCGCCGACGACCGGGCCCGACACCTCCTTCATGGCCTGGATCGGTCGCGTCGCGCGGGTCGAGTCCCGTGCTCCATGTGATGGATCACCGCCTCGACGACGACGATCGCGTCGTCCACCACGATGCCGATGGCCAGCACGAGGCCGAACATCGAGAGCGTGTTGACCGAGAAGCCGAGCATCGGGAAGAAGATGAAGGTGCCGATGAGCGAGACGGGCACGGTCAGGAGCGGGATGATCGTCGCCCGGACGTTCTGCAGGAAGATGAACACCACCAGCGTGACGAGGATCAGCGCCTCGACGAAGGTGTGGACGATCGACTCGATCGAGGCCTCGACGGCCGGCGTCGTGTCGTAGACGATCTTGTAGTCCATGTCGGGCGGGAAGAGCGTCTTGGCCCGCGTCATGGTTTCGTAGATCCGCTTCGACGCCTCGAGCTGGTTCGCGCTCCGGGCAGGAGGTAGACGGCCATCGACCCGGCCGGCTTGCCGTCCAGCCGGCCGAACGAGTTGTAGTCCTGCGAGCCGAGCTCCGCCCGGCCCACGTCCTGATCCGGACCTGGGCGGCGTGTCGCGGTGCCCCTGATGATGATGTTCTCGAACTCCTCCGTGGTGATCAGGCGGCCCGGCGCGCCACGCGTGTAGGTGAACTGCTGGTCCTTGGGCGAGGGCGCGCCGCCGACCCGCCCGGCCGGGCGCCTGGAGGTTCTGCTCCTTGATCGACGGAGATCACGTCGGCCGGCGTCAGCCCGAGCTTGGCCAGCTTGTCGGGCTCGAGCCAGACGCGCATGCCGTAGTCGGTGCCGCCGAAGAGATCGACCTGGGCGATCCCGGGGATGCGGAGGATCTGGTCGCGCAGGTTGATGCCGCAGTAGTTGATGAGGAAGTTCGCGTCGTAGCTCCCTCGGGTGAGTTGACCGAGATGACCATCAAGATGCTGGGGCTCTGCTTCTTGACGGTCACCCCCTGCTGGATCACCTCCTGCGGCAGCCGCGCCTGGGCCACCGTGACCCGGTTCTGCGTGAGGACGTTGGCGGTGTCCTGGTCGACGCCGACCTCGAAGCTGACGTCGAGCAGCATGCGGCCGTCGCTCGTGTTCGACGACTGCATGTAGATCATCTTGTCGACGCCGTTGACTTCCTGCTCGACCGGGGTGGCGACCGACTGCTCCACCGCGACCGCGCGAGGCGCCCGGGTAGGTCGCCGTGACGCGGATCGACGGCGGGGCGAGGAACGGGTACTGCTCGAAGGCGAGTTTGAGGACCGAGGCGGTCCCCAGCAGACCGTGAGGATCGCGATGACGATCGCGACGATCGGGCGACCGATGAAGAACTGCGCCATCGGGCCTAGCCGCCGCTCTTGGGCTTTGCCGCCGGCGGGGCCGGCGGAGGCGTCGACGGCGATGCCGGCGCCCGCGGCGGCGCTGGCGGCGGGGACCCCGGCGTCGCCGCGCCAGCGCGCGGGCGGCGTCCCGCCGGCGGGGCCGCCTCGGGCTTCACCTGCATGCCCAGGCCGCACCTTCTGGATGCCCTCCACGATCACGCGCTCCCCGCCCTCCAGCCCGCGCGTCACGATGATGAGGTCACCGATGCGCTCGTTCAGGGTCACGCTCCGGAGCGCGACCTTGTCTCCCTGGTCCACCACCAGAACCGTCTTCCTGGCCCTGGGTCTCCTGGACGGCGCGCTGCGGGACGAGGATGGCGTTCTCACGCGTCTCGACCACGGCGCGCACTCGCCCGAACTGCCCCGGCCGCAGGAGCTTTTCCGGATTGGGGAACAGCGCCTCGAAGACGATCGTGCCGGTCTTCGGGGTCGACGGTCCGGTCGAGTGTGGTCACCCGACCCTTGTGCGGGTGGACCGTGCCGTCGGCCAGGACCAGCTCGAGCTGCAATGCCTGCTCGGCGGCGGCCGTGCGCCCGGCCGCCCGCCGGGCGAACCGGAGGTAGTCCGCCTCGCTCACGGTCGTGGAGACCTTGATCGGATCGACGGCGGACTATGCGTGGCGAGCAGCGTCGGCTCACCCCGGCCGACGAGGTTGCCCCTCGTCCACGTCGAGCCGCCCGATGATCCCGCTCACCGGCGCCTTGATGGTGGTGTAGGCGAGATCCAGCTGGGCCTGCGTGACCGCGGCACGTCCGGCCTCGACCGCTGGCCTGGGCCTGCTGGATGCCGATACGCTGGTGACAGCTCGGTGTCCTTGAGCGCCGCCTCCGCCGCGGCCACGCCGGCGGCGGTCACCTGCTCCGCCGCGAGGGCGTTGTCCAGATCGACCTGCGGCACCGCCTTCGCCTGGGCGAGTGGGCGGAACCGGGCCACGTCGACCTGAGTCTTGGCGTGGGCGGCCTTACGCTGCTCGAGCTCGGCTCGGGCCCGGTCCACCTCGACCTGCTCCTGCGCCTGCGCCAGTTCGGCCTGCGCCTTGGCGAAGCTGCGCGCGGGCGCTCTGGAGGGGACGCCTCGTACTGGGTCCGCTGGATCTCGAAGAGGACCTGGCCCTCCTTGACGTCCGCGCCTTCCTCGAACCGGACATGCTCCAGCACACCCTGGATGCGGGCGCGAAGCTCCACCGTCTGGACCGCGTCGGTCTGCGCCACGAACTCCGCCGTGATCGGGACCGTCTTCTGCGTCACCCGGCCACGACGACGGCCGGCGGGGGCGGCGCCGGGCGGCCTCGCCTTCCTTGTCGCAGGTGAGCAGCGCTTCAGCGCAATGAACGCCAGCAAAGAGCAGCGTCGAGCGGCGAACAGAGACAGTTATCGTCACCGGGGGCGTCGGGCGGACCCGGCGCCGCCAGCGGGCAGTCCTTGGTCCTGGTCCTTGTCGTCTCATCGTCGTCACCCGTTATCGGCCTCGTGCGCCCGGGAATCGACGCCTCCGCATGGATGGTCCCCCCCCGTCCCAGCCCCATCGTTCCCCGGGAGGACCATCGAGCTTGGTGCCGTTGGCGCCGCGGCCCCTCGCAGATGCCAGCGAGGCCGGCCCGAGCGACAACGTGCTGGATCTCGCCACGGCGACGCGTTGTGAGATGGCTGGCAGGTGAGCCAGCAGACGCCCGCGTCGCCGGCCCCGACCTCGGACGTCGAGGGCGGGACGTGTCCGGCCAGACTGACCAGGAGCGTCGCCCGCAGTCGGCCAGCCGCGGTGTGCGGCGATTGGCCGCAGGCCATCAGGGTATGCGTTTGCTCATCTGGCTGGCCGATCCCATAGCCCGTCCACCAGAGACTGTCGCAGTATGGCACGGCTGGACCATGCTTCCAACCCCACCCCCGTGGTCACGGCCGCTCTCGTCCATCGCGGCGTCGAGTAGCGCTCCTCGGCGGCGCGATCGAATGGGCCGCGACTTTGACCTCGCTTCGAGCAGCGACCGCGTCACCGTGCTGACTCAGCGGACCCCCTGCCGCGTCGCCCGGTCCTCGAGCCGCGCGCGAGCGAGCACGGTGTGTCACGCTCCGGACGGGCCTGACCACGACCGCCGCGCCCGGCTGGGACACGCCGAGGATCAGCCACTGGCCGATGGCATCGAGCACTCTAAGCGGCGGCCGCCTCCGCGGCCACTCTCCGCCTCCGCGCATGCCGCCTCCCTCCCCCCGCCGGAGATCCCCCCGCTGCCGGCGCTGCTCTCGCCACGCCTGGGACTCTGCTCGCCCGGGTGGCGCCGGTGGTCCGCGGCCGCGGCGTCGCGGTTCAGGCTCTGCACGGTGCTCGAATCGGCGCGCGAGGCGGCGGCGCCGCTCCACTCGCCGCCGTCGTACTCGCTGCCAGCCGCTGCGTCGGTCCGCCGGTAGACCTGGCCGTCCTTGCCGACGTACACGTTGTTGTCGTCCCCGGCGCCACGGCGGCGCTGCCGCCGCTCGACGTGCGGACAGCCGCCGCGCTCCCCGCGCTGCCGCTGGCCCGCGCCGCGTTGACCCAGTCGTCGCCACGCACCACCGCGGTCGTCCCCCAGCGTCCGTAGACGTTGCTGCCTTCCGCGCTGCGACGCGGTACGTCCCCGTCCGGGGGTTGCAGGCCTCCGCCCAGGCCCGCGCGCTGGTACTCGCCGTACGCCGCAGCACGCCGCGCGTAGGTCCCGTGTCGTCGGATTGTAGAGCGGCCGCCCGCCCAGCCCTGCCGTAGGGGCCATAGCCGACGACGCTCCGACCGTAGGTGCCAGTGTGCTCGTTGTACCAGGTGCCCGCGCCGTACGTGTACCCGTACGGCCAGTAGACGTCGTCGTAGACGTAGGACCCGTAGTACCACCCCGTCCCGAACGCCATCACGCCCCGAGGCATAGTAGTCCCCGTAGTAGCCCGGCAGATAGCCATAGGTCACGTAGCTGGGGGTTCGTGTCGTACACGTAGACGTAGCTCGTGGGATACACGGGCGCGCTCGGCGGGATCTGGTAGACCTCGCCGGGCACCTTGTCGGCGAGCTCCCAGGGACCCTCGCGGGCTCTTGGCGACGAACCACACCGCCTGGAAGCACAGGTAGTAGAGCTCGCCCGCCTTCAGGACGTCGTACGGGCTGTTGCCCGCGTAGACGAGCGGCGTGCCGGCGATCGGCTTCCACTCGGGCGCGCCCTTGTAGGTCACCTTCGGCGGCTCCGACCTTGGCGCGCTCGACGCGCGCGGTCTGGGGAATGTGCCCGCGGATCACCGCCTCCTGCGCCTGGCGGCGTGCCCGGCACGAGGGCGAGGACGTCGGCGGCTCGGATGGTCGGGCGGGATCTTCTTGAAGTCGTCCGGGAGCTCGGTCGTCGCGAAGCTCCAGGGGCCGTCGAGCGTCTCGGCGCGGAACCAGCGCCCGCGCCACGAGGTAGTAGTAGCGCTGGTCGGCCGCCGAGCGGAACAGGTCGCTCTGGGTGTTCGTGACCCAGGAGAGCTTGGTGCCCTTGATCGGGTCCAGCTTGGGCTCCCCGTCCAGCAGGATCAGCTCCGCCGGCGTCTCGCTCACGAAGACCCTCGGCGCCGCCGCCGGCGCCAGGGCCACGCCCGGCACCGCCTTCCGCACGTCGGCCCAGTTCGGGTCGTTCGCCGGGATCCGCTCGAAGCTCGTGGGAATGGTCGTCGCCGCGGTCCACGGCCCGGCCGGCGCGGGCGCGGTGAGCCAGCCCTGCTCGTGACGCAGGTAGTAGGTCGTCCCGGCGCGGAGCAGGTCCCAGTTCGTGTTGACGCACGTACGAGAGCTCGCGTGCCGGGGACCGGCGCCAGCACCGGCGGCCCGTCGAGGTTCACCAGGACCGCCGGGCGTGTGCTCACGAAGATCTTCGGAGGGTCCGACTTCAGCGCGCGCGGGAGTAAGGGCGGTCTCCGCCCGCTCGAGATACGCCGTGATCCGCTCCATCTCGACGATCACGTCCTCCTTGCTCATGCGCGCCCGCAGCGCGCTCGAGGAGGCGCGCGGAGTCCGGCGCGCTGAGGCCGGGGAAGCGTCCCTCGACGATCCGGATGTTGAGATGCCGGACCTGCCCGGCCGCGCTGCTGGTCGAGGTGTCGCCTTCGAGCAGCACCCCGCCGAGCGTGGGGCTGGCCGCTCCCATCCGGCGGAACGCCACCGCCATGCGCGCCCGGAGGAGCTTGTAGTCCTTCCAGCTCTCGACCTGCGGCTGGTAGAGCAGGACCGTCGAGCCGTCCCCGCCCATGAGCTCCTGCGGCCACTCCTGGTCCGCCTGGATCGACTTGCCCCCGAACACCGGCGCCGGGCATGCGCGTGCTGCCGCTGCATCCCGCGAGCAGGAGCACGAGGACCAGGCGCTGACGCCGCGCCTCAGAAACCGGCCCATGGCGTTGCCGCCGTGCCGCTCCGCAGTGCCGTCACCCCGGGTGCCCATCACGACGGCTGGCTCACGTCGAAGACGTGGATAGCCCCATCGCGGGCACGTCGAGATAGAGTCCGCGCGCCACCAGGTCGTCGCCGCTCCGGTCGTAGACCGCGCGGTGCTCATCCGATCCCGCAGCCGCACCGGACGACCCGCGCAGCTCGTCGAACGGCAGGCGGACGTAGCACTGGCCCCTGGTTCGCCGCGTAGTTGACGGTCGACCAGCACGCGCTCGCCGTCCCGGCCGCTGCCAGGACCAGGCAGATGAAACCGTCCGACGTCCCGTTGCCGTCCCACGCCGGCGCGCACTCGAGCAGGCGCCACTGGCCGTCCCGAAACGCTGGGCTGCCCGCAGCACCGCCAGGAGACCGTCGTAGAACCGCCGGAGCGCTCTCGTCGACGGGCTCCGCGGGCGCCCGGACCAGGTGCGGCGAGATGCGCTTCCGCCGGCCCTCGAGCTGTCCCTGGTGGAAGAAGCGCAGGCCTGGCGACAGGTACGTGATGATCGGCGGCGGCCTCGTGCATGCCGGGCGGGAAGCGTCAGCCGCGGCGCGCGGCTCGTCGTGGTTCTCCAGGAAGCGGGCGAGCTTGTTCTGGTAGTCGAGCCCCGCGTGAAGATGCTCGCGCACCGGGCGCGCGTGGCCCTCGCGCAGCCGGTCGTAGAGCCGCTTGTCGTACGCGTAGTCGAATCCCTGCTGCAGCATCGTCCACTCGAGGTCCCAGTACACCTCGGCCATGAAGCAAAAGCCCGGCACCCGCTCCCGCACGCGCCGGGTCGCCTCGCGGCCAGAACAGCGGCGCCCGGCGGCCCCAGGTCCGCTCGAAGACGTCGGGCAGGACGAGCATGGCCATGTCGCAGCGCACGCCGTCGCACTGCCCGGCGATCCTCAGCAGCTCGCGCATCATCGCTTCCTGCGTGGCCGGCGTTGCTGTAGTCGAGCTGGAGCGTGTCCGGCCAGCCCGGCGAAGTACGGATCGCGGCCGTGGGCCAGCAGCCGATCGCCCTGCTGTCCGCTTGACCCAGGTGTAGTTCTGCGGCGCCCGGGCCAGGTCGCAGCTCCGTGCCGCGGAACGTAGTACTCGGGGTGATCCTCCACCCACGGATGATCCAGCGCGGTGTGGTTCGGAACGAAGTCGAGCATCAGCCGGAGCCCGCGCGTCCGGAGACGCTCGCGCAGCCGGCGCCAGCGCCGGATCCCCGCCGAGGCTCGGGGTGCACCGTGTAGCCGGTGATCGCGAACCCGGAGCCGGCGATGTCGTCCTCGCGGAGGTCCGGCAGCGTCTCCTCGAACTCCCGCCGCCACTCGGGTTCTCGCGCGACGCCCGCTGCCCGGCCGGTCCCGTGCTGCCACACGCTGAGGAGCCAGACCCAGTCGAACCCCATGCCGGCCACGCGATCCAGCTCGCGCGTCCGGAATGTCGTCCAGCGTGGCCGGCCCGGCCCAGGGTCCGGGATCGCTCCGTCAGCCAGACGCGCGTGTTGATCTGGTAGAGGGCTGGGTGGGCCGGTGCAGACCTGCATCACGTCGAGCCTCCATCACTGTGTCGGAATCGTCAGCACGGGGGCACCTTCCTTCCCGCCAGTCTCCACGAGCGTGAAGACGAACATCAGGAAGCTGAAGAGCCGCTTCGAGGCCATGTCGCGATCGTCGATCCAGAACCAGTGGCCTCGATAGGGCACGGCCAGAAAGGCGTCGGCCGGGCGGTCGGGAGAGCTCCCGATGCGGATGAGGGGTCGGATCGGGCCGCTCGGACCCTACCTCAGGCTCCGCCGTCGGCAACACGCGACGGTCGGCCACGTGCGCCTCGGGCACCGCGATGAAAGGACGACAGGTCCACCAGGATCTCCAGGATCGACCGGCTGAGAATCGCGATCTGCGTGTCGTTGGCCGGCCACCGGAGCCGTACACGACCTGAATTCCCTCGCCGGCGGGATCCAGGCCCAGCAGCTCACGGGCGGCCAGCACCTCCGCCTCGAGGCTCGGGTCCACCTTGCTCCGGAAGGTCATCAGCACGGCCTCCTCGCGATCGACCCGGCGCACCCGCAGGCCGATCGCCCCCGAGAGCTGAATCCGGCGAAGTCGCTCCAGGAGGACGTAGAACTCCGGGTCCGCGGGCCGCGCCCGCGTGTCGCCCCCATAGCGGTTGTAGATGCCGTTCACGACGTGCACGGCGAGCCGCAGGACCAGGTCCACCGGGTTCCCGGCCTGGATCATGCTCAGGAGGGCCGCCGGGGAATCGGCGTCATCAACGAGCGGGCGAATCGCTCGCCCGAGAGCGGGGCGTAGGTGATGGTCGGCCGGTCGGTGTACTGGCCCTGGGCGCCCAGGGTCACGCTGCTGTTGGGCACCCCCGGCACCACCCCGCTGGTGCTGAAGATGCTGCCTCCGCGCCGAGAACGTGCTCTGCACCGTGTAGCCGCTGACGATCTGGCCGACGTCCAGGAACACCGGGGTGTCGCCGTAGCGGAGCTTCACGAGGTTCAGCAGCATCTGGCTCTTCCAGGACTCGGCCACCGCCCCGGTGTAGTCGAATCGGTCCCGCGTCACCGTCGCCGGGCCGATGCTCGCGCATCCCGACACGGCCGACCGCGGTGAGGAGCAGGACCGCCGGCATCGGTCGGCTCACCTCAGCGCTTTCTCCCGGAGCTGTCCGCCGCCGGCGGCAGGGCTCCGCGCCGGCTCCACCTCGACGGCGCCGGCGATCTTGCCGAGCCTCAGGAACTCCTCGGAGGTGCTGGTCGCGAAGAGATGCATGGCGCGGGCGACGATGCCGGTCCAGCCGGTCTGGTGGCTCGCGCCGAGGCCGGCCCCGTTGTCGCCGTGGAAGTACTCGTAGAACAGGATGAGGTCGCGCCAGTGCGGGTCCTCCTGGAACTTCTGGCGCCTCCCGTGCACCGGGCGGCGGCCCTGCTCGTTCCGCAGGAAGATGCTGGCCAGCCGGCGGGTGATCTCCTCCGCGACCTGGTAGAGATTCATCCGTCGCCCGGAGCCGGTCGGGCACTCGATGGTGAACGCGTCGCCGTAGTAGGTGTGGTACTGCAGCAGCGCCCGGATGATCAGGCCGTTCACGGGCATCCAGATCGGCCCGCGCCAGTTGGAGTTGCCGCCGAACATGCCGGTGTCGGACTCCGCCGGCAGATACGTACACCCGGTACTCCTGGTCCCCCACGTGGAACACGTAGGGATGGTCGGCGTGGTAGCGAGACAGGGCCCGGATGCCGTACGGGACTCAGGAACTCCCGCTCGTCCAGCATCTTTCGAGCACCCGGCGAAGCTTCGTTTCGTCAGGATGGCAGCCGAGCCGCCGCCCCGCCTGGCCTTGCTTGGCCGGATCGTGGATGAACGTCCTCAGCTCCGGGCGGGCCTCGAGGAATCGTCCGCAAGCGCTGGGTGAGCTCGGGGTACTTCTTCAGGAGCTCGCCCTCGAACACCGTGACCGCGCACAGGGGAGCAGCCCCACCATGGAGCGCACCTTCAAGCGCTGGGCCCGCCCGTCCGGCAGTCCGGAGAACGTCGTAGAAGAACCCGTCGGCCTCGTCCCACATCCCGACGTCCCCGCCGGCGTGCATCATCGACGTCCCGATCCACAGGAAGTGCTCGACAAACTTGATAGCAGATCCGCGTAGGCGCGGCCGCTCCAGCGCCAGCTGCGACGGCGATCTCGAGCATGTTCTGGCAGAAGAGCGCCATCCAGGCGGTGCCGTCCGCCTGCTCCAGGTATCCGCCGGTCGGGAGCGGCGCGCTGCGGTCGAAGACCCCGATGTTGTCGAGCCCCAGGAAGCCGCCCTCGAAGACGTTGCTGCCGTCGCGGTCCTTGCGGTTCACCCACCAGGTGAAGTTGAGCAGGAGCTTCTGGAACGCGCGCTCGAGCCAGTTCGAGGTCCCCCTGGCCGCGCCGAGCCTTGTCGATCGCGTACGTGAAGATCGTGGCCCAGGCGTGCACCGGCGGGTTGACGTCGCCGAAGTTCCACTCGTACGCGGGAATCTGCCCGCTGGGGTGGAGGTACTGGTCCCGCAGCATCAGGTCCAGCTGGTGCTTGCCGAAGTCCTCGTCGACGAGCGTCAGCGCAAGGCAGTGGAAGGCCAGGTCCCACGCCGCGTACCACGGGTACTCCCACTTGTCCGGCATGGAGATTACGTCGGCGTTGTGCATGTGGTGCCAGTGGTCGTTGCGGGGGCGGCGCGCCGTCCCGCCTTGAACGGTTCCGGCGCCGTGCTCCTCGAGCCACCGGTCGACGTCGTAGTTGTAGAACTGCTTGGACCAGAGCATGCCGGCCAGCGCCTGGCGCATCACGTTGGTCGAATCGGCGTCGAGCGATGACGGGAATGACCGAGGCGTAGAACTCGTCCGCTTCCTTCCGGCGCGTGTCCATCATCGCGTCGAAACCGCGGCCGAACGGCCCTCCGCTCCGGCGCCCGCCGCCGTTGGCCCGGCCGGCGCCACGTCGGAGAGCCGCAGACCGAAGGGTCCGGAGGCCCCGGCCTCCACGGTGAGCGGATAGTGGGCCGACGCCTTCGTCCCCTGGTGCGCGGGATTCACGGCCTCCCGGCGGCCCGTGGACGAGATACTCGTTGATCCCGTCCTTGACGAACGGGGTACGGTTGGGCGCCTCGAAGAGCCGGGCGTTGTTCGTCTCGTTCTCGGTGAAGAGCGTCGCCGCCGGGCCCTCGCAGGCGAGGAACCGCTCGCCGAGCTCCGGATGCGAGGCGGCGATCACGGCGGTGGCGCCCGTGGCCGCCTGCCGGAGCGCCGGCCGGGGCGCGTCGCCGCCCCACGACCACGTGTTGCGGAACCAGAGGGTGGGCAAGACGTGTAGCGTCGCCGCCTCCGGGCCGCGGTTCGTGACCGTGACCTGGATCGAGCAGGTCCTCGGGGGCCGCCTTGGCGTACTCGACGAGCACGTCGAAGTACCGGTCCTGGTCGAACACCCCCGTATCGAGGAGCTCGTACTCGAAGTCGTGCCGGCCCCGGCGACGGTTCGTCTCCACCAGGTCGCCGTACGGGAACTCCGCCTGCGGGTACTTGTAGAGGTACTTCATGTAGGAGTGGGTCGGCGTCGAGTCGAGGTAGAAGTAGTACTCCTTGACGTCCTCGCCGTGGTTCCCCTCGCTGTTCGTCAGGCCGAACAGCCGCTCCTTGAGGATGGGATCCCGGCCGTTCCACAGGGCGAGCGCGAAGCACAGGAGCTGGCGGTCATCGGAGATCCCGGCCAGCCCGTCCTCGCCCCAGCGATAGGCGCGAGACCGCGCCTGGTCGTGGCTGAAGTAGTCCCAGGCGTTGCCCGAGTCGCTGTAATCTTCGCGGACCGTGCCCCACTGGCGCTCCGAGAGATAGGGACCCCACTTCCGCCAGGGCACTCCCTGCTCCCGCGCCGCTGTCAGCCGTTCCTGCTCCGATGTCCTGGATTGAATCGTCACTGGAGGCTCCTTTTACGCTCGCCGCCGCTCAGGGTCGCACGATTCGGTTTGCCGCGTTCGCGAGAACGAAGGCCTTGGGCGAAGCTCAGCGTCGAGCTCCGCAAATCCGTGAATCGTGCGGTCACGGCGTCCGGTATCTCAGCTCGGGCCAGGTGGCCAGCCCGGCCAGGTCGTACTCAGCCTCCAGCTGCTCGAAACGGGTGAGATCGGAGATATGGATGCGCAGCGTGAAATCACCGTCCCCGGTCGCGCCCTGATACGGTCCCGTCCTCCCAGGAGCACGAACCGCCCGGCGCACCCTTGTCCGGTTCGCCCGCACAGCTCCACCGGGCGAAGAGTCGATCTCCGCTTGCGGTCGTGATGACGCAGCGCCCTTCCCCGCGCTGCGTCATCAGCGGTAGTCCGCGTCGACCGCCGCCGGGCACAGGAGCTCCGCGCCGTCGAGGGACTCGGCTTCTGCTCGACGAGGAGACGCCCGGCGAGCACTCCCAGCAGGAACCCCTGCTGGCGACCGGTGACGAAGACCCGCGCCCGGGACACCCACGGCGCGGTCGCCCGAATCGTGTGCTCCTCCGCGTGCGCCACTTGTGCCCCGCTCGCCGCCGCGATGAGGCCCGTCGAAAGAATGGCTCCCAGCACCCGGCGGCGCCGGATGGTGCCACGGTCCCGCGCTCGGTTGTGAGCCATGGCTACCGGCCGCCGCCCAGCTTGGCGACTGCCCCGATCAGGCCGTTCGCGTGCGCGTTCTTCACCGCACCCTTGATGAGGCTATCGGCCGGAGTCACCGGTTTGCCGTAGTACGCCTCGTTCAAGGCGGTCCGAACGCCTGCGACCGAGCCGTCGACCGAGAATCCGCCGTAGAGTCCCCTTGGCGATCGAGAAGCTGATCAGGTCTGCGCTCAGGCCCGCCGTGGCCGCCGACGCACCGCCCCCGACCGGACCGGCCGCGACGCTGACGTCGGCCCCAGCTTCACCTGGGGCTGAGCAGCTTGGTGACGCCCCGCTCGGTCATCGCCAGGATGACCACCTCCGCCGCGTCGGCGCCCGCCTGAAAGCCGAAGCTCGCGCCGCCGAGGGTATAGAAGGCGGGGCCGTGCCACTTTCCGCCCTTTTCGTCTCGCGCAACCAGGACGCCGCTGCCGCCCGAGCCGCCAACGATGAACGCCGCGCGGACCATCTGGGGCAGGATGAGCATCCCCTTGGCCTTCTTGGCGAGGTCGCGGAGGCTCCCCATGTTGGAGTCCGTCTGGAACTGCTCCACGGTCAGCTTCGCCTTCTCGACGAGCTGCCGCGCATCCTGGGCGTCGTCCGACCACGCCGGGCCGGCGCCGGCCACGAGCGCCACCACCGCCGTCGCCGCCACCACCGCCCGACCTGTCACTCCACGAAGCACAGTGTCTACTCTCTCTTCCCGCGTGCCTGGGCGCGGCCCGCCGCGGCCCGAGGATGGCGAGGTGACGCGCTCCTTCACGCGGGCGCCCCCTTCAGCCGAGCGCACACGGTTCGCCAGCGCGCGGGCGATGGCATAGGGCGTCGTGATCAGCACGGGCCCGACCACCAGCGCCGCGCCGGGATACGACTGGCCGAGGATCACCCACTGGAAGATCGAGTCGAGCAGGACCCCCATGAGAAGGAGGTTGGCGATCGTCGCGAGACCGTCCCGCGCGAGCTCGCGGCGGTGCTCACGGTCGGTTGCGAGCCCCAGGAGGTACGGCGGCCGGCCCGCCCGCGCGTCGGCCACGCCGCTCCGGATCCCGAGGAGCGTCGCGACGAGCGGCTGGAGGATGAAGCGGAAGCGTCCCGGACCCGTCAGGCGCTTCGGCAGATCATCCAGGAACGCGTGTGAGAAGAGATAGGTCCCGCCCCGGTCGATGGCCTCCCGCAAGGAGCCGGGCACCGACAGCAGCAGGACGGCCAGCGTGAGCCCAGCGAGTACCACTGTGGACCGCTTGACGTGCACGGACTGGCGCTAGCCTTTCGACGGCGCGCCGGGGCCGCGGGGGCGCTCGGCGCCGCGCCGGACCGGCCGGCGCCGGTCCAGGCATCGGTCGAGTCGTCCGCCCGGAGCCCATGTCTATCCGGCCCCGCGACATCAGGGCCACGAGGACGGGTCCCCAGGCGGTCAGGAGAATGTTCCCGATCGCGTACGGCACGGTGTAGCCGATCGCCGGCACCTTGCTCTGCGCCTCGTCCTGGAGGGCGCGGAGGGCGGCCGTGATCGTCCCGGCGCCCGCGCAGGCGCCCAGCAGGATCAGCGGGTTCATGCGCAGCACGTACCGGCCGAAGAGGATCGTCACGATGTGGGGAGTCAAGGAGCAGATCAGGCCCACGATCACGAGACTGACGCCGGTCTTCTGGAGTCCGGTCACGAAGCCCGGGCCGGCCGTGATCCCCACCACCCCGATGAAGACGCACAGGCCGACGGTGTCGAAGATCCAGATCGCCGCCTCCGGGATCCGGCCGAAGAACGGCCGCACCGACCGGAGCCATCCGAACACGAGACCCATGATCAGGGCTCCGCCGCTGGCCGTGAGGGTGAGCGGCACCCCGCGAGGGTCACCGACAGGAGGCCGACGAAGCCTCCGAGAACGATGCCGGTGCCGACGAAGATCATGTCCGTGGCGTGCGTGGGGCGGTCGGGGTAGCCGAGCTGCCTGATGGCACGCTCGACCTCGGGCTTCGAGCCGATCAGGCTCACCACATCACCCCGGTCGACGCGCGTCTCGGGCGCCACGGGCATCTCCTCGCCGGCCCGCGTGAGCCTGCTGATGAAGACGCCGCGGGCGAACTCACTCTCGCCAGCTCGGCCAGGCTCTTTCCCTCCAGCGCCTTGCTCGTGACCACCACGTCCGAGCGACTCGATCGGGATGTCGAGCAGCTCCCGATCCTGGACCTCCGGGCCGATCGCGCCTGCCCGCTCCACGTGGAGGTCGAGGCGTGTGGCCACCGCCACGACGTCGTCCCGGCGGATCACCGTGCTCGGCTCGGCCTCGAGGAGGGCGCCCTGCCGACGGACCCGCAGGATGAAGGCCCGGAAGTCCCTGGGCAGCCCCTCGAGATCGCCGACCGTCTTGTTCACGAGGGCGTCATTGGTCACGCGATAGGCCCGGACGTCGAATCGCCGGGCCGCCGAGGTTACCCCGGGCTCCGCTTCCGCGGCGCCGCCGCCTTGGCCCTGCATCTTCTTGGCCTCGTCCCGGAGGTTGACCCCCATGAGCTTGGGCCCGATCGTGGGAATGAACCAGACGAGGACCGCCGTCCCCACCAGGTACGTGACCGCGTAGGCGATAGGAATGTTGTTGACGAGCCGCGCCTTCTCCTCGGCCGAGATCGTCGTCAGCCGGTTGATGGCATCGCCGGCGGTCCCGATCACCGTGGATTCGGAGAACGCCCCGGCCAGGAGCCCGGCCGCCGTCCCCATGTCGTAGCCGAGGACCTTCGAGGCCACGAAGGCGGCGACGAGACACGTGACGCACAGCACGACCGTGACCGCAACCTGTGAGAGGGCGTCCTTCTTCAAGCCGCGGAAGAACTGGGGCCCGACCTTGTAGCCGGTCGTGAAGAGGAACAGGTCGAAGAAGACGGTCTTGACGATGCCGGGGACCTGGATGCTGAGCTGCCCGACGAGCACGCCCGCCAGGAGCGTGCCTACCACCGTCCCGAAGCTGAAGCCCCCGATCTTGAGCTTGCCGATGAGGAAGCCCAGGGCCAGCGTGAGGAAGATCGCCAGCTCTGGATTGTGCCGGAGGCCCTCGACGAACCAAGTCATCGCTTCACCCCCAGTTAGCCCTCTGTCTGACGTTCTGCAACGGATGCCACCGCGTCACAGCCGCCAGCGCCGGAGATCACCGGACGGGCTCCGGACGGTGGCGCCGGGTCGCCACCGTCCAGCCGGCCCCCCTACTTCGGGGAAAGCCGGCAAGAATGTCCTGGACCGCCTTGTTCAGGTCACCGGACGCCGCGTCGGTGTTGATGGAGCCTGACGCCGTCCCCGCCAGATCAGCGTCTGGCCATCGGCCCGGTAGACGTTCAGGCTCAGCAACCGGAGCTCGTAGCTGTCGGCGCTGCCGTAGGGATAGTTGTCGAGCCTGACGGAGATGACGAGATCGGGGGTGGCCGTCACTCTCCTGAAGCCCTTCTTTCCAGGAGCGGATCCGCGAGGAACTGGACATTCGCCTCGATGAGACTGTTCTGGGAGTAGGCCGGCGATCCGGGCGCCCACGCGTAGTTCCTGAGCGTTCCGAAGTTCGCCCCGGGGTCATACGGTGTGGTTGATCGTCGTCCCGCCACAGCCTCCCACGATCAAGATCGCCAGAGGAGCCGCGATCGCCACGAGCATCCGGGCCACTGACCTGCGTCCTACCACGCTTGCTCCTTCGGTCACGATCCCCTCGGGGCGCGCGACCACACTGTCCGGCTCACTCGCCGGGGATCCTCACGGGGCGGGACCCTCTCCCGTGGTCCGGTCGCCGGCTCCCCTCGAGGTCTCGCCTTCCTTCGGCGAGCGCCAACGCCCCACGGGCATGACGGCCCCCGAGAGCGAGCACGAACGCCCGGGCACGGGAGAGCACGGTCACTTCGCGGCCGACTTGTCGAGGGCGATGGCCAGCGCGCGCGTGTAGGTCAGCTCGACGAGATCGCCCTCCTTCACTCCCTCGAGGTTCTTCGGGTCGCGCGCCTTCACGGTCTCGGTGTTCCCCTCGGGCCCCTTGATCGTCACCGTGTGCTTGGCCTTGTCGACGGCGACGATGGTCGCGGTGAGAGTGACCTGCTGGCCGACGGCGCCCGCCGGCGTGTCGCCCGGCTTCGAGGTCTGGGTGGCCTGCTGGGTGGTCACGCCCGGAGTCGCCGTGCCGGCCTTCTTGACCTCGATGGCGAGGGCCTCGTAGTACTTGCCCACCACGGGGTCACCCACCTTGATCGCATCCAGCTTCTTGGGGTCGCGGACCTGAAGCGTCAGGGACCGGTTCGGACCCTTCAGGGTCACCGTCTGCTTCTCCTTGTCGATGGCCTCCACGACGCCGCGCAACGTGACGACGGCGGTCTCCTGCACCTTCGGCTTGGCCGCCTCCGGGGCCTTCGGCGGCGGCCGGCGCCGTGGCCTGCGCGAGGACAGGAGCCGTCGCGGGGCTCGCGCCAAACGCGATCCCGGAACAAGCGCACTCACCAGCAACCCGACAACAGCAGGTGTCTTCACCGCTTTCCCCTTTCCGTACACCGCCATGGCGTCTCCGAGGTATCCGGCAGCCCGGATCGTCGTGAGATCGGGCGCCTCCGATGCGGTCAGTCCAAAGGCCATCTTCCAGCTCCTCCTCCGAGTCAGATGACAGGCAACATGAACGGGTGGTAGCGGGGCGGACGCGACATGCCCTCTTTATCGAACGTCCCGCTTACGCGCCGTGGGCCCAGCCGACTTGCCGCCCTTGCCCGTGGCGGCCTGATAGGCCTGATTGTAGCCGCGCGCGATGGCGCGCACCGCCCGGCCGATGTCGTCGTAGACGTGATCCTCCAGGTTCGCGAACGATATCCGCACCGACCAGTCCGGAGCGGCAAAGCCGCTGCCGTTCAGCAGGACGATGCCGTGGTCCTCGGCCAGCCGGAACACGATGTCGAGCGGATGCACGTTCGCCTTCATCCACTTGACCATGTCCTCGTCCAAGTACTTGCGGGCCCAGAACTCGAAGTCGATCAGGCCATAGTAGTAGTCGAACAGCTCGTTCGGGCTGACTTCGATGCCCAGCCCCTCGATCGTCGCCTCGACCCGCTTCTTGACGATGCCGATGCAGGCCTTCTGATAGTTCTTCTTTTCGTCCATCAGCTCGCTCAGCGAGAACAGCGTCATCATCACCTGCTGGGGAAGCGACAGGCCGGCCGTATGATTCAGCGCGACGTCGCGGCTGTCCGCCACGATGCGGTCGATGAAGGCGAGCTTGCGGGGCTCGAGCGTGAGCGTGCCGTAACGCTTGTCCAGCAGCTTCTTGGTGGGCTCGGGATGCCGGGCGATCATTTCGTCGAAGATATTGTCCTCGTGGACCGCGATCGTGCCCAGGCGCCAGCCGGTGCAGCCGAAGTACTTGCTGTACGAGTAGACGCCGATGGTGTTCTTCGGGAACTCCCCCATCAGCGAACGGAAGCCCGGCACGAAGGTGCCGTAGACGTCGTCCGTCAGCAGGATGAGATCCGGCCGCTTCTTGAGAACGGCCCCGATCTTCTTGATCGTGTCGGCGGAAAGCGCCACGGCGAACGGGTTGCCGGGGTTGACGATGAAGAACGCCTTGATCTTCGGGTCGAGGAGCTTCTTGATCTCGTCATCCGGGTACTGAAATCGCTCCTCCTGCTTGGCGTGCACCTCGACGAACTTGAGGTCGTAGTCCTCCAGGTGCGCCATCTCGAGGTACGGAGTGAAGATCGGCACGCCGAGCGCAATCGTGTCGCCGGGGTTGAGGATCCGGTTGCTCTTCAGCGACTTGAAGATGTAGCACATGGCGGCGGTGCCGCCCTCGACCGCGTACAGCTTGAACGTGCCCTTCGGCCGCGGGGTCCCGCACATCGCCCACTGCAGGTACTCGTGGACGACCTGTTCGTTGTGCACCAGCATGCGGTCCGGCACCGGATAGTGGTCGCCGATGATGGAATCCACCAGCTCGTGCACGAACTTGTCGGCGTCAAAACCGAACTTCTTACCGCCCACGGCACCATCGCCTGCAGGAAGGGGGCGCCCGGCATGTCGTCGTGCTTCTTCAGCCAGGCTTCGAGCCGGCCGGCAATACCCGATGCCTTGGGCATGCCGCCCACGCCCGGCGGCAGGTCGAGCACGCGCTTGCTCTCGGTGACCGCGAACTGCCCGAGCAGGAAGAACGCCTCGCGCGGCTCGGTGGCGACCCAGTTCGGGTTGCCGCGACCGGCGTTCAGGTACGAGGTGGACGCCTCCTGCGCGGCCTTCGACGCGACCTTGGCGAGGAAGTCCTTGATCTCGAACGGACCCAGCTTCTCGTACTGCTTGAGCCTCATGTCGTCCATTGATTGTTCCTTGTGAGCTTGGCGTTGTTAGCGGCCGGCGCGATGAGCTTGTCCCCCGATCGAAGGGGCTCAGCGTTCAGAAGCGCGCACTGCTGGCGGAGCGTCACGAGGTTCATGGCGTCACGACAGCAGCATGACGATGACCATACCCCAGATCGTGAGGAGCGTGTTGCCGATGGCGTAGGTGACGGTGTAGCCGAGCGCGGGCACCTGGCTGTGGGCCAGATCGCAGACCATGCCGAGCGACGCCGTCGTGGTCCGCGCCCCGGAGACGGCCCCGAGCAGGATGGCGTCGTGGAAGCGGAACACGTACTTGCCGATGTACATGCCGAGGATCAGCGGTACCGTCGTCGCCACGATGCCCCACAGGAACAGGCTGACGCCCTGCGTCTTGAGGCCGTTCACGAATCCCGGGCCGGCCGAGATCCCGACGATGGCGATGAAGATGTTCAGGCCGACCGAGTTCATGAACCACACGGTGGACGACGGGATGCGCCCGAAGAACGGGCGCGTCGAGCGCAGCCAGCCGAACACGAGCCCCGAGATGAGGCGCCGCCGGCGGTGGACAGCGTCAGCGGCACCCCGCCGACCTTCAAGACCAGCGCGCCGATCAGCGCGCCGAGCGTGACCGCCCATCCGATGAACGCGACGTCGGCGACGTCGGTCGGCCGATCGGGCACGCCCAGGCGCTTGGTGATGGCGGTGGTGTCCTGCGTGCGGCCGACGATGCTGAGGATGTCGCCGCGCTGGATCGTGGTGCTGGGCAGGATGGGGATCTCGGTGGCGGTCGCCCCCGCGTGATCCGGCGCAGGAAGACGCTGCGCGCGCTCTGGCAGCCGAGCCAGCTCCGCGAGCGTCTTGCCGTCGACGGCCTTTCGGTCACGTACACGTCGACGCCCTCGACCGGGACGTTCAGCGAGCTCGGGGTCATCGACCTCCTGGGCATTCTCCCCGATCACCTTCACGAGCACCTCGCGCGGCCCGACGACCGCCAGCACGTCCCCCTCGTGGATCACGCTGTCGGCGGTGGCGTCCTCGATCGTCCCGTCGCTGCGGCGGATGCGCTCGACGAAGACCCGCGCATTGGGCACCAGTGGCCTCGGCCTCGACGGCCCGGAGGCCGACGGCCTTCCCGCCCTGTCTCACCCGGAAGGCGCGCAGCTCCCAGCGGTGCCAGGCCGAGCCCGCGCCGCCGAGATCCTTGCCGCCGCCGCCGTGCTTCGCCTCGTAGTCCTTGGCGGCGGCGGGCAGATCGATGCCCAGCAGCGCCGGCCCGACCAGCGCGATCACGATCGCCGAGCCGACCGTGCCGAAGAGGTAGGTCACGGCGTAGGCGACCGGCATCGCTGTCGAGCATGGCCTTCGTCTGCTCGGCGGCCAGACCCAGGCGGTTGATGGCGTCGGTCGCGAGGCCCATCGAGGCCGAGATGGTCTGCGCTCCCCGCGTACAGCCCGGCCGCGTATCCCAGGTCGTAGCCGGCTAGCTTGGCGACCAGAACACCGGAAGCCAGGCACAGCAGGCACACGACCACCGCGTAGCAGCGCCTGCGGCAAGCCATCCTTGGCGACGCCGCGGACGAACTGCGGCCCGACGCCGTAGCCCACCGCGAACAGGAACATCAGGAAGGCGAACGCCTTCAGGGGCTGGTTGACCGTGATCCCGAGCTGTCCGATCACGACCGCGGCCAGCAGGGTCGCGGTGACCGACCCCAAGCCGATGCCCTTGAAGGTGAACTTGCCGACGTAGTACCCGATGCCGAGCGAGAGAGAAGATCGCGATCTCCGGGTACTGACGCAGCGTACGCGAAGAACCACTCGATCATGTCGCACCTCCGTTGGCGTGACTCCGGTTTGAGTCACGGGCCTTCTCGCGTGGGCTCCTCGATCGGCACCAGCGGGAGCACCAGGCTCACCAGCACGGACATCGGGCCTGACGACCATGCACGCTCTCTCCCTACTTCCCCTTGGTCCGGTGCTTGGCCAGCACCTCGGGCTTGAGGAGCTCCAGACCCTTCCCCGCGTTGTAGCCGTGGATCTCCTTCACGTCGAGCTTCCGCATGAACGTGATGATCTCCTTCGTGACCACCTGGCCCGGCACCATGATCGGGAAGCCCGGCGGGTACGGGATCACGAACTTCGCCGAGACCAGCTCCGGCCCCTGGCGAGCCGCTCGTCGATCTCCTTGCTGTTCAGCTTGACGTACTCGAGATTGCCGGCGTCGTAGGCCATGTAGTAGGCCTCGCGCATGTGCCCTTCCCGGGTCTGCGCTCTTCGGGTCGTCGCGGAACGCGTCGTGGAAGCGCTGGAAGTCCGGCAGGTCCGGCACGTCCTCGACCAGCGACTTCACCCGCGCCGCGAAGGCCGCCCGATCCGTCCTCGCCGCCCTCGGCGAGGCGCTTGCTCGATCCCTCGCGCCATGTCGGCCAGGGCCTTGATCAGGTGCGCGAGGTCGCTCCGCGTGTTGTTGATGTTGATCTGGACGAGCACGCTGTTGCGCGAGGTCTTGTTGATCTGGATGTCGTGCTCGCTGGCCAGGATCGCCCTTGAACTGGGTGCCGTCGTAGCCGGCGGCGCCGCAGAGGAGCGTGATCCGGGTCGGATCGAGGTAGAACTCGTCGTTGTCGAGCGCCCCCATCGTGTCGGCCATCGTCCAGCCCGGCGCGCCCCAGTCCGTGAAGCCGGACTTCCGGTACTCGGCCGGGATCATCTCGGCCGGCGTGGCGACGCGGAAGTACTTGGAGATGAGCGGGTGCCCGTTGATCTCCCGCCGGATCTCGATCGCCAGCTGGATCGCCCGGCCGACGAGCTCGTAGCCCTCCAGCTCCATCTGCCGCCGCGCCACGTCGAGCGAGGCGATGATCTGGAGGTTGGGCGACGTCGAGGTGTGCGTGAAGAACGCCTCCTTGAAGGAGGGCTCGACGCGTGTGGAAGTCCTGGTCGGCGACCACGATGATCGAGCCCTGGCGGAGCGACGACATCGACTTGTGCACCGAGTCGGTCTCGTAGACGCGCACCCGCACCTTGTCCGGGTCCGGCAGGAGCTCCATGTCCACGAGCTTCGGATCCTTCGGATCGAGCTTGCCGGCGCTCGGCCTTGAACGCCTCGTAGCGCTTCCGGTACTCCGGATCGCTGCATCAGCTCGCGGATCGCCGCCGCCGCGCCCATCCCCGTGCGCCGCCGCAGGAACGGCGAGAACCGCGCGAAGCCGAACCACGCCTCGTCCCAGAGGAAGATGATGTCCGGCTTGATCGCGAGACACTCCAGCATGGTGCGCTTCACGTTCGCGACGTGGCCGTCGAACGTGCAGTTCGTCAGCACCACCAGCTTCGCGCGGTCGAGCTTGCCCTCGGCCTTGAGCTGGAGCAGCGCCTTCTTGATCGGCTTGATGGCGAGGCTCCCGTACATCGAGTACTGCGTGAGCGGGAAGGCGTCGATGTAGAGCGGCTGGGCGCCCGCCAGCACGAGCCCGTAGTGGTGCGACTTGTGGCAGTCGCGGTCGATCAGGACGATGTCGCCCGGCGTGAGGAGCGCCTGGTGGACGATCTTGTTCGACGTCGACGTGCCGTTGGTCACGAAGAAGCTGCGGTCGCCGCCGAGGGCGCGAGCCGCCTTGTCCTGCGCGACCTTGATGTTGCCGGTCGGCTCGAGGAGGCTGTCAGGCCCGCCGGTCGTCGCCGACGACTCGGCGAGGAACAGGTTGGCGCCGTAGAACTCGCCCATGTCGCGGATCCAGTTGGACTTGAAGATCGACTTGCCGCGGGCGATCGGCAGCGCGTGAAACGTGCCGATCGGGCGCTGGGCGTAGCGCTTCAGATTGTCGAAGTATGGCGTCTCGTAGCGGTCCTTCACGCCGTCGAGGATCGCGAGGTGGATCTCCATCGGCTCCTCGACCCCGTAGAAGATCCGCCGGATCGGCGCCGCCTCGGCGGAGCCGGCGAGACTGGCGACGTCGCGGTCGGTCGTGAGATAGACGTCGAGCTCCGGCCGCCACCGGCGTGACCATCCGCGCCAGGAGTGGTCCCGAGATCGCCGTCTCGCGCGGACTCGGCGACCTGCACCTGGCGGCTCAGGATCTCGCGCAGCGCGGGCATCGTGTACTGCGAGGGGTAGCCGAAGCCGTCGCTGATCACGACCGCCTGGAGGTTCGCGTTGAAGACCACGGCCAGCACCGCGTCCTCGAAGCTGCCGACGACCACCGGCTCGTAGACGAACTCGTCCTCGACCCGCCGCAGCCGGCGGAAGGTCTCCCGGATCTCCGGGCCACATGGCCCGCTCGGCGGGCGAGACGAACAGGGATCTCGAAGTACGGACGGCGGCCCTGGCCCCGACCGATCGAAGGGGGCAGGACGTCGGGCAGGCGGGCATCGCCCTCGTCCTCGGTCTTCCAGGGCTCCTGGTCGTCCCGGTAGCTGTTGGCGAGAAGCGCGCCGCTGATCTTCTGCACGAGACGCGCGAAGCCAGTCCAGTCGCCGGCCTTCAGGCGCTCGTGGACCTGCGCCATCAGACCGGGCCCGGGATAGCCGCAGAGGTCTTCCAGCGGCTGGAGCTCGGCCAGGAGCGCCTTCGGGTCCGGCCCGTGGCCGCCCGCCGGGCGCGCGCCGCCCGCCGCGAGAGCCTGGCGACGCGATTCAGCGTGCGCCAGCGGTCGACCCGCGCCTCCGAAGCCGCGAAGAACTCGTTCACGCCGATGATCCGATCGGTCGAGGGTGTAGCCATCTGGGATTCCTCCTGGGCACGTCCAGGGCGAGCCGGCGCGCCGCTTGGCTGCCTGGCGCTCCGCCCTGGGTTGTCCGGACTCTTTCTCATCTAATTCGGGTGACTCCACGTTCCGGCCCCATCGAGCCGGATCACAGCAGGTCGCGCTCCCAGTTGAGGATGATGCGGACCTGCCAGCCGAGCTGGCTGGCGTCCTGCTGGTCCAGGATCGCGCCGCGCACGCGGAGCCACATCACCCTGCAGGAAGGCCGGCGTCTTGAAGGCTGGTCGGTAGTCGACCGTGAGTCGTACTCAGCCTGGTCGAGGCGCGTCCGCCCGCGTCGAGGGGTTGATCGCATCCCACCCCCAGGCGAAGTTGAAGTAGGCGCTCAGCCCCGGCAGGACCGAGCTTCGAGAAGTCATAGGCCGCTCCGACCAGCACCGCCTTCTCGTTCGCGCGGTCGAAGTCCTGGTCGATCAGCGAGAGGTAGCCGGGAAGCTGCCCCAGGGCGACTGGATCGTGTTGCCCGACGCCGTGATGGAGAACCCGTCGTCAGGGCCAGCTCCCTGTAGAGCGCCTGGACCCGCGCGCCCCCGTTCTGGGTGCTCCAGTTCTTCTTCGTCCGCGTTGGCCACGAGCTCGTCGCCCACGGCCCGCTGGTCGGTGAACTGGGCGCCGAATCGCAGCTTCCAGTCCTGGTTGAGCGGCCATGAGATAGTCGCCCTCCAGAGTAGAGCGTGTTGAACGTGTTGACGCCGTACTGCTCGGTCGACGTCGATCCGCAGATCCTTCATCGGGGTCAGCCGCACTCCGCCCAGGATGACGCCGTCGTCGCTGCTCCCGGCGCCGGCCTGCTCGGCCATGCTGATGAACTCGTCGGAGTTGCGCGGCTTGATCTTCCAGAGGTAGCCCGCCAGGTACTGGACCCAGTCGACCTTCCCGCCGACCGTGACGCCCTCGAAGGTGTTCGGCGTCATCCGGTTGTCCTGCGGGTTGATGTACGACTGGTCCACGAGCTGCCGGTAGCCCTTCGCGAGCGACGTAGTCCTGGTACCGGAGCGCGGCATACGCCTCACCGATGACGTAGTAGCCCTCCTGGCCCGGCTTGAGGAGCAGGGTCCCGTCCTTGTCGTCCGGCGCGTACGAGCGGCGCCGAGCCGTAGAAGGTCGCCCCGATCCCGAACACGTCGAACAGCCAGCCGGACTTGTAGCCGAGCCAGCCGCCGAACGCCAACGCCTCGTTCTCGGTCTCGTCGGGCTTCTCCCGGTTGAGTAGTACGTGCGGAAGTGAATCTTCAGGTCGGTGTCCCGCAGGAAGGGCGGCAGATCCTTCATCGCCTCTTCACGAGCGAACAGCCGCTCTGCTGACCGAGGGCCTCCGCGAGGTCGAGATCGCCCAGAACACGCACGACCAGGCCCGCAAGAAGCTACGATCGCGGCGAGACGCTCTGAAGAAGCAGGGATCGTGTCCAACCAGGATCGAGCGAGCAGGCCGACAAGGACATCGAGGAGGCGCGCATCCGGTTGAACCTCGCCACCGAGAAGCTGGCCCTGCTGCAGAAGGGCCAGGTCAAGAGCGAGCTCACACGTGGAGTCCATCATCCGCGCCCCCATCGCGGGCACGGTCCTCGAGCTGCTCGTCAACGAGGGCGACCCGGTGGTGCCGCTGACCTCGTACCAGGCCGGGACCGCCCTCACCAACCTGGCCGACATGTCCACGCTCGTCTTCAAGGGCACGGTGGACGAGATCGACGTGGGCAAGCTCCACGAGGCGATGCCCGCGCGGATCAAGATCGGGGCCATCCCGGACAGCGTCGTCGACGGCACGTGTCTACAAGATCGCGCCCAAGTCCAAGACCGCGGAGGGCGCCACGCTCTTCGACGTGGAGATCGAGCTGCTGCCCGCCGCCGGGACGTCACGCTCGCGCGCCGGCTACTCCGCCAACGCCGACATCGTGGTCCGCGAGAAGAAGGACGTCCTGCTGCTGCCCGAGCGGCTGGTCACGCTTCGCCGACGGCAAGGCCACCGTGGAGGTGCCGGGCGCCGGCGACGCCAGCCGGTGAAGAAGGACATCAAGGTCGGCCTCTCCGACGGGATCAACGTCGAGGTCGCCGACGGGCCTGAAGGACAGGACCTGGTCGTGGAGCGGCCGCCGAAGAAGATCGAGTAGGCGGGCAGGCACCGGGTCGAACGTGACCTCTCTCTCCTTCCTCAAGCAGATGCTGCAGGACGTCCGCCACCAGAAGGTGCGGACGCTGCCTGACCCTGCTCGGCATCACCTGGGGCACGGTCTCGGTGGCGCTGCTCGTGGCCTTCGGCGAGGGCCTGGAGAAGCGGATCAAGAAGAACCAGCACGGGCCTCGGCGAGAACATCGTGATCGCCTGGCCCGCGCGCACGTCGATCCCGTACCAGGGGCTGGGCAAGGGCCGGCGCATCCGCGTGAACGAGGACGACATCGAGGCTGCTGCGGCGCGAGATCCCCGAGGCCAGCTTCTCGGGCGAGTACGAGCGCGACAAGAGCGCGTTCCGCCGCGGAGCGGGTGCGGCTCACGCCCGACATGTCGGCCACCAGCCCCATCTTCGCGGTCATGCGCAACATCATTCCCGCCGCGGGCGGCCGCTACGTGAACGACCTCGACGTCGACCGCCGCCGCCGCGTGGTCTTCCTGGGCGACAAGCTCAAGCAGGACCTGTTCGGCGAGGCCGAGGCGGTGGGCAAGACCGTCGATGATCGACAACGTGCCCTTCCTGGTCATCGGGGTGATGCAGAAGAAGGCCCAGGACTCGAGCTACAGCGGCCGCGACAAGGACAAGGCCTTCATGCCCGAGAGCCACCTACCGCGGCCTGTTCAGCGAGCGCTACGTCGAGCAACTTCATCTTCCAGGCCAAGGACGCGGCCCTGGTCCCCGACGGTGACGCGCAAGGTCTACGAGGTCCTCGGGCCGCCGCCACCAGTTCGACCCCGACGACAAGGAAGCCATCGGCATGTGGGACACGACCGAGGGCGAGAAGTTCTTCCGCGTCTTCTTCGGCACCTTCCGGGCCTTCCTGGGGATCATCGGCTCCTTCACGCTCATCGTGGGCGGCATCGGCGTCTCCAACATCATGTACGTGGTGGTGGAGGAGCGGACGCGCGAGATCGGGATCAAGCTCGCGGTGGGGGCCAAGCCCCGCTTCATCCAGGGCCAGTTCCTGACCGAGACCCTGACCCTGACCGCGGTGGGCGGCGTGCTCGGCTTCCTGATCACGCTGCTCGTGATGGCGGTCTTCCCGACCTCGCCTCGACGAGTACGTGGGCACGCCGCGAGGCCTCGCCGCTCGTGATCCTGACGACCGCCGCCCTGCTCGGCGTCATCGGCATGGTGGCCGGCTGGTTCCCCGCCCGGCGGGCCTCGCTGCTCGACCCCGTCGTGGCCCTGAAGCTCTCATGATGCGTGATCTCCCGGGCCGAGGTCGCGATGGTGTGGCGGCTCTTCCGCGCCGACGCCGCCCACAACCGCAAGCGCATCGCCCTCACCGTGCTCGCCATCGCCTGGGGCACGCTGTCCATCGTGCTGCTCCTCTCCTTCGGCGAGGGCATGAAGCGGTCGTTCCACCGCAACGCGCGCGGGCATGGGCGAGGGCATCGGCGTCGTCTGTGGCCGGGGGCCACCACCAAGCCCTACATGGGCCTGCCCTCGGGCCGCACGCATGCAGTTCACCGACGAGGACGCCGGAGCTGCTGCGGCGCCCGCATCCCCGAGATCGCGGCCGTCAGCCGCGGAGTACGCGAGCGCGTGTCCGGTGACCGCACGGCACCAAGACGCGTCAACGCCCGCGTGCGCGGCGTGGACCCCGCGTTCGGCGCCCATGCGCAACCATGCATCCCCCAGCCGGGCGGCCGGTTCCTCGAACGAGCGCGACCTGCGCCGAGAAGCGCCGCGTGGTGTTCCTGGGCGACGAGCTGGCCACCGACCTCTTCGGGACGGAAGACCCGGTGGGCCAGACCGTGCAGATCAACCAGTCCACCTTCATGGTCGTCGGCGTGATGCAGGCCAAGGTGATGATGGGGCATGTACAGCGGGCCCGACAAGAACCAGGCCACCATCCCCGCCACCACCTTCAAGGCCATGTTCACGGACGCCAAGATCCGAGCAACCTGGTCTACAAGCCCGGAGCGCCGAGCATGGCGCGACCAGGCCAAGGCCGAGATCTACCGGGTGCTCGGCGCGCAAGTACCGCTTCGATCCCGACGACACGCGCGCGCTGGCGTCTGGGACACCCGCGAGAACCAGCGCATCACCGGCAACATCGCCCTGGGCATCCAGATCTTCCTGGGCATCATCGGCGCCCTCACCCTGCTCGTGGGCGGGATGGGCGTGGCCAACATCATGTACGCGGTGGTGAAGGAGCGGACGCGCGAGATCGGCGTGAAGATGGCGCTCGGGGCCAAGGTGCGGCAGGTCATGGCGCCCTTCGTGATGGAGGCCCTGATGATGACGGTGATGGGCGGGCGCATCCTGGGCACGGTCGTCTCGCTCGGGCTCATGGCCGTCATCGCCGCGCTGCCCCTCGAAGGGCGAGGCCTTCGAGTTCCTGGGCCGCCCACGTTCTCGCCCGCCATCGCCGTCGCCACGTCGGTGGTCCTGGGCACGATCGGCATGCTGGCCGGCTACTTCCCGGCGCGCCGCGCCGCCATCGGTCAACCCCGCGGTGCTCGCTATGAGGTACGAGTAGATGATCCGGATGCAGCGGCATCCGCAAGGTCTACTGCCACGGGCGCGTCAGAGGTGGAGGCCCTGCGCGGCGTCGACCTCGAGATCGGCGGCCAACGAGCTACGTCGCGGTGGTCGGTCCTTCCGGCTCCGGCAAGTCGACGCTCATGAACATCATCGGCTGCCTGGACACGCCCACCTCCGGCGAGTACGTGCTGTCCGGCGAGACGGTGGCGGGCCTCGACCGCAACCGCCTGGCCGAGATCCGCAACCAGCACATCGGCTTCGTCTTCCAGAACTTCAACCTGCTGCCCTACGCCACCGCCCTCGAGAACGTCGAGCTGCCGCTGCTCTTCGGCGGCGTGGCGACCGCGCGAGCGCAAGCGAGCGGGCCGAGGAGATGCTGCGCCGCGTGGACCTCGCCGACCGCATGGACCACAAGCCCACCGGAGCCGTCCGGCGGCCAGATGCAGCGCGTGGCCATCGCCCGCGCCCTCGTGAACCAGCCCGGCCATCGTCCTCGCCGACGAGCCCACGGGCAACCTCGACTCCGCCTCGGGCCAGGCGATCGTGGGCCTCTTCCGCGAGCTCCACGCCGCCGGCCAGACGATCGTGCATGATCACCCACGACCAGGCGGTGGCCCGCCTGGCGCCTCGCGCTGTCGTCCAGATCCGCGATATGGCCTGGTGGTGGAAGGGGACCCGCTCCCGCCGCGGCCTAGGGTTTCAGGCGGCTCGAACTCCGTACCGTCCCTCTCCGCGTCCTTCCCCGTCCAGCACACCAGGCAGGTGCTCTTTGCCCGGGCCACCAGGCTGCCCTTCTCATCGAGGACGTCGCATTCGGTGAGGCCGACGCGGCGGCCGCGCTTCACGATGCGGCCCTCGGCGGTCAGCAGCCTGACCGGATCGGCTTGCAGGAAGTTGATGGGCCAGACTCCAGCGTCGTGTAGGTCTGGCCGGCCTCCAGGGTCGTGGCCATGGCGCTGCCCATGGCCGCGTCCGCGGGTCGCAGAGGATGCCGCCGTGCAGCGTGCCCATCGGATTGGTGGCGCTCGCCGGCGGCCAGGCGGAAGCGCGTGCGGCCGTCATCCACGGCCAGGAGCTCCAGGCCCACGAGCTTCGCGACCGGCGGGCGGGATCTCGCCGCGCAGCGCGGCTTCGAGCATCTGGCGTGGTGTCATGCGATATTCTGGCGCGACCGGGGATCGCACCATGGCGCGCAAGCGCGGCCAGCAGCTTTCGGTCCAGAGCGCAGACGGGACGGCGATCGGGTATACGCTGTCCGGCGCGGGGCCGAGCCTGCTCCTCGTGCACGGCAGCGCGGTGGATCGGCGCTCTGCTACCTCCTGGACAGCGTGCTGTCGAGTCGCGGCGGGTCGCGCTCATGGACCGCCGCGGGCGCGGGCTCTCCGAAGGACGGGCCGAGTACAGCCCTGGCCCGCGAGGCCGAGGACGTCCTCGCCGTGCTCGGCGCGCTGGATCACGCCCGTCTACCTGGTTGGCCTATCCTTCGGCTGCCTTCCCGTGCTCGAGGCCGCCGCGGCGCAGCGATCGTCTGTCCGGCGGTGACGCTCTACGAGCCGCCCATCCGGACGGCGAACCACCCGTTCCTCTCCGTGGCGCGGATGGACGGAGCTGGAACGCGATGATCGCCGACGGGCGGCGCTGGAGGCGGCGCGCATCGTGCTGCTCGAGGCCATCTCCGCGACCGATGCCGAGATGCGCGAGATCGACGCCGTGCCCGGGGCCTGGGCGGCGGCGGAGGCGCTGCTGCCGGTCACCGCGCGGGAATTCCGCGTGATCCTCCTGTACGGCCGCGGCCGCGGAGGCGCTGGCTCGGATCACGGTGCCCCTCACGGTGGGGTGGGCGCCGAAAGCAGCGCGCAGTTCAAGGCGGGCGCGGAGCTCTTGCCGCGCGATACGCAGCCGCGCGGACGCGCCATCGTGCCCGGGTTGAGCCACCTGGCGCCGCTCATCGCGCCGGCTCCGCCGAAGCCGAGGCGATGCTCGAGTCCAATTTCTCGAGTCCGCCCTGTAGGGCGGCCGCTCTGCCGCGCGGTCGTCTTTACGGGAGCGAGAGCCTCCGCGACCCTGGCGGCGCAGCTCCGCCGCCGCGTCGACCATGGCCGCGGTGGGCGCGGCGTCCACCTCCTGCAGGCTCGTGTACAAGCCGGTCAGCTTGGCGTTCAGGTCCGTGAGCTTGGCCTCGCGGTCCGTCAGCTCTCTTCACCCGCGGCCCCTCCTTGAAGCGGGCCTGGTCCGCCCTCACCGCGCGCAGCGGCTTCGAGGCGTGCGCGGTCATGTCGGCCGCGACCTCCGTGGACCGGTCGAACTGCGCGCGCAGGCCTCGGCCGGGGTCTTGACCCGTGGGTCCATCTTGAGCCGCAGCGGCTGCGTCAGCGTCTGGCCGTCCACGGTGAGGCGGACGGTGTAGGTGCCGGGCACGGCCCAGGGCCCGCGCGGCTCGCGCGGCGTGTCAAGGGTGACGGCCGCGATCGGGTACGAAAACGTCGACCGCGGCCGGGGCGCATGGCGGAGGTCCCACACGAAGCGATGCAGGCCGGGCTGCGCCGACAGCACCTGGGGCGGACGGATCCAGTAGTCGGGGATGTTGCGGCCCTCGACGGGCGGCTCTGGCACGTCGTCGCTCCGATACCGGCGGACCACCGTCCCCGCGGCGTCGAGCACCTCCAGCACCACGGGCCGGGCCGCCGCCGTCTTCAGGAAGTAGTGCACGATCGCGCCGTCCGGCGGGTTCTGCCCGGCCGGCTCGTCCGGCGGCAAGCGGCGTGTCCGTGTTCTTGTTCCACCGGAAGCGCCAGGCCTCCTGGGGCGGAACAGGACGCGCGGCCTCCTGCAGCGATCGACGGAGTGATCTGGCGCAGGGGCGTGATGTCGTCGAGGATCCAGAACGACCGGCCGTGCGTCCCGACCACGAGGTCGTCGTCCTTGATGACGAGGTCGCGGATGGAGGTGGCCGGCATGTTGATCCGCAGCGACTGCCAGCTCCGCCGTCGTCGAAGGACACGTAAACCGCCTCCTCCGGTGCCCGCGAAGAGGAGGCCGCGCCGCTGCGGGTCCTCGCGCACGGCGTTCACGACCGCACCGTCGGGCAGGCCGGCCGTGATCTCGGTCCAGGTGCGGCCGAGGTCGCGCGTGCGGTAGATGTGCGGCCGCAGGTCGTCGAGGCGGAACGTGTTCACGGCCGCATAGGCCGTGCCCGCGTCGAAATGGGACGCCTCCAGCAGCGAGATCTTGCTCCACGGCCGGTCACGCAGGACTTCCGGGGTCACGTCCGTCCACGACGCCCCCGTCGGTGGTGACGTGGACGAGCCCGTCGTCGGTGCCCGCCCACATCCGCTGGCCGTCGAGCGGCGACGGCGCCAGCGTGTGAATCACGCCGCGCTGCGTCGGGCGCGCCGCCTCCGTGTCGCGGTACTTGCCGACGTTGGGCGGGGCCGTCCAGGTCTTGCGCGTGAGGTCGGGGCTGATCGCCGTCCACGTGCTGCCTCCGTCCCCCGTCTTCCAGACGACGTTGGAGGCGAAGTAGAGGGTGCGCGGGTCGGTCGGGGAGAAGAGCACCGGCTCCGTGCGCAGCACGCGATAGCCCTCGGCCGGGCGCACCGGGCGGGGCGCGATCGTCTGCGTCTGCTTCGTGCGGCGGTCGTAGCGGCTGAGCTTGCCGCCGTAGACGATGTCCGGGTCCAGGGGATCGACGGCGACGTAGCCGTATTCCTCCACGCCCACCGGGACTCCATTCGCGGAACGTGATCTGCCCATCGTCGCCGCGGCTCTGGATGCACACGGAGCCGCTCTCCTGCTGGCCTCCGCACACGCGGTAGGGGAACGCGTTGTCCGTGCTCACGTGGTAGAGCTGCGCCGTCGGCTGGTTGTACCAGGAGCTCCAGGTGCGGCCGCCGTTCACGGTGATGATGACGCCCTGGTCGGCCGCGATCAGCATGGCGTCGGGCTGCCGCGGGTTGATCCAGATGCGATGGTAGTCGTCGCCGCCCGGGGCCCCGCGCAGCGCGTTGAACGTGCGTCCGCCGTCCGTGGACTTCCAGGTCACGATGCTGGCCGTGAAGACCGTGTCCGGGTCCTGCGGATGGACCTTGACTTCCGCGAAGTCGGAGGCGCGATCGGTGACGCGGGGGTCGGCGTTGATCAGGGTCCAGGTCTCGCCCGCGTCGTCCGAGCGGTAGAGGCCCGCCTTGCGCTTCGCTTCGACGGTCGCGAAGAGGCGACGCGGATTGCTGGGCGCCACCGTGATCCCGATGCGGCCCAGCCCGTCCTCCGCGAACGTCGGCAGGCCGCTCGACGATGGGCCGCCAGGTGGTGCCGCCGTCCGTCGTCTTGTAGACGCCGCTGCCCGGCCCGTTGAAGGTCCCGTTCTCCCACGGGGCTTGCCGCGCTTCCCAGAGGACGGCGTAGGCGGTGCGCGCGTCCGCGGGATCGAGGACGACGTCCACCGCGCCCGTGTCCTCGTCGCGATAGAGGACCTTCTCGAACGTCTCGCCTCCGTCCGTCGAGCGGAAGACGCCGCGCTCGGGCCCGGACCGTAGGGGCTGCCCAGCACGGCCACCAGCAGCCGGTTGGGATCGTGCGGGATCCACCACGATCTGCGGGATCTGCCGCCCGTTGCGCAGTCCGAGATGGCGCCAGGTGCGTCCGCCGTCCGTCGACTTGTAGATCCCGTCGCCCGTGGAGAGGTCGGGCCGCTGCAGGCCCTCGCCGCTGCCGACGTAGAGGACGTCGGGGTTCGAGGGAGCGATGGCGATGGCGCCGATGGAGCCGGTGGGCTGGTCGTCGAAGATCGGCGTCCACGGTGCGGCCGTAGTCGTCGGTCTTCCAGACGCCGCCGTTGCAGGCGCCGACGTAGAACACGTTCGGGCGGTCCGGGATGCCCGCCGCCGCCTTGGTGCGTCCCCGCGATGCGGGCCGATCATCCGCCAGCGCATCTCGCGCAGGAGCGCCGGGGTCGTAGGACTCGGCGGCGCCGGCCAGCGAGGAAGCCGCGCCGGCCGGGGCAGAGGAGCAGGACCGCGGTGGGAGCGGCGGCGAGCATCAGGCCGAAAGTTCCTCCTGTGAGGCCGTCCCTCTAACCGCAGGGCTGTGAGAGCCGGAGTGGATCGATGGCGGACCAGCGACGATCTACGAGAAGCCCGACGCCGTGCTGACCAGGCGCGCATCCACGCCGCCGCCATCTACTGCAGCGACGGCCGCGTGGGCGAGCAGATCGACGAGTTCCTGCATAACGCCCTGGGATTGCCGCGCTACGACCGAGTGCCGGTGCCGGGCGGCCCCGCGCGTGCCTCGCCGGCAGCCTGGTCAAGCAATACGTAACTG
>ERZ1370068.2652-contig-1790_pt1 | contig 59208 bp, 65 predicted proteins | sample MGYA00561227_ERZ1370068 | MGnify/ENA primary metagenome ERZ1370068 (study PRJEB38410, sample SAMEA6850437) | metagenome | study: Metagenomic assessment of the ecological functions of the soil: analysis of the soil microbiota associated with the... | reverse complement strand
GTTACGTATTGCTGAGGGACTCTCAGCCGACTGGTCACGAAAGGCTGCTGAACTCCACGTTTCCAGGCTCGCCGTCTTCGAGGAGGATCTCCCTTCGAACTTCCGGAGGTGAACGAGCTTCTCGTCGTTCACTCGCACGATCCCCAAACCGGTCTTGATCTAGGAGCCGCATGCCCTGCGCGGCGGTATGGCTGGTGACGAGGATCGCAAGGACGGCTGCCGCGACCTATCGCTTCACGAGCCGTTCCATCACGGTGTTTGGCGATCTTCGAAGTGGCGCTGCGGCCTTCCCTCGATATCTTCTTGCCGTTGCGCTCGAACGTAGCACCCCAGCGACAGGCCGTTTGTTCCACGACGAGCTCATCGAGATCGTGGATCCGTTCCGCGAACCTTCCCGTCCGTCTCGTGGCTGATTTGGTTGCTCTCGGACGATCGATGGCTTGTCGCGGCATCGACGTGGCGTCGAGAAATCGTAATCCCCGATCTTCTTTCCTCAGCAGTCTCGACACAGTGGGCGCCCTCTTGTCGCAGGCCCACCGTCCATGTTTGCCGTCGAGCGACACCAGCTTCCAGTGAGAAACCGGTACTGATCGCTGGCCTTCGCGATCGAGACGAGGGAGCGAGATCCACCTTCCTTCTCGCCCACGTGCCGACGTAGCCCGCACGCTGATCTGGGCGAGCAGGCGGTCAACACAGAGACAGAAGACGACAACGGACGCCACGCGCATCATCACGGTCTCCCGGCGCCGACCGCGTCGACCAGCTCGGGCGCGAACTGACGCGGAAAGGTGTTAACGGTACGGCGAGCGGCGCGACGCGCTCGGCGATGGATCGTTCATGGAGAGAAAGGCTACGACCAGGCTGGTCCAGCAGTTTCGATCCTCGGGCGGGAGGCGAGCGCCCGCTCGAGAATCGGTACGGCGCTCCGAGGCCGGCACCGCGCTCGACCAGCATCTTGGCAAGGTTCCCCGCGGATTCCGCGGGACGGATCGAGCGAAAGTGCTCCCGATACAGGGCTTCCGGCATCGGAGCGCCGCCGCTGGCGGTCAGGATCACGGCCAAATTGAAGCGTCCGATCACTGACGATGCGCGAGGGCAAGGGCCGGCTTCGGCTCGGCCTGGGGCAGGTCGCGGGCTCAGAAGACGAAGGCACGGTTCGGTGAGCCGTCGACTTCGCCGCTGGCGCCAGCGGCCAGAGAACCAGTATCGAATCACCGACGAGAACGCCGGCGGTGAGCGCCTTGATCATCCGGCCGCGTCCCGCCGCCGCGCTCGCAGGACGTCGAGGACGATCGCGGCGCCCGCACCCGCTGGAACGCAAAGGAAACGCCATCGGCGAAGACGATACCGGCTCGAGATGGCAGAGCGACCGGCGTTAGGCTCCTACCGCGACGGGAACCCAGGCCGTCGCTCCCCTGTCCCGCGGGAAACCCAGGGCGGCCACGCCGGCGGCGGCGAGACCTGGCAGGACTGCGGCGAGCGGAACCGGAACGTCCGGCGCCACGGATTTCGGTCCAACGCCAGGCATCGTCGAGATCCGTGCTCGTAGTTGTCGAGCGTTAGACGATGCCGCGCACGCGCGGATGGTCCCCCGGTCGCTCCGCCCGAGTTCAGCCCGCCGGCCCCACCACCGGTCCGCTCCTCGACGGGATCCAACGGCTTTTCCGGTTCGCGCTCGGGCAGGGACCGTCGCCCCTCCCGCTGATGGGATATCGATCCGGAGAAGCCCGCGGGCAGTGCGAAGATCCCGAGCGCGCCGGGACTGTTGCCGTGGTACAGGGTCATCCCCCATTCGACGAGACCAAGACCGGATCGACCGCTGGCCGCGTAGTTCCGGCGGCAACCGGGGCCAGCACCGCCGCGACGACCTCGGTCAACACCAGCGAATGCTTCCACTCGCGCCCCGCGGCGTCCACCAGTGCGAATCCCGCCGGCACGAGCAAGAGATTGGCAATGAGCGAGGTCGCCAGACCGAAAGCAAGTTCCGCCGCGTGCCGCGAAGCCCGTGTCCGGACGTGAAGCGAGGCAAACCCCGGCGCCAGCAGCAGAGCGCCACCGGCTCCCCGACCGATCGGGCCGCGAAGAACGCCGCCGGCGATAGAGCAAGGCGATTGACGCGGCGAAAGGCGCCCCCCTCGCCGATCCGTGGAGACGGCCTCCACAAGGCGAGTAAGACCGCGGCGCTGACGACCGCGAGCCCAGTGCGCGTGGAGCAGCCGCCAGCTCTCTCCCGAACACGGCGAAGAATCCGGCCAAAAGATAGAAAGAGTGTAGCGAGTGTAGAACGCGCCCGTGGCTCCAGGGCGCCGCCCCAGAAGCGCGCGGCCCAATCGACGTACATGGCGGTATCGAGCCCCGGTCGCACGCTCCGGGGTCATGCGGCCACGTGCCAGAGCACGTATCCGAGATGAAGACCAAGCTCGCGGTCGCGACGGCTCTCCAGTGAGATGACGAACTGTCGGCGCGAAGTCATGCGGTTCCGCGGAGCCCTTAGCGCGGCGAAAGCGCCGGTCCTGAAATCCAGCGCCGACGACGACACAGAACCGGATCGTTAACGTGCGACGCTCGCGCAAGATCCGGAAAACCCGGATCCTGACGCTTCTTGATCCGCTGATCGTTGTCCCGGTAATACGAAGGGGCTGCAGGCTGAACCTGCGACCCCTTCGATCAGACTTCAACCTGAGCTTCGAGCTTACTCGGCCTTCTTTGTGTTCGTGATGGTCGGGGCTTCGCGTGATCTGGCGAGAACCGACCAGCCTCGATCTTGGTCGACTGGCGCTGACGCGAGCAGGCGCGCCCGTGGCAGGCTCACCCGTGGTGAAGCCGCTGTCGTAGTGAGGCAGCGAGGGACACGATACACGTCTGCAATCCGCGGCGCACGTCGTCGGGAAGGCAAAACGCCAGTGCCCAGTAGGCAGACGTTCCGGCGAGCACCCAACCGCGGTGACGTCCGCGTTCACGGAGCGGCTGGCAGTTCCGGCCGACTTCCTGCTTGTAGACGTCGTACGACGTGATCACGCTGCTGAGGGCGCATCCCGCGCTTCCCGTCGGAATAGTAGCCGGGGCGAAGCCTCGGAGAGCCAACCGTGACGGTTGCGTTGGTGCTGGGATATCGCAGTGGAGCCCGAGATCGTGGCCTCGGGGCGGGAACGAGCGCGAGCGGCGTAGCACACCGCGGCGCTATCGCAGCCCGGCGTGCGGCTGGGCGAAATTGAACTCCACGAGAGCCTGACCGTTGCGCTGGGCGCAGCCGGCGGCGTAGGACTATGCTGCCGGAGCCGTCGAGGTCGACATGGTGAGGGCTTATCCGGCCGGTCGCGCCCTGGAGGTCAGCGCAGGCCGTCGTGGCTGGGACGCTGTTGCGACCCAGGAATCCTGGAAGATCAACGGAATCGTCGCGCAGGGGTGGACCCAGTTTCCGGACTCGTTGACGTTGCCGTTGTCGCTTCCGGCGCACGGTGACCGTGCGCTGCTCTGCGCCCACCATCCAGAAGGTTGGATCGCAGGGGGACGGGCCGTTCGTCGTGCCCGGTGACTATGCCTGTAGTACGAGCCGGAACAACGACCGCGGCCACCGCAGGCCGCGTGAGCAGCCGACTGGGAGCACGAGGGCCGCGGCGCTGACCATCGCAAGTCCAAGCGATGCGAATGCTCTTATTCATCAGTAGGATCCTCCCGCCGCTTGAGAAGTGGTTCGGAAATGCGAGGACGACGTTGCTGGCGCCCGTGATCTGGACCGTTGTAGGCCGCGCCAGGAACCAGGTTGAACGTTCGCCGGCGCCCTTGCCGCTGTAGGTCTGGGTGCCGTTGCTCGCGCGGAGTAGCTTTGGAAACGCCGCCGTTGGCCGTGCCGGGGCGCTGATCTCGAGGCGCAGCGTCGTTCGCGGTCGCTGGCGACGCTGTGATAGGGTAGCTGTACGCGTTGAGCGCCGTCTGCGGAATTGCCGCCCCTCGGGAACAGGCCTGCCCGGCCGCGATCAGCACGTGGCTGAGCGTCGGGCCAGTGCGAGCCCACGACGATAGTAGTTGACCGTCGACGCGCCCGTGACCCTGGACCCGATAGCCCTCGCCGGCGACCAGGTTGAAGTTGCGCTCGCAGCCCTGCCGCCAGTAGGTCTGGGCGCCGCTGGCTGGCGCGGAGCAGCTTGAAAATGCCGCCGTTAGCCGCGGCGCTGATGTCGAGCTGCAGGTCGTTCTGCCGTGACAAAACCCGCCTGGGGGTTGTCCGGGAGCGACAGGTCGTTCGTGGCGCCTAAGCGACGTGCCGCCTCAGGAACCGCCTGCCGCACGCGATCAACGCGCGTAATTCAACCCTGAAACCCATGTTGACGCCGAGCAGGCCGCCTCGCCAGCACCACCGGCCAGCACGCCCACCAAGCGCCCTGATGGAACATTCTCTCTTCTCATCAGATCTCCTCCGAAGTTAGTGCCACACTGGAATCAACGCCCTGAGACCACCCCTGACAAGAACGGCCCGGACGGCGGCAAACAGGACTCCCCGTGGCGCCGTGAAAATGTACCGGGAAAAGCCGGTCCGTCAAGCACTCCGTCTCGAGTATTTCCGCGATTTCTAAGCGCACCCACCGCTGTAGCTGTTCGCAACGATTTCACAAAAACTCAATCCACACGATAGAAAACCAGCTCGATCCCCGTTGTCTCGTCCGGTCCGAGAACCGTCCCCCGACCTCCGGACCTCTTTGCGCGCCGAACCGTGGGGGTCCGTCGACTTGAAGATCCGATGGTCCTTGTGTCCAGTTGGCGACCGTGAACACCACGTTGCCTGCTGGTCCCTGTAGGCCACGACCTTCGGCTTGCCGTCCCGGAGCGATCGAGCCTCGGCAGAGAGAGTAGGAGGGCCAGCGTGAGGGCGAGCGAAACCGCGAGCGCGGAGGCGACACGGACATGGGGAAAAGAAAGGCAAGAGCCTCGAATCGACCGAGCGGACGTGCCTCATATCGTCGAAAATCCGTGCCCGCGCCGATCCCTGAGAGTGTTTCCGAGCTCAGCTCAGCCTTTAGATCTTCTATCGCGTTGTCGAGGATCCGTTCCGATACCATTTGGGCCTCCCGGACTGCGTTCACCTATGACTCACCGGCTCGGCTGGCGCGGGCGCTCAACGCCTCCTCACTTTTTTCGTGTCCCGCGAGGAGAGCCCGAAGCCGCTCCCGGGCGAGGCTCAAGTGGCGGCGAACCGTAATCCCTGTGATTCCCGCGCTTTGCGATTTCGTGGGTCTCTAAGCCCTCAATTTCACGCAGGACGAAGACGGCTCGCCCACGCCCTGAAAGCTGGGAAAGCGCCGCTTCGAGGCTCCGGCGGGTCTCGCTCGCATCCGGAGCTTCTCGAACCCGGCTGACGGCTCGATTCCTCGACCCACGGCGACTCGTCCGCGAGCGCTCGGAAAGCGCGGAGCCGGTAGTCATGGGCCGAGTTCACGGAGACCCGGTAGAGCCAGCCCGGAAACGACCGGCCCTCGGAACCCTTGAGGTGGCGTGGAAGACCCGCATGAACACCTCCGGGCTACGTCCTCCGCGGTCGCGTGAGGGCACCCGAGAAAGCGCAGCACGCGCAGCACGCTGGATTCGTGCCGGGTCAGGAGAGCATCGGAACGCGCGCGCGTCCCCGCGAGCGCCGCGCCCACGAGAGCATCGTCCTCGATCTGTGGATCTTCGGGAGGCGGCACGCGCGGAGTCTGCAGAACGGACTTTGTTTCCCCGAGCGTCCACCGCGACGACCGAATAGTAGAGCGTTCCGGGGTCGGGCGAGCTCGATCGAGACGCTCGCCGTCGCGGCAGACGAGCGGACCGCTTGGTTCTGAATGTCGGCCTTCGTGAACTTCGGCCAAGCGGGCGTAGATCTCTGTAGTGGTCGATCGCGAGCGGCGCCCCCGGCGTATCGGTGGGGCTGAAAACCGTCGTCACCGCGGGCCAGGACAGAACCACGTTTCCCGGGGTCGCCGACTTCTGCACCTCTCCAGCGCGTCGATGCCCATCGGGAGCTGATTCCCAATCCGCCTCCGCTCCCTAGGAGTCGACCGCATGAACGACGTGAAGTAGTTGGCTCCCGATGACAGCGCGTTGACGTCGGTGAACGTCGTCCCCGTCAAGGTGGGCGCTGAGATGAGGTTCGAGTGACCGGGGATGAAGCCCAGGCTCGTCCCCGGTAGACCTCGTACTTCGAGATGGTCGCGGACTCTGTTGTAGATCGTGCGTCGTCACCGCTCCCCACGAAAGCACCACGTCGCTCCCGACTCGAGCCAGAGGTCAGGTTGCCGATGACTTGCGGCGCCCTCAAACCCCTCGACGAACGTCGGCATCTCGTCGCGCTGGATCGAGTTCGGCGAGGTCACGTTCGAGGTATTCGTGGCGGTGACCACAACGAAGCAGCGGGTTCCATTGGTGAGGCCGTTGAGAATCGCGTTGGTGGACTTTGTCATTGGGGACGTGCACCGTGTAGTTGCTGGACGCGGTGCCGTAGTGGATCGTGTAGAAGGCAAGATCGGGCTCGCCGCTGGCCGTCCAGGAGAGGGTGAGCTTTCCGCTCGTCTCGGCGTCCGTCAGGTGAATCCGGAGGGCGCGGCCGGAGGATGGGGTTCAGCGGAACGCCCTCGAGGCAATCGGGTCCGTTGACCGCGCAATCGGAGTTGAAGTTCGACCAGCGACTATCGTACCCAAGCGAGTCCGTGGCGATCACGTAGTAGTAGGCGGGTTGCCGTTCGTGAGCTCCGGCCTCCACGCACGACGTCGTCGACGGCGGCGCCGCGCAGGTAACCTCCGTGTAGTTCGGCAACTGGAGGCTCGTCGTCTTGAAGACGTGGTACGTGACCGAAGGAGACGCGCTCGCGGTCCAGGAGATCGTGACTCGCGCTGCGACGCGCTGGAGCTTGCGTGAGGTTCGTCGGCGGCGCGACGGACGGGAGCACGAGGCTCCATCGCGGGATCGCCCATGAAGACGTACATCTGACAGAATTCGCGTCGAGCCCTGGCCGCACAGCTGCGACAGGGAATCCATCACCGGCTCGCCGATCACCCTGGATTTCGTCTCCGAAGACGTCGCCGAAAACCGTCTGGCTGACCGCATGGCTCACGAAGTTGTACGTGAGGCCCGAAGGTCCGAAGACGGCGACGGCGCCGCCCCCCGATCGTTTGAGCCAGTTCTCACCCATGGCGCGGGCGTCGGTCTCGCTGGAAGCCGCCGACCAGGCAGCCGTGCGCGAGCATCCACGGGAGCTTCGTGCCGTTCATCAACGTCTCGGGATCGGGCGTGGGAGGTGAAGCGGGGCTCACGGTTGTCCCAGTAGTCGTCGTCCGACCACAGGTCGTCAATTGCCGTGCCCCGGCGTACTGAAGATGGCTGCGCCTCTGTCGAACCCGTCCCCGCCGTTCAACGACGTCCGGATCGCGATCCTCATGGCGGCGTCGTCGCAAGGCGCGCCAGGCTGGCTGGGTCGCAGAAGTCAGAGAAGTAACGCAGCTTCTTGACGTTGAACGGCGGGATCTGTCATGAAGGATTGACCCTCGTCGTTCGTTGCCTCGAAATCGCGCGACTCGCCATCGTCGATGTCGCCGAACTGATCGCGCTTGCCTCGATCCGATGCGACACGACGTGCTGCCGCCAGTTGCCCGTCGGCGGCGCCTGCTGATAGCTCCGGATCTTCTGCAGGACGACGTTGTTCTCCGAGTCGGTCCGCGCCACGATCCGTCCGACCACGAGATCCGCGAGCTGATCCTGACCCCACCACAGCGGCCATGGCGTTGTCGCTCGCGAAGTAGCCGAACGAAGCGTCGTCGAGGAACATGATCTGCGTCGGCACGAAGTTGCCGTTCGCCTCCCCGCCTTGTAATCGAACGAGCCGTCTCCCAGGATCATCAAGTAAGCCGGCTTCGGATTGGCCCATCCTTCACCCGGGCTCGTCGACATCACCCAGCTCAGGAACTTCTTGATGGCAATCGGGCCGGAAGCCCGTCGTTGAATTCGTCGTAGACGTCCTGGATCTTCACGATCTTCGACGACACTCCTTCCCGGCGTGATAGCTCAGGAGCTGGTCAGGGTTGGGCCGCTCACCACGTCCAGGACCGTCGGGTTGGCGATCACGATCATGTCCGCTTGATTGGCGTTGTTCTTCAAGTCGGAGACCGTGTCGGTCGAAAAATCGGGTCGGCGACCGACGCGATCGCGCCGGAGCCTGCCACCACGAACCGGCGCGGCGTCCCGTCCGTAAGCGCCGGGTCGTTGTCCACGCGGAACCGAACCGAAAACGGCCCGGCGCCGCTCACCGTTCCGCCGGTCACACGGACGGGGCTCAGAACGCCGGTGCTCCCGACGCTTGTTCGTCAGCTCGTAGATCGCCGGAGACGCGCTCGCCAGGCCGCCGACGATGAACTCGGCGTCCCCGTCGGGATACTCGAAAGTCAGCACGTCGGAGGACGCCTGGAAAAGCCGGCGGTACTTTGATCTCGATCCAATCGAGGATCACCTGATTGAGATAGCTCGGTTCGCCCCCGGCACGGTCAGCGCATCGATCGTGATCTGGGCCGGGTTGGTCAAACCGGCCCCCGTGCCCGGGTACGTGAAATCGTGGACGAAGATGCTGCGGCCGTCGAACGTGTTGTCGTCGTTGTTGGTCGCGAGCGTCGTGCCGCCGCTCGTCTTCAGCGTGATGCGCGAGTGGTGGTCCGGGAAGAAGCTGGTGTCCTCGGTCGTGCCTCGCAGCTTGACCGTGACCTGCGCCGCGGCCGTCGGCGATGCGAGTCCGGGTAGGGGACCGGGTTGGTTCGGGCGGGCTGCAACGGCCCGTCCACGGGGTTCGAGAGACTCGGCATCCAGTACCACGGGTCGTTCCCGGCCAGAGGCTTGTAACCGTCCGGGCTGTCCACCTCGACATGGGCCACGGCCTGGAAATCGTTCGGCGGAACGCGCGTGTTCGTCGGCGCCGAAGGCCGGTTCTGCATCCGGGCATGTCCGACCCCGGTCTCCGTCGTGAGGAAGTAGACGTTTTCGTCCGTGAAATCCCGGGCCTCGAAGATGTCGACGCTTCCGGGAAGATCGGTATTCAGCACGGCCTTGGGCTCGTCGTCGAGCGCCTGTCCGTAGAACTGGATCCAATCGCCGGAATCCATCACGTCGTTGCCGTTGACGTCGTTCACCTCGAGCGGAACCTCGACCCCGCGGTTGGTCAGCCTCCACGTGGACAGGTTCGCCGTCAGGAATCCCGTCGTGCTGCTCATCCGCGTGAAGTCGAGGCTGGACGACGCCGTTCTGACGGATCTTGAGGCGGCGAATCGGACCGGTGACGACCGCGCTCGACGTCTGGAACGCCGGAGCCGCGGGTGCCAGCGCGCTCAGGCGGTACCTCATGCCCTGCGCGTAGTTCGCAAAGGGCTGCGGTAGACGTCCTCGAACCGCGGATCGGTGGAGGGGGCCGTGCGAACGAGCGCGTCGCCGTCGAAGTGGACGACGACCTGAATATCTTTCGCGATGCGGAGCCCGTTGATCCTGGGATCGAACCGCGCGGGCGCCACGTGCACCTCGACATAAGCGCTGATCGCGGAGGACGCCGATCTCGCCCAGCCACGCGAGCTTCTCCGGATAGGTGGAGCGACCCGCGAACCACTCCGGCTTCTCGACGCGCACCTCGCGACGCTGAACGCTGGGGTGCGGAGCCGAGCATCCCCGTTCGCGGCGTCGGAAGACTCGAGCTTGGTCTCGTCGAAGAGATCCGTCAGGACCTGCGCCACGGGCCTCGGCCGCACGCCGCGGCGGAGATCCTCGCTCCCGCGATGACTGAAAGACGTGGAACGACCCCGGCGGAATGGCGACGCGGAACGTTCTTTCGGGAAGGTCCGGCGCCCCGGCTCGCTTCGGTTGGGCTCCGTAGCCTTCGATCTTGACTTCGTAGCCGGCCGCCGCGTGATCCACGAGCGATACCGGCGGGGGCTCGATGCGCAGGGTGAATTGCGAGTCGTCCCCGTCTTTCGACGAGACGGTCTTCGCTCCGGCCACCATCAGCAGGGCGAGAGGACGATCGTTCCCCTCGAGTCATTCGTTGAGTCGGGGCGAATTTCATGGGCAACCAGTCACCTCGTCGAAAAAGCAGGCCTCGCACAAATAGGCCTCAGAACCCCCTGACCTGGGCCCAAACGCCGCAGCAATATACGGTGATCCCGATCCGCCAACAACTTACCCGCCGGCTGGCTTTTTTGCCTGTATTTTCGGCCGATTTCGCTGCGGCCGCCGACTTCACCAGCGCTGAGTAGCGAGGGTCCCTCCGGACCTGGGCGAACCACGGCGAAGCGTCGACCACGGCGAAGTCGCGGAATCCGGACTTCACGGCTCGATCCAGGGCATCCAGGGAGCCGGCCACGTTTCCCGGATCGCCGCGATGATCGACCGGGCGACGGCGGTCATCGAATCGCCGGCGTGAAGCTTCGCAAGCTCCGCGATCTCCGCCTCCGCCTCGTCGATCCGCTTCGCGTCGAGCAGCGCGAGCGTCAGGTGGTAGCGAAGGAGCGCGTTGTCCCCGTGCTTCCTGAGCGCCTCTGTGTAGAGCTGCGCCGCCTCTCCGGGCTTCCCGGCTGGCTGAGCGTCTCTCCCATGAGATCGGTCGATTCGGGCGAGTCGGGATAGACCTTGAGAAGGGCCCGGGCCAGCTCGGATGGCCTTCGCCGAGTCACCCTGCCGCGAGAACGCGACCGAGCGGAAGTGAAGCGCGAACCGGTTGGTCGGATCTTTCTTGAGAATGAAGTCGAGCGAGTCGGCGGCCTCGGCCCACCGATTCTCGCTCACCGCGGTTTGCGCCCGGAGCAGCTCTTGCTCGATGTCGACGAGATCGGGCGGATGGGCCCCTTGGCCCGAGCGGGCGGGTGTTGCCGCGGTTCCGCCCACGTACCCGAGACTCGCGAGCTGCCGAACGGTCTCGTCGTCGAGAACCGGCTGACCGGTGGCGCCGCTCCCTCCACGTCCGCCACCTTGCGGAACGCCTCGAGATCCGCGCGCAGGTCGGCCGCCCGCGCTGCGTCGCGCTGGACGAGGTTGTCCGCTTCCGCGGGTCGTGCTCCGTGTCGTAGAGCTCCGCGCGCGCTCCCTCGAAATAATTCATGGCGCCCCGTCGTACGCCGAGAAGCGGGCTCCAGGCCGTACAAGATCGCTCCCGCGATCGATTCGAAGTAGATCGGGCGCACGGGCGCGCGACCGTCGTCGATCGCGCCGCGGAGCGAGACGCCGTCCATCGCCGAACCACCCTTCAACCCCGCGAGATCGAGCACCGTGGGCATGATGTCGGCCAGGCTGACCGGCTCGCGCACGCGGCGCGGCGCGGAGGTTCCGGCGGCCTTGATGATGAACGGAACGTGAGTCGTGCTTCGTAGACCTGATTGGCGTGCCAGCGCTCGCCGTGGTCGAAGAGACCCTCACCGTGGTCGCCTGCGACGATGACGAGCGTGCTCCGCCAGGCGCCGCTCTTCTTCAGCGCGTCGAACAACCGGCCGACCTCGTGGTCGATGCTCGCGATCTCGCCGTCGTACGGCCGGTCGGCGAATTGCACGGAGTAAGGGAACGGCGGCGCGTAGGGATAGTGCGCGTCGTACAGGTGGACCCAGAGGAATCGCTTGTCCGCGGCGTGGCCGTTCCACCACGCGATGCCTCGGTCGATGGCGTCCGCCGCCTTGCGCTCGAGATGCGTCCCCAGATCCTCGCTCGGCTTGTCGGCGAACAGGTCGTCGTAGCTCTCGAATCCTCGGTTCAGCCCGAATCGGGTCGCGACCGCGAACGACGACACGACCGCGCCGCGCTTTGAACCCGGCCTCCCCAGCCGCTCGGCCAAGGTCGCCGGCTTCTGGAGAGAACGTGAATCCCGTTGTACCGCACGCCGTGGTGGTACGGGTTGAGTCCCGTCATCATCGTGCTGTGGCTCGGGAGCGTCACGGGAACCGGCGTCAACGCGTGCTCGAACAGGGTCGACTCGGCAGCGAGCGCATCGAGGACCGGCGTCGCGGCCTTGGGATAACCGTAGCAACCCAGCCGGTCGGCGCGCGTCGTATCGAGCGTGACCAGCAGGACGTTTTGCGGCGCGCTCGTCGTTCGACAGCCGACACAGGCCATCGCTGCGGCGAGGCCGACGACGAACGAGGCCCCGCGGATCAATGCACCACCTCGCGCATGAAGCGGAGGAACGCTGGGTCCGCGCGCAGGTTGCGCAGGTCGCCGTCGATCTGGATCTGGTTCACGTCCTGAAACCGGCGGCCCAGGCCTTCCGAAGGAAGGCATCGGACTCCGCGATCCGTCCCATGATCGAGCTCGAGCACGCCAAGTCGTAGAGCACGTCCCCGTTCCCGCCTCGGAGCACGTTCGAGACTTGCCACTGCGCGTCCGCCCGCTCGATGTTCTTCTCGAGGTACGCGGCGTGCCCCAACCAGTGCCATGCCCCGGGATGCGACGGGGCGAGCGGAGGGCGCGCTCGAGCCTCGCTCGAGCCGGACCAGGCCGGGCGCCCAACGCGAGGGCTTCCCCGGCCTCGATCAACACGCCGAAGTTCGCGGGATCGCCGGCGAGCGTCTTCTGATACTCCGCATCGGCTTCGGTGGCCTTCCGGGAATCGTCGATGCGTCGGGCCTTCCGACTCCCGCCAAGACCCGCCTCCGCACCTCCGCGGAGACGGACCGGACCTTGGGCGCCGGCCCCGGACGCGCGCGCAGACCCACACGATTGAGCTGCTCCGACAATCCCGCCGGTAACGCAGGCACGGGAGCCGAATCCGGCCACGTCGGCGGCTGTCGGTCCAACACGGAGAGGCAGGCACGTCGGTCGGACTCGGCGATCGCGGAGTCCGTCCAGGGCACGCACCGATCTTCTGCGCCGGGAGCCGAGCGCACGCAGAGCGCGGTGCCTTGTCGCGAGGCGATCTCCGCCTCGCCATCCGAACTCGTCCCTACCCTGCCACGTCCAGGCGATGATTGGTGTCACGGCTCGGTCGGATTCCGCGGGTGTCCCCTCCATCCCCGCCTCGATCGCGATCCAACGGGCGAGCGCCTCGAGAGAGAACGGCCCGTTCGCCTCCGCCGGCCTGCGCGAGCCGCCGCCGGATCGAAGAATCACCGGGACGCGAAGGACGTCCGGGTTCAGGACGTAGCCGGCCTTCTCAGCATCGTTCGGATCGATCTTGCCTGCCGTCCCGAGCAGCGCCACCGACGCACCGGTCAACCGCGGCGTCCCGGCCAAGAGCTTCGACAGCCGGTCGAGAGCGGCGGAAACGCCGTCCTCGCCGCTCGGTCTCGAGATCTGAATCCATGCGAAGAAGGACGCGCTCTCCGGCACGCTCGCGATCCACGTGGAGAAATCGCCGACGACCTCACCGGGGGTTCGAACGCGCGGAATGCGTCGAAACGAGCCGAAGGCGGTCTCCTTCGGCGCATCGAACACCGCGAAGCCGCGCTGCAACCCGCTCCCCTCGCCTACGCGCGGGTCGGCGACGAAGGCGGCGGTCTGCCAGCCCTTGTCCGTCAAGTTCTGCGAGACGAGCGGGATGCCGTCGGGTAGCGGCGTCGTGACGTTGTTCCGGACTCCGGTCGCGAGCGGGGACTTTCCCGTCAGGATCGAGCAGATCGCCGGGCGGAGCTGCGGGCTCGGCGTCATCGCGTCGTTGACTTGAACTTCATTCGCAACGAACGAACCCGGAATGGAGCTGGTCTTCGATTGGGGATCCCACCAGCCATCGACGGTGACGAGGACGATCCCGCGAGACGGCGGTGGCGCAGTGGACGCGCCGCCTGCGGTCGTCTCCTTGGGGTTCCGTTGCAGCCCACCAAAACTGACGCGAAGACTGCCGAGAGCCAGCGTGCCCGCAACCGCTGGGTTAGAGGCACCAAGGAACCCTCTCTCGACGGAGCGCGCACACGGCGCTGAAGCGTAGATCACCCGACGCCGGACGTCGATGGTGTGGGTTAACCTTGGAGGGATGCTGCGCCGGGATTCGGCCCCTAAAAGAAATCGGCGGGTCGCCGAAGCGTACCCCGCCGGAATTCCTGTTGATTACCGCAGAATACTGAAGAGCCGGAGCACCCTGAGCCGACTCTTCTCGTCCCGACGGCTGAGCTTAGCTCTGAATCGGCCCCGCGGCGCAGGAACCATCGGACGCCTTGGAGCAGGCCACTGCACGGGCCTCGAGCTTCTCGGTGTGAACAATCGCGGGACGTTCGTAGGTCTTCTTCATAGCCTCCCCTGGACATCAAGTGTTAATGATCCTGGCCGCAAGGACTTTCGTTATACGGTGTGGACGCACCCTTTTCAACTTTTTTTGCCGGGTCAGTCGCCAATCTGGAGCAATTGATAGGACCGTTGGACCGCTTTCGCATTGATATCGGCCTGAGGATAGATCCCTAGCGGGTCCCCGACCTGCTTTTCGGCGACCCGAGGCAAAACTGGAAATACTGCCCGTGCTCGAGGCCATCCAGCTTCCGGCGAGCCGCGACCGCGAGATCCCGGACTTCCTTAAGAACTGGGGACTGGCCCCAAATCACTTCCAACGAGTCGATTTCTAGGATGTTGGCGACGGCCCGCCTGAACGCCACGCAGGAAGGATGTTGCCGTACGGGTCGATCGTGAAGCCGCTCCGCCCGGTTCCGCAGTTCGCCTCGACGCCGTCGGACGGCACAGTGGTTGGTCCGCGGGGGCTTCTTCCCGTGGTGCAGGTCGAGGTACCACTCCCCCAATACTTCTGGAGGAACTCCTCGTCCGGGCGCAGCGCGAGCGATCCAAGCTCCCGTCGTCCTTGGGTGTGATCACCGCGTCGAACGTCATGAAAAACCCGAGATCGTCGGCGATGTCGCGGATCTGGTAGAGCTCGTTCTGGTTGAGCCGGGTGATGGGGCACTGAGCTGCACCGTGATGCCGGCCTCTTTCAGATTGCGCAGGCCTTGCATCGTCTTGTCGAACGATCCCTTGATCCGGGTCAGCGCGTCGTGGGTCTCGGCCTTCGCGCCGTGGATGGAGATCTCGACCTCCATCGGCTTCAGCTCGGCGATCCGCTTGACCATCGCCTTGTCGGCGAGGAGATAGCCGTTGGAGTAGATCCTGAGAGCCATACCAAGACGGCGGGCCTCGGCGCAGATCTTGAAAAAATCCTTATGGCAGAGGGCCTCGCCGCCGGTGAGCGTCAAATAGAGAACGCCGAACTCGGAGATTTTCCTGAGCGTCTCGAAGATCTCCGGGGTCGTCATCTCGCGGCGACCCTCGGGCGAGTTGTAGCAGAACGTACAGAGGTGGTTGCAGCGGAAGGTCAGCTCGGAACTGCGCGGAGAGCGGGATCGCGTCGGCAAACGCCTTCTCGACCAAGCGCCGGTACGGCGTGGTCTGAGGCTGTTCCATCGCTTCACTCATGAAGGCTCCGCGAGCAACCCGTCGCGCTTGAGGTCATCCAGAAACTCTGCGACGTCGGCACGCGCTTGATCGGTTTCGATTTCGAACTCCTCCGCGACCTTCGCCGCCAACGCATCAACGTCCCGAGACCCGTCGAGCAGGGAAAATACGGCGATCCCAACCGGATTCAAGACTTTGACCTCCGCACGGCCCGGGAGGACGACGAGGCCGCCCTCGTCCCCAACCTTGCGGAAGGCCGTGTCGGGATGACGCCGCGGAAAAGACATTGGGGTTTCCATCCGGGGTTTCCCAGCCCGCAGTCCGGAAAGCGGCGAAATTGTACGCACAAGGTCCCATATCGGCAATGCCGAAAACGCCGCCGGCCGTGGAGCGCCAGATCACCGAAGGTAGCCCGGACTCTTCAGCCGCTGGACCATTTCGGGGTCGTAATCGCTGGAAGAGCCCTCCACGGGACGACCCCGGCGTCCCCAGGTCGCAATCCGGGGAGGGGCAGAGTAGCACCCTCGAAGCACCGGACCGGGACCTCCCCTGCCATCTCCCGGCTCGCAGGCAGACCGGCCGCGCGCAGGATGATCGGGGCGGCGTCGAGGTCCGACACCGGCGGCCCGACACAGCGCGGGATCGCCCCTCCGCCGCCGACGGCGATGAACCCTTCCGCATCCGACGACGCTCCGCGGCCGGGATCGCCGAGCAGAACGAACCGGACCTCGCTCCTTCCGGCGAGATCCGCAAAGACCGAGTCATCCAGCCAACGCAGGTACGTCGCGACCGCAGCCGAAGCGCCGCCGCCGCGAAGGCGTGCCCTCAGGGATGTCGAGCCCCGGCAGATAGGTGAACGACGAGGCGACGGAAGGATCGGTGAGCAAGCGGGACGTCGATTCCCAGGCGAACGCATCGATGAGAAACGATTCCCAGGCCAGGAGCGCCTCCTCGGACAGCGAGTCGAAGCGCGCGTCGAAGGTGGCACGCCACGCGGAGCGGTTGTTCGGGAACTCCTGCGCAAGCCGAGCGAAGAGTGACGCCGGAGACGTGTCGCGATCCTCGTTGCTCCGCGAGAGGGCTTGGCCAACACCCGATCCGAGACCACGTAGCCGGTCGTCGGATCGCCTTCGGTCCCCCGCGCCGGCCAGCTCGCCCACCAGCCCACGACGAGCGCCGGTCTTACGAATCCGGCGATCTCCCACAACGCTCCTGACGCGCCGGCCCGCGCCCGACGCCGGAACCGTGCGCGACGGGAGAGCGGCCGTAGCGCGGCCCCGCCGCGATCGGAGCCGACCTCGCGGCGATCGGGGAAGCCACCCCGGGGAGCCGCGTCGCACCGGCCGAGCGCACGCCGTGCACTTCGGGTTCCACGCCGGTTGCGATGGTGGTCCAGACCTCCGGGGGCTCTCCGGGCGGACGGCGCATGGGGAAGACCGCGCCCCGTGAGAACAGCTCCAAGAGACGGTCCACTCCTCCGCGATCCGCGTAGGCTTCGACCAGGGAACCGTCGAGACCGTCCACGCCGATCACCAGGAGCCGCTCCCCGGGAGGCCCTGGGTTGAATGACGACGGCGGAATCGCGCGCGAGCCTCCGAGAACAGCGTCGCGAGCGCGACGAAGAACGCCGCGGCGACCGGTGCGAGCACGGCAAGCGCGATGGCAGCGGAGCGGCGCCTTCGATCCGGGACGACCCCGGTCTTCCCCACGATCCCCGCCAAAGAGACGAGCCCAGCGAGCCAAGCCACGAGCGATGCCGTCGCAATCGCTGCCGCGAGGAAAGGACGTCGAGGACGAGCGTCGAGGCGATGCCCGCTCGCGCCCCCAGATCGCCACGAGTGTAGGCCAAGACCGGCACCGCCACGATCAAGCCGGCGCGCAGGGCGTCGGTCGATCGCGCTCCGCGCCGCGCCGCCCACGCCGAGGCGAGCACGGCCGCGATCAGATCGAGCGCGAAGAGCGCGGCAGCGGCGACGATCGAGAAGTACAGCCAGAGCACGAAGGCGTCCTGCGCCCCGAGCGCGGGCCGATTCGTCGCCACCGTCGAAGCGGCGAGCAGGCCCCCGAGGAGGACCTCCGAGGAGCGCGGCTTTGACGCTGGTCCGCGCGAGGCCGCCGCCGTGGGCCTTTGCGCTGACGAGGTCGCGCAGGAGGAACCGCTCGACAGGTCCGTGAGGTAGCCTCTCTCGACCAGCTTGCGGCGAACGTCCTCGTAGCGCTCGGGCACGCCGGCCGCGCCTCAGCGATCCCGCTCGCGGACCATGTCCGCGAGTCCCGCGAGGATCTCGGCCCGGCGTCCGAATGGGGCGAGTGCGGCGATGCTGGCGGTGATCAGCTCGTCCGCGAGCCGCCGCGCGCCGTCGATGCCGCAGAGGTTGACGAACGTCGTGCGGTGCCGGTCGAGCCCGGCGTCCTTTCCCGTCGTCTCCGGGTTCCCGCTGTAGTCGAGGAGGTCGTCGGTGATCTGGAAGGCCAGGCCGAGGTTCTTGGCGTAGCGCCGCGAGCGCTTCGACGTCGCGAGCGCTTCCGCCGGCGGCGAGGCGCGCCGAGCTCGGCGGCCGCGATGAACAACGCGCCCGTCTTGTGGCTGTGGATGTACTCGAGAGCTTCGAGATCGAGCTTGTTCCCCGTCGATTGAAGGTCCGCCACCTGTCCGCCGATCAGTCCCGCGGCCCCGATCGCCTCCGTCAGCTTCGAAACCGCGGCCACCCTGCGCCCGGTCCTTGAGCGCGGGCGCCTGCCTGGATCGACGCGAACGCGGCGTTCAGCAGCGCCACGGCCGCGAGAATCGCGTTCGATTCACCGACCACGCGGTGGAGCGTCGGCTGGCCGCGCCGTAGCGTCGCACCGTCCATCGAGGGAGATCGTCGAGGATCAGAGACGACGCGTGAACCATCTCGATGGCGCACGCGAGGGCATCGCGTCGTCGGGCTTCCCCTTCAGGAGCTCGGAGGAGGCCAGCACCAGGATGCCACGGAGCCGCTTCCCGGGAGGAGGAGCGTGTACCGCATCGCTTCGTGAAGCGACGGCGGCGGGGATCCCAGCGGCGGCACGGCCTCCGCAACGCCGCATCGACCGCAGACTTGCCGCGAGCGAGATACGTTTCGAGCGCGGAGCCGACGATCGGCCTCATCCGGGCGAACTCTAGCAGGCGCTTCGCGATCAGGAGGCGGCGAGACGGGAGCGGAAGAACTCGACCACCCGCTCGTGGTAGCGCGCAAGATCGTCGGCTCCCAAGCCCGAAGCGCGCGTCGCGGGAGGCGTGATCAGGTTCCGCTCCGAATCGCGCCGCTCGGGAAGGGTCGCGTACATCGCCTTCATCGACTCGTCCAGCCGGCGGTCGCCGGCGGAGCGACCAGCAACAGATCGCGCGCCGCCGAGAGCTGGGAAGGACGTCCTCCGCGCGCGTGCGTCGTCGATCGACGCGCCGGCGATCAAGGAACAGATCGCCGCGGGGACGGCTCGCAGGTGCTTCTCACCCCAGGGCCAGCCCTCGAAGACGTGATGGACCAGCGTGAACCCGCGTCGGGCCAGAGTCCGTCGAGAACGAGCACGCGCAGGTTCGGTCGCTCGGCCGCCGCGAGCACCGCCGCGTGCGCCCCCATCCCCGCGCCGAACGACGCCGATCCGCCCGGCGTCGACGTCTTGCTTCGGAAGACCGCGCGACGAAGTCCACCGCGCCCAGGACATCGCGGACCTCGTTCAACCCCAAGGTGGTTCCGTCGCCGCCCGGAGTCGCCGTGACCGCGGAAGTCGAACGCCAGCACCGTCAACCCGGCCTTGTTGAGAGCGATCGCGATGTTCATGACGGCGGTCTTGCTCTCGCCGAGGTCGTGGCAAACGATGACCGGACCCGCCTTCGGCGGCGCCGTGGAAGAGCCACCCTCGGAGCTCGACGCCGTCGCGTCGCCTTGAACGCGACGTCCTCGGCCTTGGCGAGCTCGGCGCCGAGGTTCAGGGCCAGGTTGGGCTGCCGCGACGGGTGAGCGACCTTGTACACCTGTGCGCTGGCCATGCCGACCCCGGCGATAGCGCCGAACGCCGCCAAAAGCAATGAGGGCGCCGGGCCACGATTTCCAGAATCTCATAGAGCCGAATATAGGGACCGTCAGCGCCCCGGAACAAGGTCCCCGCGAAGCGGCCCAAGGGCGATGGCCTGGGCCAGCCTTTTCCCCGCAACCGCCGCGACGTCATCGGCCGGCGCTCGCCTGACCCCGTCGACGCTCCCGAACGCGCGACAGGAGCGCCTTTGCGGTCTTGGGGCCGACGCCCGGGATCGTCGAGAAGCGAGGTCGTCAGGGTGCGCCGCCCGCTTCGCGCGATGCGCGCTTGATGCCGAACCGGTGCGCCTCGTCCCGGATCCTCTGAAGCAGCTGGAGCGCCGGCGACGCGCGATCCAGCCGCACCGGCTCGCCCTGTCCTTGAAGGAAGATCTCTTCCTCCCGCTTTGCGCAAAGACGACCATCGGGAGCGTCGGAAGCCCTTCGGCGGCGGCCGCGCGGACCGCCGCGCCGAGCTGGCCTGCGCCCCCGTCGATCAGAACCAGATCCGGCAAGCGACGGTTCCTCCGCGAGGACGCGCCGGTAACGGCGGGTGACCGCCTCGGCGATCGACGCGAAGTCATCGGGGCCACGGACCGCTCTTGATGTTGAAGATCCGGTAGTCCGAAGGCTTGGGCTTGCCGTTCTCCCAGACGACCATCGAGGCGACGGAATCGGTTCCGTGGATGTTCGAGATGTCGAAGCACTCGATACGAAACGGTGCCTCGGCGAGGCCGAGCGCCTCCGCGAGCGCCTCCAGCACCTCGACGCCGTGGCTGTGCCGCGCTCGGAACCGGGCCTCGAACGCCAGCTGGGCGTTCTTTTCGACCATCGCGAGGAATCGGCGCTTGGTCCCGCGCTCCGGCACGTGGAGCGTCGACCTTCTCCCCGCGCGCTCCGTCCAGCCACGCGGACGATCAGCGCCGGCTTCGGCCGGCATCGCGGCCAGCTCGATCTCCGGCGGCGGCGCGCGCTCCGCGTACAGCTGCAGGAGCACCTGCGCGTAGAACGCTCCGGGCTCGAAGTCGAGATCGTCGAACGTGAACTCGCGGCGGGCCTGCACCTTCCGCCGCGCATCTCGAACACCTGCAGCGCGAGCCTGGCGCCCCTCGACGTGATGCGCGAGGTAGTCGCGATCCTCGAGCCCGGTGCTCAGGATCGTCTGGCGCACGCCGAGCTTGTCCACCAGGTGAAGCGTGTCGCGGTAGCGCGCGGCCTTCTCGTACTCCTTGCGCGGACGACGCGTCCTGCATGTGACGCGTCAACGCGGCGTGGAGCTCGCTTGTGGCGCCCCTCGAGGAACAGCTTCGCGTCGGCCACCGCCCTGCCGTACTCCTCCGGGTCGTCTTCCCGGCGCACGGCGCCGAGGCACTGATCGAGGTGGTAGTAGAGACAGGGCCGGCGCTTCCCGTCGAACACCTCGTCGCAGGTGGCGACCTGAAAGAAGCGCGGAATCATCTTGAGCGAGCGCCGCGGCCACGGAAGCGGGAAGGAACGGGCCGTAATAGACGTTCCGGTCGAGACGCGCCTGGCGCACCGAGCGAAACGCGCGGGTACTCGTCCGCAAGCGAGAGCTTGAGATACGGGAAGCTCTTGTCGTCCCTCAGGATCACGTTGTAGGGCGGCTGCTCCTTCTTGATGAAGTTCGCCTCGAGCATGAGAGCTTCCAGCTCGCGTCTCGACGACGATGGTCTCGAGGTCGGCGACCTCCGACGACGAGGCTCGACGGTGCGCGGCGCGTGCTGGGCGCCCGGCTGAAAGTACGAGCGGACGCGCGAGCGACAGCGACTTGGCTTTCCCGACGTAGAGGAGCTCGCTCGCGGCGTTGCGGTAGAGGTAAACGCCGGGGCGGTCGGGAAGCTCGTCGGGCTTTTCTCGAAGCGTTCTGCGTTCCACCCATGGCATTCTGGCGGCCATGGTGGCGATCCGTTGACCGCACGCCGCGCGCTCATCGTTTTGCTCGTTGCGGCCGGGTTTTGGATGGCCTGGCTCGCCGTTTACCAGGTCGATGACGCGTTCATCGTTTACCGCTACGCACGCAGCCTCGCGCAGGGCGACGGATTCGTATTCAACCCCGGGAGAGCGCGTCGAGGGGGTGACCTGCTTCCTCTGGACGCTCGCGATGACGCCCTTTGCCGCGATCGGGTGGCCCTTGCCGCGGGTGGGCCCGGCGCTCACTGCGGTCGCGCGGGACTCTCCTGCCTCGCCTTGATCGCCAAGCCGCCACGCGAGAGCGAGGACCGCGACCGCATCGCGTTCCGCGACTTTGCTCCCTCCGGTGCTGCTCGCGGCGACCCCGGCCTTCGCGTACTGGTCGGTGGGAGCCCTGGAGACGGTGCCGTTCGCGCTCCTCCTCACCGCCGCCGCGCGCGGTCATGCGAAAGAGCGGCGGGGCGGCGGGACCTCGGTCCGCGGTGTGGCTCGGCATCGCCAGCCTCGTCCGGCCCGAGACGCCGCTCATCGTCGCCGCGCTCGCCCTCGACCGCGTCGCGACGCGCGGGCTCGCTTCGACGGCGCGGTGGCTGGGCGTCATCGCCGCGATCTTCAGGCCGTTCCTCGTCTTCCGGCGGCTCTACTTCGACTCGTGGCTGCCGAACACCTACTACGCCAAGACCGGCGCCCGCTCGGTGCGCTCGTCGTCAGCGGATGGCGCTACTGCGCGGATGCTGGCTTCGACTCGTTCCGCGCTTCGGGGCCGGCGAGGACTCTCATCGGATTCTTGGCGGGCTCGACGCTCGTCGCTGCTCCTCGCGCCTTCGCCTGGCGGCGCGGGCGCTGCGCGTCGAAGCGATCGTCGTCACGGCCGTCGCCACGGCGACCGTCCTCGAGGGCGGGGACTGGATGGTGCTCTCCCGATTCTGGGTTCCGGCGCTCCCATCGCTCGCGCGTCATCGGCGGGGTCCGCGTTGCTGCAAATCTCGCGCGCGGCCGTGCGGGAAAAGGGTTCGCTGCTGTTCTCGCGGCCGCGGTTTGCGCCAGCGGCGTGAGCGTGGCGGTCGAGTCGCGCAACGGCGGCCGCGGGCTGCGCGTCAACGCGGAAGGATACCGGCACGCCTCACCTCGAGATCGCCCGCTACTTGAACGATCACGCCGCGCCGGGAGACACCGTGGCGCTGATGGACGTCGGGATGATCGGGTGGTACGCGGGCCGTCTCCGCGTCATCGACATCACCGGCCTGACGCGACCGCGCCGTCGCGCACGCGCCGGGCGGCTTCCTCGACAAACAGTTTCCCGTTCCGGAGCTGCTCGCCCGCAACGTTCGGTTTCATCGTGCTCGTCGAGGGCTTCCCCGCAGACGACCGGATCTATCAGAGCCCGGAGTTCCGGGCGCGGTACAAGTCGCTCTTCAAGGTGGATCACCGCTTCAACTGGGTCCCGCCGAGCTCGTACCGGCTCTTCGTGTTCGAGCGGACCGCATCGTGACGGCCACAGGCCGGCCGCGTCGATGGCGTCCCAGTACGAGTCGTCCTTCCTGAAGTGAAGGTGGAAGAGGGGGACGGTGGCGAAGGCGGCCTCGACGGCGGCGAACAGATCGGGCCGCTCGCGGAACGCCTCCGCGACGAACGTCAGGTTCCCGACGAGCTGACCGAAGGCGATGCACGCGCCGGGCTTCGCGCACCTCCGCGCGGTCGGCCTTCACGATGCGGAATCCTGCCGCGAGCGGGAAAGCGCCTGACGACCGGCTCACCGCCTTCGTACGTTCCTCGGAACGGGCTCCCGACCAGATCGAGCCCGCCGCCCGGTCCGGGAAGGACCAGGGAGAGATCGTCGCTGACCACCGCGCTCGTCGTGCTCGACGGCGGAAAGCGTCGATTTCCCCGCCCCCGACTCGCCGTAGAACAGATACGCCTTGCCGTTCCGCACGGCGCTCGCGGCGTGAACACGAGCGCCCGCCGCGCTCGGCGGCGCACCACGCGACGGCGCAGCGGACGTAGTTCTCGAGCGCGCGCAGCTCGGGCTCGTAGACGCCCGCGGCTCAGGAGCGACCTCGCCGCGTGCGCTCGCAGGTGTCGAACCAGCCCGGCGAGCTGGTGCCCGACGTAGCGGACGCGCGATCCCGTCGCAGGCGAGCCAGACCGGGTTGAACTCGGCGGCGTCCGGCGGCTCGATGAAGTAGTCGCAGCGCCTCGCGGGCGAACCGGACACGAAGCGCCGGCGTCGCCGGCGTCGCGCGCTCGTCATCCGCGTACGGGCCGTAACGTGCGCAGACGGCATCGCGGCGAGCGGCGCGTCAGGCCCTCGATCGCGATGCGAATCGCTCGTCGAGCGTCATGCGCGAATCGCGCCGGCGCCGGCAGGCGGCCTCCGCTCGGCAGAAGAACTCGAACGGCGGCGGCGTGCCGTGGCCGCACGGGTAGGACTTCCCCCTTCGAGCTCCAGCGCTCGCTCACGCCGCTCCGATGCCGCTCCTGGGACGAAGCAGCCCGTGCCCGCCCTCCCACGACACGCGCGACGAAGCCCGCGGCGCGCGGCCTCGCGGTCGAGCGCCCGGTCCGTGAACACGTGGACGAACGAGCGCCTGAGGTTTCCCGAGGCGTCGAGCCAACGCGTGTGCGAGTCGCCCCACGCGGCGGCGGAACCGCGCGGCGCCGCGCGAGCCACTGGATCGAGAGGACCGCATGGTCCCAGGGCCGATCGTGCGCGCGCGCCGAGAGGAACACCACGCCGCCGGCGCGCGAGCCAGCGGCTGAGGCGCGTCAGGAGCGCCTCGCGATCGCGGATCCCGGGCACGAAGCTGTAGACGTCGTACGTGAAGACGACCGCGCCGAGCGAGCCGTGCAGGCTCGTCGTGGGAACGGAGGTCGGCGGCCGTCGAACGTCGCGGCCGATCCGCGCCGCGCCGCCTCCGCCCTCGCGGCCTCGACCATGCGCGGCGAGAAGTCGACGCCGGTGACCGCGTACCCCAAGCGCTCGAGCTCGAACGCCTCGCGTCCGACGCCGCTGCCGCGCCACGAGGACGCGCGCGCCGCGGGCGCACGCGCTCGACGATGCGGGCGGCGAGACCGGGATCGAGGCCGCGCCGCCGCGAGCGCTCGTAGTGCACGGCTTGGTCGTCGTACTTTCTGGCGGACGGTCTGCGCCGGATCGTCGACGGGGATCGGGGCCGGCGAGCGCGCCTCCGAGAGGTCCAGCCAGGTGCGCGCGATCGGATCGGCGCGAGCCGCCGTCGCCGGGGCGTCCGCTCGATCCGTCCCGAGAGGTCGCCGGGCCGTCACCGCGCGCGGCGGCGCGGGATCGGCATCCGCCGTGACGCGTGGCCGCGCCGCCGCCGGCCGCCAACCGCATCACGTCCGGAATGCCCCGTCGATCGGTCGAGCACGACGTCGCCGTCGACGGGAGCCGACTCCGCGACGGGAGCGACCGACGAGCGCTTCGCCGTGGCGGATGGACGGCCACATCCGATCGCCCGCATAGACGACCTCGACGCGGCCCTCCCCGCCATCAGCAGGCGCAGCACGGCGGGCGACGCCAGGACCCGCGGCCTGATCGAGGTAGACCGCGGAGACCGGGTGCCAGAACCCCTCACGCGAGCACGCCCTTGGTCTCGAGGTAGCGGATGCGGTCGCGGTGGGCGGCGGCGGCCTCGGAAGTCCAGCCGGTCGGCGGCGGCGCGCATCGCCTTGCTCAGCCGCGCGATCTCGGCGATCAGCGCCTCCTGGTCCTCGAAGATCTCCTCGGAGTCTTCCTCGTCGAGCGGAACGGTCGAGTAGTCGGCGGCGACCGGCGAGGCAAGCAGGTCGTCCAGCGCGCGGCGGATCGTCTCCGGCGTGATGCCGTGCTCGCGCGTTGTACGGCCTCCTTGCACGCGTGCGGCGGCGCGCGGTTTCGTCCATCGCGGCGCGCATCGAATCGGTCCGCTTGTCGGCGTAGAGGATCGCCTTGCCGTTCACGTTGCGCGCGGCGCGGCCGATCGTCTGGATCAGCGAGCCCGTCGAGCGCAGGAACCCCTCCTTGTCGGCGTCGAGGATCGCGACCAGCGAGACCTCCGGGAGGTCGAGCCCCTCGCGCAGCAGGTTGACGCCGACGAGGACGTCGAACGTCCCCTTCCGCAGCTCGCGCAGGATCTTGACGCGCTCCAGCGTCTCGACGTCGGAGTGGAGGTACTCGACCTTGACGCCGACCTCGCGGTAGTACTCGGTGAGGTCCTCGGCCATGCGCTTCGTGAGCGTCGTCACCAGGACGCGCTCTCCCGCGCGGCGCGCGTCGCGGATCTCGGCGAGCAGGTCGTCGACCTGCCCGTCGATCGGCCGGACGACGACCTCGGGATCGATGAGCCCGGTCGGGCGCACGACCTGCTCGATCGAACTCGCCGCCGGTCAGCGTGAGCTCGTAGGGCGCCGGCGTCGCCGAGACGTAGATCGCCTGGCCGCGCGCGCGCCTCGAACTCCTCGTACATGCAGCGGCCGGTTGTCGAGCGCCGACGGCAGGCGGAAGCCGAATTCGACGAGCGTCAGCTTGCGCGAGCGGTCGCCGTGGTACATCCCGCGCAGCTGCGGCATCGTCGCGTGGCTCTCGTCGATCACGATGAGCGCGTCCGTCGGGAAGTAGTCCATCAGCGTCGGCGGCGCCTCGCCGGGCTGCCGTCCGGTGAGGTGGCCGCGAGTAGTTCTCGATCCCGTGGCAGTAGCCCACCTCGCGCATCATCTCGAGATCGAAATGGGTGCGCTGGTGCAGGCGCTGCGCCTCGAGGAGCTTCCCCGCCGCGCTCGAGCTCGCGCAGGCGCGCGGCCGAGCTCGGCCTCGATCGTCTCGATCGCGCGCGAGCATCGTCTCGCGCGGCGTGACGTAGTGGGAGTTCGGGTAGACCGGATGGCGCCGAGGCGGCGTCTCGATCGACCTTCCCGCGCACGGTGTCGATGCCGCGAGAGCGCCTCGACCTCGTCGCCGAAGAACTCGATGCGCAGCGCGTCCTCGGCGTACGACGGCCAGATCTCGAGCACGTCCCCGCGCACGCGGAACGACCCGCGCTCGAGGTCGGTGTTGATGCGGCGGTACTGGATCTCGACGAGCTTCGCGGAGCGCGGCGTCGCGGTCGATGCGCATGCCCTTCTCGAGCAGCAGCATCATCCCGTGGTACGCCTCGGGCGAGCCCGAGCCCGTAGATGCACGACACCGAGCGCGACGATCAGCGCGTCGCGCCGCTCGAACAGCGCGCGCGTCGCGGAGTGGCGCATCCGGTCGATCTCCTCGTTGATCGTCGATTCCTTCTCGATGTACGTGTCGGACTGCGGGACGTACGCCTCGGGCTGGTAGTAGTCGTAGTACGAGACGAAGTACTCGACCGCGTTGTCCGGGAAGAGCCGCTTGAACTCCTGGTAGAGCTGCGCGGCCAGCGTCTTGTTGTGGGCGAGGACGCAGCGCCGGGCGCTGCGCCGCCGCCACGACCTGCGCGATCGTGAACGTCTTTCCGGAGCCGGTGACGCCGAGCAGCACCTGGTCGCGGCGCGCCCTCCGCGAGCCCTCGCGTCAGCTGCTCGATGGCGCGCGGCTGATCGCCCGTCGGCTGGAACGCGGAGACGATCGCGAAGGGCGGCATCGGCGCATTGTAGCCACGGTCGATCGTGCGCCACGACGTCGATCCAGCTCGCGTCGGGGCGAAAGGCGAGGGTGCGCGCCGGAGCGCCCGCCGCGATCGCGCTCGCCGCGCCCGCGGCGGCCGGTTGGACGTCCCACGCCGGCGGCGGAGAAGAGCAGGTTGGCCGCGATGCGGGCTTCGAGCATCAGCCGGGTGACCGGGGCGAGCGACGGGCGCTGGCGGCCGGACGCGGCAGCAGGATCGCGGCCACGGGCCATCGGCCGGGACCGGGGAAGGAACTCCTTCGCTCGGAACGGCGAGCCGAGCGCCATGAGGCGTCCGTCCGCGGAATCCACGAGCACGCAATCGTCGCTGCAGAGACCGGAAGCCCGGCCGTCGGCCGCCGCTCGCGCCCAGGTCGGTCTTGCCGCATCCCGACGGGCCCACGAGCAGGTAGGCTCGCTCGCCGAGGAGAACGCCGGCGGCGTGCACCGCTCCCCCGCCGCGCGCCAGCAGCCGCCAGCCCACCGCCGCGCAGCGTGAGGTTGACGAGAGCCCAGAACCGCCGTCCTCGCATCGCCCCGAGCCAGGCGGGCGACCGCGCGCGCCCCGGGGCGTCCTGGACGATCTCGCCTTCGTCGCCGTCGAAAGCGGACGGCGTCCGGCGGCGGCTTCGATCTGCAGCGCCCCGACCATGAAACGGCCGGGCGTCATCGCGCGATCGTCGTCCTCGACGCGAATCACGAGAGCCGGCGAGACGCCTTGCCGCGTCGCACGTAGCGCCGGCCACTGGCGTCTGCAGCTCCTCGGCAAGCGCCGGCGTCAAGCCCTCGAAGCGCAAACGCCAGACCCGAGATGTCGACGTCGATCGTCCGGCCGGTCACGCCGTCCCCGCCTTGGCGGTCCGGTAGGTCTGGTCGAGCATCGCGCGCGGCGTGTCGGTGAGACTTCGGCGCGCCGCGGTGGAGCGTGTTCCGTCGCGCAGCAGAGCGTCGCCCCGACGCGAGATCCGGCCGGACGCTGTAGACGTTCGGGATGTCGAGCAACGGGTCGCCGACGTCACCGTCCTCGGCTGCAGGTGCGTTCCCGGGACGAACTCGGTGGCGCCGTTGGCCCATGTGAAATCGACGAGCGGAATGTTGTAGGTCACGCGCACCGTGCGGTTCTGCGCGTGGGGTCCGGGGTCTCATCGACCACCTGATCGGAGTGCCAGCCCATGTGCTCCGATCCCTTGAAGGCGCACTCGACGCGGCTCCAGCCGCGCCCCCAGGATTCTCGGGGCCGAGGATCGCTTGAACGAGCTGCTCGATGTCCGGGTGGGCGAGGTAGCGCGGATCCGCCAAGGGCCCGCCGAGCAGCTTCGGCGTACGACCCCGACGTCGAACGAGTATCGATTCGCGCCCCGCTTGTTCGGCGTATCGCCGCGATCGCCCTTTTCCTTTTCGCCGCGCAGAAGGGGAGGACCTGCTCCCACAGCGCCTCGACGTAGCGACACGGGGAGGAAGCCCCGGAGGATGACGAACCCGTTCAGGCGGAACTCGCGCAGCCAACGATCCTTCGAGGACCGGATCGATCGCCATCGTCCTCCCGAGGCGGCGGAGATTCTACGGAGTCGCCGGGGATCACCACTTCCGACGGAAGCGGCCAGAGGTTGTAGGCGGAGGCCATCGTGAAGCCGTAGGCTCCCGCGTCGAGGATCGCGAGGACGTGCCCCTTCCTCGGCGCGCGGTAGCGCCGCGCGCTGACGCGAACACGTCGGTCGACTCGCAGACGTTGCCGACGATCTCCACCCATTCGATCGGCGGCGTCGCGGCGCGCTCAGGTTGAGGATGCGGTGGTAGGCGCCGTACAGCGCGGGCCTGCACGAAGTGGTTCATCCCCGTGTCCAGGCCGATGAACACGTGGCCGCCGCTCTCCTTGCGGCACGTCACGCGCGCCAGCAAGCAGCCGGCGGGGCCCGCGATGAAGCGCCCCGGCTCGAACCACGTCTCGGACCGGTTCCGCCGGTCGCCGCGGCGAACGACGTCGAGCTCACGGCCCATCGCCTCGCCCGTACGCGGCGAGGTCGAGCTCGGCCTCGCCGTCCCGGTAGGGGATCCCGAAGCCACCGCCGAAATCGAGCACGTCGAAGCCCGCGCGCTACGGGCGCGCCGCGAGCAGCAGCGCGCGGGCCGACGCGAGGAGCGGCGCGGGATCGAGGATCCCCGAGCCCATGTGCGCGTGCAGACCGAGGACCGCGAGGCCGCGCGTCGCGGCATGCGGCGAGCGCGTCGTCCGAGCTGCTCCGAGCGGGATCCCGAACTTGCTCTGCGCACCTCCGGTGACGACGTGCCGGTGGTGCCCGTCCCCGACGCCGGGATTGATCCGGAGCAGGACCGGCGTCCCGGCGCGAGCGCGCCGACCCGCCGCACGTCCGACAGCGATCCCAGCGCGAGCCGGCACCCGCGCGACGGCCAGGTCCGCGAGGTCGGTCGCGCGCGCGTTCGTCGCCGAGCACGAGCGACGCGCTCCGGGGCGTGCCCGCACGCAAGGGCGCGCGGAGCCTTCGCCCGGCGATGCCGCCTCGATGCCGACGTCCCGCCGCGCGCGAGATGCGTCAGGATCGCGGGGTGCGCGTTCGCCTTGCACGCGAAGAGCAGGCGGCCGGGATCGAGCGGCAGATGACGGCGAAGCGCCGCGACGCGCGCGTCGATCGTCGCGAGGTCGTAGACGTACAGCGGCGTTCCGTGCCGCTCGGCCAGATGCGAGGAGCGTCGCCGCGAGGCACCGGCGGATCGTCGGCGGCTCGCTCCGGTCCGCGCGACGACGGCGCGCCGAAGACCTCGGCGGGGAGCGGTCCCGGAAGAACGCGTCGTGGAGCGACCGCACCGCCTCGGCCACGTCGGCCTCCGTGACGACGAGGCTCGAGGTTGATCGCCGACGACCCCTGCGTGATCATGCGCACCGGAACGTGCCGGAGCGACGCGAAACACCTCGGCCGCGACGTGCGCGTTCCCGCGCATCCCTTCGCCGACGAGGCAGACGACCGCCATCCCGCGCTCGACCGTCGACCCGCGCGAACTCCGAGAGCGCCGCGACGATCTCCGAGAGGCGGCGGTCGTCGTCGATCGTCAGCGAGACCGAGACCTCGGAGGTCGCGACGAGATCGACCGGAGTGCGGTGCGCGTCGAACACCGCGAAGATCCGGCGCGAGGAACCCGTGCGCCATGAGCATCCGCGTCGAGACCACCTGCACCGACGGTGATCCCGCGCTTGTCGGCGATCGCCTTGACCGCGAAGCGGCCGTCGTCCGGGACGATCGCCCTGGGCGAGGATCGTCGTCCCTGCGCCGTCGGGACGCCGCGCGTTCCCGACCCAGACCGGGATCGCCGCCGTCGACCGGCCGGCAGCAGCGTGCTCGGGTGGAGCACCTTCGCGCCGAAGTAGGCGAGCTCGCTCGCCTCCTCGAACGAGAGCGACCTTCACCCGACGCGCCGCGGGACGATCTTCGGGCTCGCGGTGAGCACGCCGTCCACGTCGGTCCAGATCTCCACGCGCGAAGGGCGTCAAGCGCCGCGCCCAGAAGCGACGCGGAGTAGTCGGAGCCGCCGCGTCCGAGCAGCGGTCGGCCGCAGCGCGCCGTCGACGATGCGCGCCTCCGATGAAGCCCTGCGTGATCGACCGCGCGCCCGGGCACAAGCTGCGGCGCGATGGCGCCGCGGCCGAGCGCGCGGATCGCCGCGGCTGGGGAGCGTCCTCGTCGGGATCGGCTCCCGCGGTTCGCACGACCGTTCGCGCGTCGATCCAGGCCGCGTCGACGCCCGCGGCATCCAGGGCGTCCGCCACGATGCGGCTCGCAAAGGAGCTCGCCGGCGCCGACGAAGCGTGCGCGAGCCCACGGGGTCGACGTCGCCGACGAGGCGACGCCGCGGCGAAGGTCCTCGAGCATCGCGACGCGTGTCTCAGTCGAAGGCCGCGGCGACTTGCGCGCGTAGCGCCTCGGATCGCGCGACGTCGCGGCCAGCAGCGCGACGTGCCGCTCCGCGAGCGCTCCGAAGTCCTGCTGCCGACGACGTCGGCTCGCCCTGCGCCTGCGCCGCGTCGAGGATGCCGGATGAGCGCGTCCGATGACCCCTGCGAGCGCCGAGACACGACGACGAGCGGCGCTTCGTCGCAAGCGATCGCGCACGATCGGCGGCCAGCCGCTCGCTGCGCCTCCCGGTCCGCGACCGAGGTCCCGCCGAATTTGCAGACGATCATCCGGTGAATCCTAGCGCGTGGCCCGACCGCACCAGCGCTCCGGTCGTCGTCCGTGATCCACGCCACGGGTTCGACCGGAACGTAACTCGCGCGCGCGTACTCCGCGACGCAGCGCCGGCACGCCGCGTGCTAATCTCAAATCGACCATGAGCCGACTGCAACGACGCACGCTCGTCCTCGGCGCCCTGCTGCTCCCGGCGGCGATCGGCGGCGTGGCGCTCGGGCCGCGGGCTCAAGCTCGATCTTCCCGACGTCGAGGCGCTCGACCGGCTACACGCCGCCCTCAACACCGCGGGTGCGTGGCGGCGGACGGCACGACGATCGGCAGCTTCGGCGAGCAGCGCCGCACGCTCCTCGCGCAGAAGGACATCCCGAAGGTCTTTCTGCAAGCGCTTGGTGGCGGTCGAGGACGCGAACTTCTACGAGCACGGCGGGATCGACGTCAAGGGCATCGCGCGCGCCGCGTGGCACGACCTGACGACGATGTCGTTCGAGCAAGGCGCCAGCACGCTCACGCAGCAGCTCTCCCGCAACCTCTTCCTGAAGCCCGACAAGACCCCCGGCGGAAGATCCAGGAGATGCTGCTCGCCGATGGAGATCGAGCAGCGGTACTCGAAGGACGAGATCCTCCGCATGTACTGCAACCAGGTCTACATGGGCCACGGCCACTACGGCCTCGAGGCCGCAGTCGCAGTTCTACTTCGGCAAGCACGCCTCGGAGCTCGATCTCGCGGAATCCGCGCTGCTCGCCGGGCTGATCCAGCGTCCGGAGGGCTTGAGCCCGTTCAAGAACCCGGAGGCCGTCGCTGCGCCGGAGGGCCACGTCCTCGATCGGCATGGTCGGCGCGAAGGCGCCATCACCCACCAGCAGGCGGACGCAGGCCAAGCGGCGAGCGCTCGTGCTGTCGCCGCGCCACGACGCCGCCGACGTCGCGCCCTACTTCGTCGAGGAGGTCCGCCGCGCGCTGCAGGCCAAATACGGCGAGGAGGGGATCTACCAGGGCGGCCTCGAGGTGCGAACCGGCATCGACGTCGCGATTGCAGCGGCATCGCCAACCGCGCGGTCGACCAGGGACTGCAGGCAGCTCGACAAGCGCCAGGGATGGCGCGGGCGGGTCGACAAGGTCGCCGCCGGCCAGGAGCCGGAGACGTGGGCGTCGGCGTCGTGGCGGGACGGCGTCGTCGAAGGCGGCATCGTACGACGGCGTCGTTCTCGAAACCAGCCGCGGCCGCGCCGCGGATCGGCGTCGGGCGCCGTCGCGGGTTCGCTCGACGCGCGACGGCGTGGCGTGGACCGGAGCGCGTCCGATCCCGCGGCGCTCTCGCGGCGCGGCGACATCGTGCGCGTCCGCGTGCGTCTCCGTCGAAGATCGATGATCAACGCGGTCGTTCGCGCTCGAGCAGGAACCGCAGGTCGAAGGCGCGCTGGTCGCGATCGACCCGCGAACGGGCGCGGTCCGTGCGCTCGTCGGCGGCCTCGACTTCAGGCGCAGCGAGTTCGATCGCGTCGATCCAGGCGCGGCGCCAGGCGGGCTCGTCGTTCAAGCCGTTCGTCTACGCCGCGGCGCTGCAGCAGGGCTGACGCCGTCCGACCGCGTGCTCGACGCGCCGACCGTCTTCGTCGAGCCGGGGACGCTGAGCCGTGTATCAGCCGGAGAACTACGGGAAGAAGTACTACGGCCTGCTCACCCTGCGAGAGGCGCTCGAGAAATCCGCGAACATCGCCGCCGTCAAGGTGCTCGACCGCGCGGGCTTCGCGCCGTGATCGAGCTGCGCGCGAGAGCTCGGGCTGACGACCGCGCTCCAGCCTTACCCGTCGATGGCGCTCGGCGCGTTCGAGGTCAGCCTCCTCGAGATGACGCAGCGCGTACGGCGCGTTCGCCAACCAGGGCGTGCGCGTCGAGCCGCACCTCGTCGAGGCGGTGCAGCGATCGCGAGGGCGACGGTCCTCGACCGGAAGCGAAGCCGCGACGCGCGCGAGGTCCTCTCGCCGCAGATCGCCGCGCGTCATGAACGCGCTCCTCGAAGGCGTCATCACCGACGGCACCGGGCGCGCGGCGGCGCAGCCTCGGACGCCCGCTCGCCGGGAAGACCGGGCACGACCGACGATTTCACCGACGCCTGGTTCATCGGCTACACGCCGGACCTCGTCGTCGGGCGTCTGGGTCGGCTTCGACGCGAAGAAGAGCTTGGGCTCGCAGCGAGACCGGGCGCCCAGGCGGCGCTCCCGATCTGGCAGTGCGTTCATGGAGGACGCCTTCCGCGACGTCGCCGCCGGTCCCGTTCCCCGAGGTCGAGGCGATCCGCGCGCGTCCGTCGATCACGCGACCGGCTTGCGCGCCGTCGAGACGCGCCGGATGCGTCGAGATGATCCACGAGACGTTTCTTCGAAGGGACGGAGCCGACGCGGGATTGCTCCGGCCGCCGAGCACGCTCGGCTTCCGCCTCCCGTGGATCCTGGCAGCGGTACGAGCCTCGACGAGGACGGCGCGCTCGTCATTCCCGACGACCGATCTTGGCGACGCTCGTCGCCGCCGGAGCCCCAGATGGCCGTCGATGCCGCGCGCAACGACGGCTCATCGTCAGCGTCGGCGGAAGGCGCCGCGGTGATGCGATTCAAGCATCGTCCCGGGCTCGACGCCCCGCATGCCGGCGTCGCTCGAGGGCAAGATCGATCCCGGCGACGCTTCATCGGGAAGGACGGACGGCCCGCGGCAGGTCGTGCTCCTGGGAGAAGCGACGCGCACCGTGGCCCAGACCGCTCACCGCGCGATAGGCTGGCCCCCAGCGCGCCTCGCGGGTCCCGATCGCGCCGTCCGCGCGTCCAGCGCGATCGAGTCGTACTTCCAGCAGCGCAGCTCCGGCCGCCCGGAGCGCCTCGCTCGCGGTGAGCGCCGCCGGCGGACGGAGCTTCGTCACCGAACGCCTCCTCGAACCCGCGCGACGCAGGGGCCGCATCGAGCTCGCCGTCTTCGACGGCGCTCGCCCCTACGGAATCGCAGGTCGATGAAGCTGGATCCGTCGACCTCGCGCGCCCGCAGCACCGCCGAGAGCCGCGCCGGATCGGAGCGCGATCGGGATCGACGCCGTGCTGGAGGAACGCGCCGCGGCGTCCCGGACCTGAGCCGACCCGACGAGCTTGCGGCCGTTCGCGACGATCTCCCAGCCCGCCGACGCGCTCGAAAGCAGCGCCAGCGGTCGCGTCGCGCGGGCGCGACGCCGTGCGTCGGCCGGCGGCGCCGGCGGCCACGCCGAGCCGTCGCAAGCGCGCGCGTCAGCGCTCGGCGATCGCGCGGTAGGTCGCCCGCACCCGCCGGAGAAGGCGGCGTGCCGAGCGCGCCGACGACCGCGTACGTTCGCTCGAGCTCGTGGAGCACGCGCAGTCGCCGCCGGTCGGCCGGCGGACGAGACTCGAGCCCCTCGCGCATCGCCACGGCGCGGATCGTGCGAGCCGTGAACGCTCTGCGAGCGTCCCAGGGAGATCGTCGGGGTGTCCAGCCGTACAGGCGCAGGGTCGGACCGTCAGGCCGCCGCGTCGCGCTCGTACGCATTCGAGGATCGCCTCGTCCACTGCCATGTTCCAAGCACCGTCCTCGGCCCCATCCACGATGAGGCGCCATACGACGCCTCACGTCCCAGTGCGGACCTGGGCGTCCTCGGAGCCGATAGTCGGCCGAGTGGAGCGCGTGCTTTCGCAGAGTCGTTGAGCGGCGGGAGCGCAACATCCCTGAGTGTCTCGGCGGCGCCCGTGACGTTTCCGGAATGCCTCATCAGGAGATCCTGGAGATAGGCGCGCTCTGAATACCTCCACCACCGAGCGCTTGGCGTCGCGGAACCGTCGCGCGGCGGGGCCGTCCATCCGACCGTCCGGCCCTGCACGTGCGTCATGGGAGATCCTTCGCGCAGATCGTCCCGTCGCTGCGCGACGATCACCGCGGACTCGACGGCGCGTCGCAGCTGACCACGTTGCCCGGCCACGTGTAGCTTTCGAGAGGCGTCAACGCCTCCGGAGCGCACGGCGATCGGCGGCGAGCCGGTTGAGCCGGCGCAGCTCGTCGACGAACGACTTCACCAACATCGCGACATCCGAGCGCCGCTCCCGCAGCGCGGGGACGTGAACGATCGAGCCCTCGAACGCGGCGAGCAAGGCCGGCATGAGACGACCTTCGTCGGCGGCCTGTCTCGGGTCGGTCCCGATCGACGCCATGAGCCTGGGCCTGACCATCTGCCCCTGGCAGCGCCGCCGCCAGAGCCTCCTGCAGCGGCCATGGACGCTCTCGATCGAAACGATGAAGACGGTGCCCCGCGCGCCGCCAGCGCCGCATCGAGGGCCGCGCGGTCGGCCGAATCCACGACGACGAACGGCTCCACCTCTGCTCCCGAAGCTCGTGGAGGCACCGGCCGCATGGCGGCGCCCGCTCCCGGCTTCCCCGGAGAACAGCACCGGGACCGGGAAGCCCCGCGAGCTCCTGGACCCGCTTCCGCAGCGTCTTGCGAGGCATCGGGAGCGTCCCTGGATATGCCGTCGTGGGCGACGGCGCCGTCTCTGCTGACGAAGGAGGCAGAATTCTTCGAGGATCGATCGCTGGGCTGGGAGCGACGGTGTCGTTGACGACCGCGACGACCACCGCCGAGGGATGGACGCGGAGCAAGTCGATCGCCTCGTGAGGGGTGGCGACGTGGCAGCGCCTCGATTCCCGAGCGGGCGAGCGCCGCGCCTGCGCGCTCACGGACCGTCGGATCGTCGTCGAGCACCAGGGCTAGCGGGGACTCGCATGCAACCTCCTCGGCTGCCGACGGACACCCCCGGCCGGGAGTATAGCGAAGTTAGAGTCCGAGCTTCGACCGCAGTTCGGAAACGCGCCGGGCGACGTCGCGGTAACCCGGGCTCGTCGGCCAGGATGTGGCCGAAGAGCTCGTAGGCGCCCCGGGCGTCGCCGGTCTGCTCGAGCCTTTCGGCGAGCTCAGTAGCGAAGCCCGGACAGCGGATGTCCTCTCGCTTCCGGGGCTTCCAGGGCGGCGCGATACCAACGGATCGCCTCTTCGGTCTCGCCGCGCTCCCAGTGGCAAAGGCCGAGCATGCTGCACGCTTCGCGGTAGAGCTCCGGCGCCGCGGAGGCGACGCGGAACTCCGCGAGCGCGTCCTCGATGAGCCCCATCTCCTTGTAAGCGATCCCGAGATCGTAGTGCGTCCGGAAGTCGCCCACGTCGACCGCGGCCTTCACGTGCTCTTTGAAGGTCTCGAAGACCTGGTCGACCGACTGTTCGCCTCGGGCTCGGCGGGAGGCTCGGCCACTTCCGGCGCGCGATCGGTGCCCGTACTGCGCTTCCAAGGCCGCCGTGATCGAGGAGAGATCGTCCTCGTCGAGCCGGTCCCGCCCTCGGCGGATACTTCGACCTCCGAGGGTTCTCCTTCCACGGGTCCGCCTCGATCGGGCGCGTGCTTCGAGCGCGTCGAGCGCCGGGCCGTTGACCCCGCCGCGCGCGCCTCGGCGATGCGGTTCAGCGCATCGATCGTCATCCCCGCCCCAAGTAGAACCTCGATCTCCTCGAGAGCGTCGCCGGGTGCCGAGGCGGCGGCCGCAGGGGCCTCGTCGCTGTCGTCGAAGAGTGAGCTTCTGAGCTCTTCCTCCTCGCACGGGTGATCGGCGTGCCGGTCTTGACGGGAGGCGGCGGCGCGCCTCGCTTCGGCGTGGCCGGCCCGCCGCCGCGGGCTGGGGCCGGTGCGGCGGGCTTCGGCGCGCCCGGCGTGAGAAGCCCGAACCGTTCGAGGATCACCGCGGGTCGTGGACTCGATCACGCCGGAGTCCGCCGCCCGGCCGCCGCCCGCCGCGCACCTTCGGCGTCGCCCGAAGCGCGCTTGGCCAGTGCCAGCGCGACGAGCCCGTCCCGCAGGGCGCCGCGATCGCTTCTGGGCCCGCAGGAATCCGACGAGCTTTTCCTGCGCGACGACGTGGCCGGGGAAGCGCGACGTGATTTGCCGGAGCTGACCCGAACGCTTCGCGCAGGAGGCCGTACTTCTCGAACACCTCCGCTTCGGTCAGGATTGCCGCTCACGAACTCCAGATCGGCCGGTCCCAACGGAACCGCCGGGGCCTCGAAGTTGGCGGTGCCGCCGCCTGCCGCCGAGGGCGGCGCCGCCGACGCGGCCGAGGGCGGCGCACCGGCCTGGGCGGCCGCCGGCGCCTGCGGCGCGGCGATTCACGGTCGCGCGCTCGAGGAACAAGCAGCGGCGACGACGGGTCGAGCATCTTCAAGCGTCGTCAAGCTGCGACGCCACCTTCGTCGTCGCGCCCTTCGCTTGGTACACACGGATGAGGCGCTTCGACCGCGCGCGCTGCCGTCGCCTTGTTCCTCGGCCTTTCGCAGCTCGACGAGCTGCTCGGAGCGCGCTGGACATGCCCGCTCATCTTCGATGCGCGCGATGCGCTCGAGCAGCCGCACCGGATCGGTCGAACTGGTGCGCGCGCGTCCAACGGTCGATCAGCGGGACGACGCGGGACCACACCCTCCACGCCACCGCTCGTAAGCGCCGTGCGAAAGACTTCCTCGATGGAGTCGTCGACGATGGCGTCCGGCTCTCGGGTCGAGGAGCAGACGCTCCGGCGCGATCGACGTCCCCGACGCTCTCGAACAGGACGAAGAGCTCTCCGGCGACAGCCCCTGAGCTTCCGCTTCTCCCACGCCTCATCCGGCGAGCCGGAGTCCCTCTTCGAGCTTGCCGGACGCGACCTGGCACCGGCGCCGAGCCCGACGACGGACTCCGCGCGGTTCGGCAGCAACTCGGAGGCGCGCTTGAACGTCCGCTCGGCGTCCTCGGTGCGCCCGCCGGCGAGCATCCGCTTCCCGAGCGCGATCAGCTCGAGGCCGCGCGCGCTCGGCGATCCCCTCGGCCGCCCGCGCCTCGGCGAGACGCACGACGTGGTCGACGTTGTCGGGCTCGGCGGCGACCAGCTTCTCGTAGACCTCGCGCGCCTTCGCGAACTCCCGGGCGCGGAGGTATCCCTCCGCCGCTTGCAGGAGCCAGGTACGAGCCTCGCCGGGAAGCTTCTGCTTGAGGTTGAGCTCGCCGAGATGGACGATCGACGTCGAGATGTCCGGGATCGACCTTGACGATCTTCTTGAGGATCGCGATCGCCTTCGGGTAGAACCCCGACGCGGAGAACTGCGTCGGCGATCATCTCGTAGTAGACGATCGCGTCGGCGCCGCGATTGCTGCGGGCCAGGAAATCGCCCAACGCGGTTGAGCATCAGCAGGTCTTTCGGCGCGTCCTCCGCCAGGCGCTTGCACTCGTCGAGCGCCTGGGCGATCTTTCCCTGCTTCAGCAGTCGCTCGGCGTTCGCGAAGGTCTTCTCGCGATCGAGGGCCATGGCCTCCTACCGCTCGCGACGTTCCTGAATTCTCGCCTTCTTCCCGGCGCGGTCGCGCAGGTAGTACAGCTTCGCGCGCCGCACTTTGCCGAGGCGGGAAACCTCGATCTTCTCGACGATAGGCGAGTGGATCGGGAAGATCCGCTCCACGCCGACGCCGCCCGAGGTCTTCCGGACGGTGAAGGTCGCCCGCAGCCCGCCGCCGCTGCGACGGCTGATGACGTCACCCTCGAAGACCTGGATGCGGGATTTGTCGCCCTCGACGACCCGGACGTGGACCTTGACGCGGTCGCCGGGGCGGAACTCGGGAACGTCCGCCTTCATGCCCGCGGCTTCGATCATGCGAATCACGCTCATGACGTGACCTCGTGGGCGTCCGCGGACGCCGTCACTGGGTGCGAGACATCGGAATCAGGTCGGGCCGCTTGGCCTGGGTCGCGTCGCGGGCAGCTCTCGCCTGCGCCAACGCGGCGATCGCCCCGTGATCGCCGGAGAGCAGGACCGGCGGCACGGACAGCCCGCGGTATTCCGCGGGCCTTGTATAGCTCGGGTGAGTCCAGCAGGCCCGGACGCGAAGCTCTCGTCTGCGCGGAGTCCACGTTTCCCAAGACGCCGGGCACCAGACGGGCCACGGCGTCGATGAGCATGAGCGCCGGCAGCTCGCCGCCCGTCACGCACGACGTCGCCGACCGAGATCTCTTCGTCGGCGAGCCCGACGCGCACGCGCTCGTCCACTCCTTCGTAGCGGCCGCAGAGCAGGACGACGCGATCGAAGCCGGCCAGCCGGCTTGCCGACCGCGTGATCGAAGGGGCGCCCCTGCGGCGAGAGCAGGATCACACGCTCGCTCGGCGGCGGGAAACGCGCGCGCACGAACGCGACGGCGTCGAAGAACGGCTCGGGCTTCGAGGATCATGCCCGGTCCGCCGCCGAACGGCGCGTCGTCGACCTGCCGCTGCGGGCCGGCTCCGAACCGCCGCAGGTCGTGCACGCGAACGCCGACCTGTCCCGCGCGCCGCGCCCGGGCGAGCATCCCGTCGTCCAGAGGGCCCTGGAACATGCCGGGGAACAGGGTCACGACGTCGAAGTTCACGCCGTCTCACCCCCGCCAGGACCTTCAGTCCGCGGAGGCCTCGGAGAGCCACTGGATCGTCCCCGCCGCCTCATCGATCGTCGGTCACGATGTCCTCGACCAGGGGACGAGCGTCTCGACCCCGCCGGCGTCCTCGACGAGCAGGAGATCGACTCCCCCGGTCTCGACGACGTCCCTGACGCGTCCGATGTCGCCCATGACCGCGTCCATCACCTGCGCGCCGACGAGGCGCTCGACCCAGTACACGTCCTTCGGCAGCCGCGGCACGTCCTCGGCGCGGCGCCAGAATGTCGCTGCCTCGGAGCGCCGCCGCCCCGTTCGCATCGTCGATCCCCGCGAGCTTCAGCACGAGACGGTCGCGGTAGGCGCGGGCCGACTCGACCGGGTCCGGCTCGATGCCGCCCGATCCGGACTGACGACCCGGCTCAGATGGACCCAGCGCGTCGGCATCCCCGAGACCACCTTCACGGTGATCTCACCGTGACGGCCCTCGAAACCCGCTCACCCGCCCGAGGACGAGCGTCTTCGCCGTCCGTGCTACTCAACGATTTCCAACACGATGCGCTTCCGGAACTTCGTGCCGGCGGCCGCGACGATCGTCCTCAGCGAACGAGCGGTGCGGCCCTGGCGTCCGATGACCTTCCCGAGATCTCCCGGGAGCGACCTTCAGCTCGAGAACGGAGCCGTTGTCGCCGCCGGCTTCGCTCACGGCGACCGCATCGGGCTCGTTGACCAGCGCCTTCGCGATGAACTCCACGAGGTCCTTCACGCCCGCGTCGCGCAAGATCAGACGCTGGCGCTCTTCGCCTTGTCAGGAGGCTTCGCACCGTCTCCGACGGGTGCGCGCCTTTCTTGATCCACGCATTCGGCCTTGGCGACGTCGAGCCGCACGGTCGCGGGTTCGGTCGCCGGGGTCGTAGGTTCCCGAGGCTCTCCACGACGCCGCTCTGGGGCGTTCTGCGGCTGTCGGAGACGACGACCCGGTAGAACGGGATCCTGGCGGGAACCCATCCGTTTCAGTCGAATCTTGAGCACGAGCCTTCTCCTCTCCGACTCCGGGGCCGGTGAAATCGACAATATAGCCTACCGCCCCAAGAAAGGGAGCCGGAAGCCCTGCGGCCGCCGGCCCGGGCGGCCTGGACCTGCTTCATCATCTTCTTCATCTGGGCGAACTGCTTGAGCAGCTGGTTGAGCTCCTGGACGGAGCGCCCCGAGCCTTTGGCCACTCGCTTCTTGCGGCTCCCGTTCAGGATCTCCGGCCGGCTCCGCTCATCCGGGGTCATCGAGTCGATCAGCGCCATGACGCCCCTTGAAGGCTCCGTCGTCGAGATCGACGTTCTTCAGGGCCCCCATGCCCGGGAGCATCCCCAGACATCCCGGAGAGCGGCCCCATCTTCTGGATCGTGCGGATCTGGTCCCGGAAATCCTGGAGGGTGAACTCGTTCTTCCGGAGCTTCTTCTCGAGCTCCGCGGCTTGGCGCGACGTCGACCGCCTCCTCGGCCTTCTCGATGAGCCCGAGCAGGTCGCCCATCCCGAGGATGCGGCCGACCAGACGGTCCGGGTGGAACGGCTCGAACTCGCTCGGCCGCTCGCCCGTCCCGACGAACTTGATCGGCACCGACGTGACGTGCCGGATCGAGAGCGCCGCGCCCCGCGCGCGTCGCCGTCCATCTTGGTGAGGATCACTCCGGTCAGCGCGAGCGCCTTGTGGAACTCTCCGGCCGAGCGCACCGCGTCCTGACCGGTCATCGCGTCGGCGACGAAGAGGATCTCCGACGGGCTGAAGCGCGGCTCTTCAGCCGCGCAGCTCGTCCATCAGCGCGTCGTCGATGTGGAGGCGGCCGGCGGTGTCGATGCAGCACGGGATCGTAGCCGCGGAGCCGCGCCTCCTCGACGCGCGCGCCTGCGCGATCGCGAGCGGCGTCTCGCTGCCGTCGTGCTCGTGGACCTTCAGCCCGGCCGAGGCCCCGACGCGCACGAGCTGCTCGATGGCGGCGGGACGGTAGACGTCCGCCGGAACCAGGTACGGAAACCGTCCCGACTTCTTCAGCCAGAGTCCGAGCTTGGCGGCGGTCGTGGTCTTTCCGGATCCCTGAAGGCCGACGAGGAGCACGACCGTCGGCGGCTTGCGCCTTGCAACTGCAGGCGCGCCGCGTCGCCGGCCCCCAGCAGCGCTTCCAGCTCGTCGCGAACGATCTTCACGACCTGCTGGCCGGGCGTCAGGCTCTTCGAGGACCTCCTCGCCGAGCGCCTTCGCGCTGCACGCCGTCGAGGAGCGCACGCACGACGCTGACGTGCACGTCGGCCTCGAGCAGGGCCAGCCGGATCTCCGCGCAGCGTCTCTTCGAGAACCTCCTCGGTGATGCGCGGCTGCCCGCGCAGGGTGTCGAAGACGCCGCGGAGCCGTTCTGAGAGCGCGTCGAACATCGGTGGGGCGTCCCGGGCCGGGTTAGACCGATTTCGAGGAGGTGGCCCAGCTTGCGCTTCTTCGTCTCGAGGTACTTGCGGTTGTCGTCGCCTGCGGGCGCTTCGAGCGGAACGCGCTCGACGATCTCGAGCCCGTATCCCTTCAGTGCGACGTACTTCCCGGGATTGTTGGTCAGGAGCCTCAGACGGCGGATCCCGAGATCGTAGAGGATCTGCGCGCCGACGCCGTAGTCCCGGTGATCCGCGCTGGAACCCGAGCGCGAGGTTCGCCTCGACGGTGTCCTTGTGATGGTCGATCCTGCAGCTCGTAGGCCCGCAGCTTGTTGGCCAGGCCGATCCCGCGCCCCTCTTGCCGCAGGTAGAGGATGACGCCCTTCCTCGCGTCTGGATCCGCTCCATCGCGCGATGGAGCTGCTCGCCCGCAGTCGCAGCGCGTCGAGCCGAAGACGTCGCCGGTCAAGCACTCCGAGTGGACGCGCGACGAGGACCGGCTCGTCCGGCTTCGGGTCCCCCATGACGAGCGCGACGTGGGTGCGGTCTTCGAGCCGGTGTGGAACGCGTGGATCGTCCACGCGCCACGCTCGGTCGGAAGCGTCGGCGACGCGACCCGCGTGACCAGGCGCTCGGTGCGCATCCGGTAGCGGATCAGATCGGCGATCGAGAGGAGCTTCAGCCCGTGCGCCGCCGCGAACGGCAGCGAGCTCGGGAAGGCGCGCCATCGTCCCGTCGGCGTTCATGATCTCGCAGACCACGCCCGCCGGGTTGAGGCCGGCGAGACGCGCGAGATCGACGATCGCTTCGGTGTGCCCGGCGCGCTTCAGGACGCCGCCCGCCGCCGCGCGCAGCGGAAAGATGTGGCCGGGGCGCGCGAGGTCTGCAGGGATGCGCCGCCGGATCGACCGCGACCTGGATCGTGCGCGCGCGATCGGCGGCCGAGATGCCGGTCGTCACGTCGCGCCGCGCTTCGATCGAGACGCAAAACGCCGTGCCGCGGCGCGCGGTGTTCTCCTGCACCATCGGCGGGATCTGCAGCGCGTCGAGGCGCTCGGCGGTCATCGGAAGGCAGATCGAGCCCGCGCCCGTGCGTGGCCATGAAATTCACGATCTCGGCGTGACGAACTCCGCGGCGCAGGCGAGGTCGCCCTCGTTCTCGCGGTCCTCGTCGTCCACGATCACGACGACGCGCCCGGCGCGGAGGTCGGCCAGCACCTCCTCGACCGTGGCGAACCGGGGCTCGTCGCTCCTTCGGGCTCATCGTCCGCCTCGCGCGCATCAAGGCGTCAAGATACCGCGCGATGAGATCCACCTCCACGTTGAGCCGGTCGCCCGGCCCAGGCGTCCCAGCCGGGTGCGGGCGACGGTTTCGGGATCAAGGCCACCTCGAAGCTCTCGCGGTCAGCACCGCGGCGACCGTCAGGGAGACGCCGTGAAGCGCGATCGAGCCCTTCTTCGCGACGAAGCCGCGCAAGCCGCCGGCGGGAGCGCCACCGTCGAGCCGCACGTCGTCGCCGCGGCGCCTCAGGGCGACCACCCGGCGACGGCATCGACGTGCCCCTGGAACGAGGTGACCGCCCAGCCGGTCCCCCAGCGCCAGCGAGCGCTCGAGATGCACGAGGTCTCCGCGCCGCAGCGCGCCAAGCGTCGTGCGCGACGAGCGTCTCGGCGACCGCGTCGGCCTCGAACGCGTCCCTTGCGCGCCGGGCGACGGTCAGGCAGACGCCGTCGACCGCGACGCTCTCGCCGTCTTCCATCGACGCGAGCGGCAGATCGGTCGCGATGGTCAATCGCGTCGCGCCCTGCCCGCGAACGACGCTTCCGGACACGCGCCCGACCGTCTCGATCAACCCGGTGAACATCAGCGCCTCTCGCGGCCGTCCGATGACGAGGAGATCGTCTCCGATCGGGACGACGACGGCGCACGCCACGCGCCACGCATCGTCCGGCGTCGGCGACCGCGGCGACGTCGAGGAGCGGGCGTCGCGTCGCCTGCGCCGAAGAAGCGTCCCGCGATGAACAGCACGATCTCGTCCGACGAGGCCTGCCGCGAGGAACGCCCCGAGCGTCTTGCCTCCACCTTCGACCAAGACCGACTGCACGCCGATGCGCGCAGGTCGCGCGAGCACCGCGTCGAGGTCCAGACCCGTCGGAGCTCCGGACACCGGCACGATCTCGGCGACGCTCGCGAACGCCGCGGCGATCGTTCGTCGTCGGGCATGCGCGCGGCCCACGTAGACGCGCGTCCGCGGGCCGTCGGCGCCCTCGCGTGACGAAGACCTTGGCGCCCGGATCGAGATCGAGCCGGGGCGCCAGCACCACGCGCTGCCGCGGCGCGGCGACGCCCGGAAGGCGCACCGTCAGCCGCGGGTCGTCCCTCCGCATCGGTTCCGGCGCCGACGAGCACGGCATCGTGGCGATACCGCAGGCGGTGCGCGTAGCGGCGCGACGGCTGCGCCGGTCACCCACGTCGAGCTTCCCGCGGCGGCCGAAATGCGGCCGTCCAGCGACTGCGCCGCCTTGAGCGTGACCCAGGGGCCGGCCGGCGTCGTGGCTCGAAAGGAAACGCGGCGTTCAGCGCGCGGGCCTCCGGTTCGAGCGCGCACCCCGATCGACGTCGATGCCGGCGGCTCGAAGCGCGCCGAAGCCGCGGCCGTCGACCAGCGGGTTCGGATCGCCGATCGCGGCGACGACGCGACGGATGCCCGCGCGGCACGATCGCCTCGGCAGCACGGCGGCCGTTCGTCCGTGATGCGCGCAGGGCTCGAGGTTGACGTACAGCGTCGCCCCGCGCGCCGCGTCACCGGCCTCGCGCGAGCGCCAGGCACTCGGCGTGCGCGCTCGCCCGCGGCGCGGTGGAAACCTCGGCCCGACGATCCGCGCCGTCGCGCACGACGACGCAGCCGACGAGCGGATTCGGCCGCGATCGTGCCCTCGCCCAGCGCGCGCGAGCGCCGAGGCCTGCGCCATGCAGATCCGGTCGCTCATGCGCGGCGTCGCTCCGCCCAGAAGACCTCGATGTAGGCGTCGGCATCGAAGTCGAGGAGATCGTCGATCGCCTCGCCGACGCCGACGTAGCGGATCGGGACGCCCAGCTGCGCGCCGGATCAGCGAGCGCGACGCCCCCTTCGGCGGTCCCGTCGAGCTTGGTCGAGCACGACGCCCGTGATCGCGGCCGCCTTCGTGAACTCCCGCGCCTGCGCGAGGCCGTTCTGCCCCGTCGTCGCGTCGATCACGAGCAGCACCTCGTGCGGGCGCCCGGCGACCTCGCGCCCGGCGATGCGCGCCATCTTCTCGAGCTCGGCCATCAGCGGCGCCTTGGTGTGGAGCCGGCCGGCCGTGTCGACGAGCACCGTGTCGATCGCCGCGCGCCGCGGCCGCCTCGAGCGCGTCGAACACCGACCGCCGAGGGATCCGACCCCTTCGCGATGCCGCACGACCTCGACACCCGGCGCGCTCGGCCCAGCGCTCGAGCTGGATCGATCGCCGCCGCGCGGAACGTGTCGGCCGCGCCACCACGATCACCTTGCGTCCGGCCGCGCGCTCCCGCGCGGCGAGCTTCCCGATCGTCGTCGTCTTGCCGCCGTCCGTTGACGCCGACGATGAAGACGACGCGCGGCGGCGCGACGGGAGCGTCTCGCGGCCGCGCGCGCCGTCGAGCGCCTTGCGCAGCGCCGCCGCGCAGCGCCTCGCGCAGCCCCGCGCCGTCGAGCGCTCCCGCGCGCGCCTGCGTCTGCACCTCGTCGCAAGACCTCTTCGGTCAGCGCCGGGCCCGAGGTCCGACGCCGAGCAGGCTCGTCTCGAGCTCGGTCGAGCGTCGCCTCGTCCACGACGTGCGCCGCGAAGGCGGTCTTGAGCGCAGCGTGACGCGATCCCTTCCCGCGTGCGCGTCAGGCCGCGGACGAGCTTCTTGAACGCGTCGAACGCCATCGGACGCCTCAGGGGAGCATCTTCAGGAGGTCGTACGGCCTTGACGCGCTCTCGCTCCCGGCGAGAGCTCCTGACAGCGGATGAAGTGCTCCCTGCGCCTTCGCCGGCTCGTTCAGCTTCATGTAGGCGAGACCGATGCGGTAGTGGTATCTGCCGCTTCCTTTGTAGTCCGGCGCGGCGACTTCGTACTCGCGCGCGGCTTCCTCGAGGTGGCCCGCCTTGTCGAGCGACGATGCCAGCTCGTAGTGTCCGCGCCAGAACTTGGGGTTGATCTCGACCGCCTTCCGTCATCTGGCGAGATCGCTTCGTCCTGGCGCCCCTGCGACCGCGTACAGGATGCCGAGGTTGAGACGCGCCTTTTCCGGGGACGCGTACGACCGGGTCGGCGAGGACCTTCAGGAACTGCTCCTCGGCCACGTCCTTGCGCCCGGTCGCCGTAGAGCGGCGCCGAGGTTGTTTCGCGCGTCGGTCAGTCGCGAGTCGAGCTCGAGCGCCTTCGTGAACGCAGCCTCGGCCTCGATCGTCGTCCCGGCGAGGAAGCACAGCTGCCCGTAGTAGCTCCGCAGCGCGGCGTTGCCGGGCTGCGACGCCGCCGCCTTCTCGAGAATGCCGAGCGCCTCGTTCACCTTTCCCGCGCGCGAAGTACGACTCCGGCGAGGCGAATGTTCGTCGCCGCCTCCGACGCCGGATCCTTCGGTTTCGGCTTCGGTCCGCCGCACGCGACAGGCGCGCGGCCAGAACGACCGCCGCGAAGACGGATCGTCGGGCGTCACAGCGAGGTACGATCTCGGGGGACAGGTCATGAGGGCGGCATTGTAGTCGACGCTGAGGTCACGAGCGCGCCGACGTCGGATGCCCGCCAGATCGCCGATCTCGCTCATGAGGTGCTCTTGAGGCCGCGCCATCAGCGCGCGCCTCGGCTTCGGTCGACGCTTCGCGGGTGGTGCCGAAACGACTCGCCGATCACCTGAAGCGTCACCGGATCGCTCGGAGAGCAGCCGCTCGTCGAGGATCATGCGCTGTCGCGATCGCCGAGCCCTGGCGGAAACCGCGCGATCGCAGCTTTGACCTGTCCTGAAGCTCGCGGCGCGCGACGTCTCTCCTCGACGCGTGGGGCCCGAGCCGCCATCAGGTCGCCGCGCGTACAGCTCTCCCGTGCGTCTCCGACCGGCGCGTCGAGCGAGACGTCGTGCGTGGAGCGCGCTGCTTCGACGTCCGATCACGTCTGCCTCCGGAGACGCTGAAGTGCTCGGCGAGCATCCTCGGGCCGACGTCGAACCTCTGCGCTTCCAGTCGCGCCTTCTCCTGCCGGCAGGTTGCGCAGGAGCTTCCGCCGCGCGTTGGTCGTGCCGACGCCGCACGAGCCGGACGTTGTCGAGCAGGAACTTGACGATGTACGCGCGGATCCACCACGCCGGCGTACGTCGGCAGCCTCACGCCGAGCTCCGGGTCGAAACGATCGATGGCCGCGAGCAGGCCCAGATTGCCCTCCTGCACCAGGTCGAGCAGGTTGCGCGCCGCCCGCCGGTAACGACAGGGCGACGCGCACCACCTGCATCAGGTTCGACGTCACGAGGCGGAACAGCGCCTCGCGAGTCCCCGGTGCTCGCGGTAGCGGCGGGCGAGCTCCTGCTCTTCCTCACGGCTGAGCGCCGGGTACCTGCGCATCTCCGCCAGGTAGCGGCGGAACGGGTCCGCAGGACGAGCGCTGCGGCCCGCGCGCCGGGAGCCGGACGGGCGTGACGGCACTGCGGGAGACGGACTCCGAGGATCGTCGGGATCGAGCTCAACCGGCTCAGTCTTCGGTCATCGCGTCGAAGATTAGCAGGTTTGCAGCGGAGCGGCGAGCGTCCGGCTCAGAACAGCGCTTCGCCCAGGTACTTGCGCGGGATCGACCTGGATGCCCGTCCGGAACACTCGTAGTGGAGTGCGGTCCGGTCGAGCGCCCGGTCGAGCCGACGAGTCCGATCACGTCGCCGCGCTTGCACCCGCTGGCCGGGCGCGACCATGACGCGGCTCAGGTGACCGTACCGCGTTCCCATCCCGAAGCCGTGAGCGAGCTGGATCATCGATCCGTACCCCGCCATGCGGCCGGCGGCCGTCACGAGCCCGTCGGTCGAGGCGCGCACTGACCGGCGTGCTGGCTCGGCGGCCACGATGTCGACGCCTTTGCGGAACTCCCGCGATTCCGTCTGATCGGCGCCGCTATGCCGAAGCCGTCGGAGAAGAACCCGCCGACCGGAGCCAGGAGTAAGGCGTCGACGCGAGGACCTTCAGCCGCCCTCGTCCCAGGCCTGCTCGAGTCGGTCGAATGAGCCGAATCGAGGTTCTCCATGCGCTTCTGCAGCGCCGGAGCTCTCTTCGCCGAACAGCCCGCGCGGGTCGCTGAACGGGACGGCCTCGCGCCGCCTGACGGCGGCCCGACGGGAGATCGTTCAGGCCGACGGCCTGCGCGAGCTTGCCCGCGACCGCCTCGACGGCGGCCAGAGCTGCTCGCTCCATGCTGGACGAGCTCCGCCTCGTAGCGCGCCGTGTCGTCGCGAAGCTTCTTGTTCTCGAGCTCGACCAGCGCGCCGCGTGATCGGCCAGCGCGCGGGATCGGAAGAGCAGGTGCGGGGTCCACGGCGGCCGCGTCGATGACCGCGACGGCCAAGCCCGGCCAACGGCCAGGACGAAGTTGCGGGAAACATGGAGCTTGCGGAAGCGCGCATGGGCGTGCGGAAGGATGAAGATGGTGTAGAACTTCCGGGACATCCCCGTATCTCTCCTGCCGCGCCATGCGTCCGCGACCCGAATCCGGCGCACCACCGTCGGGAGGTGTGACGACCGGAAGTCTCTCGACGCCTTCCAGGCCGAAAAGCCTCGCCGAAACCTAACATGCTGCCACTGACCGTCAACTAACGCCCGAGCCTCCACTGCAAGTTGCGTTCCCTGGCAAAAGCGGGGCATACGGCTCGCCGCGCGTGACGAATGCGTCATCGAGCTGATGGTTTTCGTCAGCCGGTCGACCGAGTCTCTGTCACAGCGCGACCTCGCGGCCTCGTGAGGCGGCGGAAGATGTCGAGGTAGCGGTCCGCGGAGTCCGGCGATGACGCCTCGGGCAAGGCTCGGCGCCGGGGGCGCTTGTCCCAGCCCAAGCGATCGACGTAGTCGCGGACGAACTGCTTGTCCAGCGACGCCTGCGGGCCCCCGGGCCGATAGCTGGCAGCCGGCCAGAAGCGCGAGGAGTCCGGCGTGAGCATCTCGTCGGCGATCGTCAGGGTCGTCCCGTCGTATCCGAACTCGAACTTCGTGTCGGCGATCAGATACGCCTTGCTCGGACGGCGTGCGGCAGGCCGTCGCGGTAGAGGGCGAGCGTGAGATGACGCGCACGCTCGCGGTCTCGCTGCCGACGAGCTTCGACGACGGCGTCGAACGAGATGTTCTCGTCGTGACCGCTCGCGGCTTTGGTCGCCGGCGTGAAGATCGGCTCCGGGAGCGCGTCGGATTCCCGGAGCCCCGGCGGGAGACGGATCCCGCACACCGTCCCGCGCTCCCGGTACTCCTTCCACCCCGAGCCGCGCGAGATACCCCCGCGCGACGCACTCGACGGGGAGCATCCGGAGCTTCTGGCCAGCGTCGAGCGCCCGGAGCGTGTCGCGGCGTGCGGCGCGCGAGCGGCGAGCGCGGCGGAACGTCGGTCGCGATGACATGGTTCGGGACGATCCGCCTCGTCCGCGCGAACCAGAACGGCCGAGAGCTGGTTCGAACACCTTGCCCTTGTCCGGGATCGGGTCCGTGGAAGACGCAGTCGAACGCCGAGAGGCGGTCGGACGCGACGAGGAGCAGCGCGTCGCCGAGGTCGTAGACGTCGCGCACCTTGCCGCGCGCCGCGACGCGGCCAGCCCGTCGGAGCTCGGTCCGGTAGACGGCGTTTTCGACGTCATGGGAATCCTCCGAGGGTGGCCAGCACGAGAATACGCTCGAAAGGCTCGATCGCGACGGGAGCGATCCCGGCGAGCTCGCCGTCGAGCTGATAGGGAACGTCGTCGACTGCCGGCTGCGATCGTCGCGCGGCTGAACGCGCGACGAGCGTGACGCCGTGCGCGCCGTGCGCGCCCGAGACCACAGACGCGGAACGACGGCGGCGAGGTGCAGCCGCCCCTCCGTCGATCGCGCACAGCCCAGGGCGTCGACGTGCAGCTTCGCGCTGAGGCGTCGGTCGCAGGAAGCCGCCGTAGAGCGGCGCGCGCCCGACGATCGCCGTGTGCGCGCGAAGCGTCCCGCCCGTCGTGCGCGATCGTCAGCCGCGGAAACGGAAACGTGCCTAAGTCCGCGGAGCGCGCCGCGCACGTAGTGCGCGAATCCGGATCTTTCCGCGAACGCCGCGCAAGCAGCTCGCGGAGGACCCACGCGTCGAAGCCGCAGCCGCGCCATCAGCAAGGAAGAGCCGGCCGCCCGCGTTCCTCGGCTTCAGCGCGAGCGGCCGGTAGCCCTCGACGAGGCGCGCGGCTGCCGCGCGGGATCGAGCGGCAGCGCGCAAGACGCGCGCGAGGAGGTTCATCGTTCCGCGCGGGGCGACGCCTCAAGCGGCAGCGCGCGCGCCGGCGAGCCCGTTGGCCGCTTCGTTCACCGTGCCGTCGCCTCCCGCCGCCACGACGAGATCGAATCCTCGCCCCGCGAGACGCGCTCCGGCCAATCGATGCGCGTCGCCGGGCTGCTGCGTGCGAGCTGAGCTCGACCGTGGCGCCCGCGCTGTCGCCGCATCGCGCGCGGCCGCCTCACCCGCGTCCCGATCCGCAGCGCCTGCCCGCGGTTCGGTGCCGATCAGATCGCGAGGACCCGACGCGTCGAACGAGCCGTCAGCGCCCGTCAGCGGGCGTCGTGAACGATGCGCCCGCCGACGATCGTCATGACGGGGCCTCCGCGGAGCGTCCATCCGCCGAACGGCGTAGTTGACGCTCTTCGACGCGAACGCACGCCGGCGATCGATCGACGACCTTGCGCTCGAGGTCGAGCACCGGTGATGTCCGCGTCGTCCCCACGCGCAAGCGAGCCCTCTGTCGAGCCGCAAGACGCGCGAGGCCGGCCCGCTCGACAGGAGCTCGACCAAGCGCGCGCAGCCCGATCACGCCGGCGTGGACGAGGCGGTCGAGGCAGATCGAAACGGCCGTCTCGAGCCCGACGACCCCGAACGGCGCGCGGGAGAACTCGACCATCTTCTCGTCGGTGTTGTGCGGCGCGTGATCGGTCGCGATCGCGTCGATCGTGCCGTCGGCGAGCGCGGCCAGCAGCGCGCCGACGATCGGCCTCCGGCGCAGCGGCGGGTTCATCTTCGCGTTGGTGTCGTAGCCGCGCACCGCCTCGTCGGTGAGCGCGAAGTGATGCGGCGTCACCTCGCAGGTCACGCGGATCGCCGCGCGCCTTCGCCGCGCGCACGAGCTCGGCCGAGCGCGCCGGTGGACATGTGCGCGATGTGCACGCGCCGCTCGGTGTACTCGGCCAGCAGGATGTCGCGCTGCACCATCACGTCCTCGGCGACGCCCGGCCACCCGCGAGCCCGAGCCGCGTCGACGATCTCGCCCTCGTGCATCGACGCCGCCGTCGACGAGCGTCGGCTCCTCGCAGTGGTCGATGCACGGGCAGGTCGAAGATCGGCGCGTACTCGAGCGCCCGGCGCATCAGCCCCGCCGAGGCGACCGGCTTGCCGTCGTCGGAGAAGCCGCGCGCGCCCGCGACCGCCATGTCGCCCATCTCCGCCAGCTCGACGCCTCGCTGCCCTTGGAGACGCAGCCGATCGGGTAGACCGGCGACCGCCGCCGTGCAGCCGCGCCTGGGCCAGGACGAACTCCACGACCGAGCGGCGAGTCGATCGGCGGCTCGGTGTTCGGCATGCACGCGACCGCCGGTGAACCTGCCGGCGGCCGCCGCGCTGGTGCCCGCTCGCGATCGTCTCCTTCCACTCGTGACCCGGCTCGCGCAGGTGCACGTGCATGTCGATGAAGCCGGGGCACACGACGTAGCCCGGCGAGGTCGAGGACCTCGTCGCCGGCGGGATCGGTCACGCTTGCCGAGCGCGCGATGCGGCCGTCCTCGACGAGAAGTCGTGCGGCGCCGTCGATCCCCGCGGCCGGATCGACGACCCTAGCGTTCTTGAAGCAGCAGCTTCACGGTCCCCTCCGGCGCAGCAGGTAGAAGCACGGCCATGCGCACCGGCGACCCCGCTCGCGACCTGGTCGAGGATGACCGACGCCGCGCCGTCGGCGACGTCGCCCATGATCTCGACGCCGCGGTTGATCGGACCGGGGTGCATCACGATCGCATCCTTCGCGGCGCGCTTCAGCCGCTCGGCGGTCGAGGCCGTAGAACGTCGGCGTACTCGCGCAGCGTCGGGAAGAAGCCGCCCTGCATCCGCTCGCGCTGGATGCGCAGCATCATGACGACGTCCGCCCCTCGATCGCCTCGTCCATGCGGTGCGTGACGCTCGACGCCCAGCCGGTCGAGCCTCGGGGCAAGCAGCGTCGGCGGGCCGCACACGACGACCGTCGGCCCCCATCTTCGTCAGCAGGTAGATGTTCGAGCGCGCGACGCGGCTGTGCAGGATGTCGCCGACGATCGCGACGCGCAGGCCCGCGAGCGCGCCCCTTGCGCGGCGGATCGTGAACGCGTCGAGCAGCGCCTGCGTCGGGGTGCTCGTGGGCGCCGTCGCCGGCGTTCACGATCGACGTGCGGCCGTGCTGCGCCAGGAAGTGCGGCGCGCCCGGCCTCGGAGTGTCGGAGCACGATGAAGTCCGGGGACATCGCCTCGAGGTTGCGCAGCGTGTCGAGCAGCGTCTCGCCCTTGACCAGGCTCGACGTCGACGTCGGGAAGTTGAGCGAGTCGGCGGAGAGGCGCTTCTCGGCGATCTCGAACGACGAGCGCGTGCGGGTCGACGGCTCGACGAAGAAGTTCGACCACGGTCTTTCCGCGCAGCGTCGGGACCTTCTTGATCTCGCGCGGCGGCGATGTCGGCGAACCCCTCGGCGGTGTCGAGGATCGAGCGCGATCTCCTCCGCGGTCAGCGGCTCGATGCCGAGGAGGTGGCGGGCTTCCGAGCTTCACGACCGCCTCTCCTCGCGGGCGTCGTCCCCGCCTTCGGCCTTCACGATGACGACCTCGTCCTCGCCGTCCGTCTCCGTCAGCCGCACGTCCGACGCGCTCGGTCTCGGCGGTCGGGAGGTTCTTCCCGACGTAGTCCGGCGCGGATCGGAAGCTCGCGATGCCCGCGATCCACGAGCACGGCGAGCTGGATCTGCGCGCGGACGCCCCAGGTCCATCAGCGCGTCGAGGGCGGCGCGCGACGGTGCGCCCGGTGAACAGCACGTCGTCGACGAGGATCACGACCGCATCGTCGATGTCGTACGGGATCGTCCGTGCGGCGGAGAACCGGATGGTCCGCGATCCTCGAGAGATCGTCGCGATAGAGATTGATGTCGAGCAGTGCCGACCGGGAGGCGGGTGCCCTCGATCGCGCCGAGCCGCGCGGCCAGCCGCCGCGCGAGCGGCACGCCGCGCGCCCGGATGCCGACGAGGCCGATCCCCTTCGAGCGACTTGTTGCGCTCCGAGAATCTCGTGGGCGATGCGCGTGAGCAACCGATCGATCGACGCTGCGTCCAGCACCCGGATGCGCGTGGTCGTCCCCAAGGCTTCACACTCCTTCGGCCTCGCAGGGCCGGATTCAAGGAAGGCTCGCCGTGAGCGACCGCATGCTAGCATGGCGAGTCCGATGGTTCATGACTTCACCGTGCCGGTGCCTTCGAACGTCGATCTCGGCCGCGGCAATTACCTCCTCGAATTCGAAGCCGAAGAGCGTCGCCGCCGCGATGCGAGCCCGCGCAGTTCTTCATGATCGGCGTCCCCGGATCGGACGTCCTCGCTCCGGCGCCCGTTCTCGGTGTGCGGCCTTCCCGGGAACGTTCGTCGGACGGGACGCACGGCGCGGTCCAGGTCCTCTACCGCGTCTACGGCCGCGGCACGCGCCTTCTGGCCTCGCTCGGCGTCGGCGCGATGCTCCACGTCCTGGGCCCGCCTGGGCCGCGGCTTCACGACTCCGCCGGAAGACGGACGCGAAGATCGTCCTCGTCGCCGGCGGGATCGGGCAGCGCGCCGTTCCCCGCCTTCCTCGCCGCACCTGGCCCGCTCAGGGCGGCAGGCGTCCATGGTCTACGGCGCGCGCTCGCGGACGAGCTGCCGCTCCTGATTGGTTCCGAGAGCGCTGCGACGTCGGTCACTGGTCGCAACCGACGACGGATCGTTGGGGACGCGCGGGCTCGTGACGCGTCCGCTCGCCGAGCTGCTTCGCGAAGCCCGGCGCGCGAGCCCTGCATCTGTACGCCTGCGGTCCGACGCCGATGCTCAAGGCGGTCGCCGACGATGGCGCAAGTCCGCAGGCGTCGCCTGCGATCTGGCGCTCGAGGCGCCGATGGCCTGCGGGTTCGGCGTCTGCCTCGGCTGCGTCGTCCCGACGCAGCGAGTCCTCCGGACGGCCCCGTCGCCTACGAGCGCGTCTGCCTCGAAGGGCCGGTGATGCCGGCCGACGCGAGTGGCCTGGTGAGTCCGGATCTCTCCGTCGCGGTCGGATCGGTCCGGCTCAAGAACCCCGTCCTCACGGCGTCGGGCACGTTCGGCTACGGCCTCGAGTTCCTGCCGTTCATGAAGCTGTCGGAGCTCGGCGGCATCGTGACGAAGGGCCTGTCGCCGAATGCCGCGCAAGGGGAATCCGCCGGTGCGGATCGTCGAGACGCCCGCGGGGATGCTGAACGCGATCGGCCTCCAGAACGTCGGCGTCGACGCGTTCGTCACGAGCAAGCTCCCGCTGCTTCGGGAGCACGACACCGCAGTCGTCGCCAACGTCTTCGGCGAGACCGAAGGCGAGTACGTCGAGGTTCTGCGAGAAGCTCGGACGCGAGCCGTCGGGTCGCCGCCATCGAGCTCAACCTCGTCGTGCCCGAACACGGAAGCCGGAGGGCATGATCTTCGGCAACGACGCGCGTCTCGCTGGGCGGATCACGCGCGCCTGCCGCCGCAGCACGCGGCTGCCGCTGTGGGTCAAGCTGTCGCCCAACGTGACCGACATCCGCGAGCCGGCCCGAGCCGCCGAGGCCGAGGGCGCCGACGCCGTCTCGCTCGTCAACACGTTCGTGGGCATGATGATCGACGTGGACAAGCGAGCGGCCGGTCCTGGCGAACGTCAGCGGCGGCCTCTGGCCCCGCGATCCGCCCCTCGGGGGTCTGGCTGACCTGGCAGGTCTGGCGCGCGCCGTCAAGATCCCGATCGTCGGGATGGGCGGCATCAGCACGGCAGCGCGACGCCGATGGAGTACATCCTGGCGTGGGCGACCGCCGGTTCAGGTGGGCACCGCGAACTCGTCACGCCCCGCGCCGCCTGGCGTGAGCCCGTGGGATCGCGCGCGGCTTGCCTGAGCGCGGGATCGGCTCGCGTACGCGAGCTCGCGCTCCCGTGAACGTCACGTTCCTGGACGGGCGGAACTCCGACCGGCGTGCCGTACCTGACGTGTACGTGCGAGGTCTGCCGCTCGTCCGATCCGGCGCGATGCGCGGCTGCGCCCGTCCGTCCTGCTCCGATGGGACGGCGCCACCGTCCTCGTCGACACGTCGACCGACCTGCAGGCAGCAGGTCCTCCGCCACGGCCTGACGGCGCTCGGACGCCGTGTTCTACACGCACGCCCACGCCGATCACATCTTCGGCCTGGACGACCTGCGCATGTTCAACTGGCGCGCGCGGGGCGATCCCGGTCTACGGCTCGGCGATCACGCTCGCCGCGCATGCGCACGGACGTTCTGGTACGCCTTCGAGGACGTCGAGGCGTGGCGGCGGCAAGCCGCCCTCGATCTCCACGAGGTCGACGCGCCGTTCCCGCTCCTCGGCCGCACGGTCGATCCTCGGTTCCGCTGCAGCACGGGCGCCTCCCGATCCTCGGGTATCGCATCGGGGGTTCGCCTATCTCACCGACGTGAGCGCGATCCCCGACGCGTCGTACGCCCTTCTCCGCGGACCTCGACGTGCTCGTGCTGAGCGCGCTTCGCCACCGCCCGCACCCGACGCACATGCACCTGGCCGCGCGCTCGAGGAAGCGGCGCGCATCGGGGCGGCGCGCACGCTGTTCACGCACATCGCCCACGAGATCTCCCACGCCGCCGTCGCCGGCACGCTCCCGCCCGGCGTCGAGCTCGCCTACGACGGCCTGATCTCGCTCGAGACCGCATGATCGCGCGCTCGGCGCTGATCGCGCTCGTTGGCGCTCGCTGGCGCTGGCAGCGACCGCGCCTGGCGGACGGCGACGCCGAGCGCCCGCGCCTCTGACCAACGAAGACATCGTCCGCATGGTCGCCGCGCGGAACCCCGGAGCGCGAGATCCTGGAGGCGATCCGGACCCGCCTGCGAAGCCTTCGACCTCTCCGGCGACATGGTCGACGAGCTGAGCTCGCGGCGGTGTCCGCCTGCGATCCTCGACGGCGATGAGCAGAAAGCGCGCCGAGGCTGCCCGCGCCCCGCGCGTCCCGGAGCAGCGGCAAGCGCGGGCTACGTGCGACGCTCGTCGTGACGCTGAACGGGCGGCACGGACCTCAGACTGTCCGCCTGGGCGGACGAGGACGCGAAAGCGAGCTCCAGCTTCCGAAGGAGAACGAGCAGCGCGAGGTCAAGGACGTCGCGGTCTTCCTCGCCTGCGTCTCGCCCGAGCACATCCCCGACCTGTGGCGGTCGAAATCGCCCCTCGGCCGCGACATGGTGGCCGTCGAGCGCACCAGATGCTCGCGTTCGTCGCCGGCGACACGCCGCGCCGGGAAGACGCCCCGCGCCTCGACGCTCCCGCTCGCGCTCGAGGCCGGAGGTCGACGAGCTCACGGAGCCTCACGACCTGCTCTCGGCGTCGCCGCGCCGCATCGGCGATCGCTGGATTCAGCTGGGCATGGGCCGCGCTCGCGAAGGCGACGATGGCCGCCGCGGGGCAGAAGCCGCTCGCCGGCACGCATCGAGCACGTCGGGCAGCGAGTTCGACTTCAAGGTCGAGCTGACGGCGCCGGCGTTAGCGCCCGCGCTCAGAGCCGCATCGACACCAGCTTCGAGACGCCCGCCTCCTCCATCGTGACGCCGTAGAGGAGGTTGGCCGCTTCCATCGAGCGCTTGTTGTGCGTGATCAGGATGAACTGCGTGTGGTGGGCGTACTCGGAGAGCATCCGCGTGAACCGCCCGACGTTCAGCTCGTCGAGCGCCGCGTCGACCTCGTCGAGCAGGCAGAACGGCGACGGCTGGTAGCGGAAGATCGCGAAGAGCAGCGCCAGCGCCGCCATCGACTTCTCCCCGCCCGACATCAGCGACACGTTGCCGAGCCGCTTGCCCGGAGGCTGCGCGATCATCTCGATCCCGCACTCGAGGACGTCGTCGCCTTCCTCGAGCACAAGATCCGCGCGGCCGCCGTTGAACAGCACCTTGAACGTCTCGACGTAGTGGCCCCGAATCGTCTCGAACGCCTCGAGGAACAGCTCGCGTGAGTTGCGGTTGATCCGCTTGATCGTCTCGCGCAGCGACGCCATCGCGTCGACGAGGTCCTTCTGCTGCGCCGACAGGTGCGCGTGGCGCTCCTCCAGGGTCCGGAACTCGTCGATCGCCATGAGGTTGACCGGGACCGATCGCACTCGACCTTCGACTTGATCTCGGCGACGTCGGCCTCGAGCGCGCGGTCGTCGGCCGACGCTAGCGCCTCGTCTCCCGCCGCGGCCGCCGCCTGCTCGGCGCTGATGCCCAGCTCCTGGGCGCAACAGCTCGTCCAGGAAACGCCGGTCGGATTCGGCCCGCGTGCGGGCCGGCTTCGCTCGCGGGCCCGTTCGCGCAGCGCAGCATCCAGCGCCGCCCGCTCTCCCGGCCAACGCAGGTCCTTCTCCTGAAGGGCGCGACCGCCGAGCGGCGAGATCCTCTTCGAACGCGACCGCTTCAAGGGATTTCACGCGCCGCGCCTCCCACTGCCCCGTCAGCTCGGCTTCGGTCGCTGCTGCGGTCGCTTCAGCCTCGCGCTTCCGCATGGCGGCGGCCTCGCGGTCCGCGCGGACCCCGTCGAGGCGAAGCGAGATCTCGGCGCGGATCTCGTCGAGCCTGGCGCCCTCGCGGCGGGCCGCCGCAACGCGCGCCTCGCGGGCGGCGGCATCGGCTCGTGCAGCCCTCGGCGTCCACTCCGGGATCGCAGCTCCGTCTCCTCGGTCTCCAAGGCGGCGGATTCAGCCTGAAGCGCGCCTTCCGTCCGCGCGTGCTCCGCGTCCGCTCCGCGGACGGTCTCGTCGAGGCTCGTAAGCTCCGCGGGAGCCGCGGCCCCTTCGGCGGCGGCGGCCTCGATTTCTTCCGCGAGCACCGCCAGGCGCCGACCGGCTCGCTCGCGCTCGTCGTCGGTGCGGCACGCGCTGCATCCTCGGTGCTCGTTGCCGAGCTTCCCTTCGGATTCGAGCTGCGCCGTCCCTCCGCAAAGCGCGACTCCGCGCGCCTGAACTCGGCGCCCCGCGCGCGATCGACGTCATCTTGCACCGAGCTTGCGCGGCCGTCGCTTCCGTGAGCTCCTCCTGCGCTTCCGCCGTCTTCCGGTTGTGAGCCGAGCAGGCCGGGATCGCCCGCCGCGCTGCCTCCGGCCGCGATGAGCCCGGACGCGTAGACGACCTCGCCGGTTGGCGCCAGGTAATCGACCTTCGGGAAGACGCGATGGAGCGCCAGCGCGCTCTCGAGGGAGTCCACGAGAACCGCGTCGCCGATGCACGAGGCCACGAGGCCGTCGTCGCGCCGGAATCGAAGCCGGTCCTGAGCGGCCCAGCACGCGTGATCGCCCGACCTCCGCGGGAATAGCGGGCCGTGCCGTTCGTTCCTTGCCCGCGGGTCTTGGACAGGAACGTCGTGCGTCCCGCCCTCGGCGCGAATCAACCCGGCGGCGAGGCGGGCATCGGCGTCGTCCTCGACGACGACCGCAGCGCCTGGAGGTACGCCTCGGCCGCCGCCTCGATCTCGCGGGATGCCTCGACGAAATCGGCGACGACGCCGACCGCACGCCGGCGCTCCCGGAGTCAGGAGCACGAGCCGGACGCCGTCGGAACGCCGGCAAGCGCGTCGCGACGTCCTGGAGGTGCGGAGCGCGCTGCCGGCCGCGGTCTCGCGTTCTCGCGCCGCGGGAAAGTCGGCCCGTGAGGTCGTCGGTTCGCAGCAATACGTAACTGAACTGGAAGTACTACC
>ERZ1370068.8544-contig-7388_pt1 | contig 59245 bp, 71 predicted proteins | sample MGYA00561227_ERZ1370068 | MGnify/ENA primary metagenome ERZ1370068 (study PRJEB38410, sample SAMEA6850437) | metagenome | study: Metagenomic assessment of the ecological functions of the soil: analysis of the soil microbiota associated with the... | reverse complement strand
ATGTGCTTAGCGTTCAGTTACGTATTGCTGTTCGTTTTCTCGAGGCCAGCGCCCAGCGTTTTCCGTTCAGCTACGACGACGCGCTGCGGGGCAGGCTGGCACCATATCTGGTGAAGCTGCCAGCGACCGAGCGCTTCACGCAGCTTCTCGACTCGGTGGACCGCACCGAACAGCGCACCATCGATTTCCTGGTCGGCGATCAACCAGCAACTGCAGCAGCGACATCAACTACCTGATCCGCATGGAGCCCGGCGTGCAGACGCCGGAGCAGACGCTGACCAACGGCCAGCGGCTCCTGCCGCGACTCCGGCTGGCTGCTGGTGCAGACTGCTGCGCCACTGCGGCCTGGCGGCGCGCTTCGTCTCCGGCTACCTGATCCAGCTCACGCCCGACGTGAAGTCGCTCGACGGCCCCAGCGGCACCGAGGTCGACTTCACCGACCTGCACGCCTGGTGCGAGGTCTACCTGCCCGGCGCCGGCTGGATCGGCCTCGACCCGACCTCGGGCCTGCTCGCCGGCGAAGGCCACATCCCGCTGGCCTGCACGCCCGACGCCGTCGAGCGCCGCGCCGATCGAGCGGCGCGGTCGACGACGTGCGAGGTCGAGTTCGCGCACCACGATGCAGGTCACGCGCATCTACGAATCGCCGCGCGTCACCAAGCCCTACACCGACGAGCAGTGGGCGGAGATCGCTGGCGCTCGGCGACGCGGTCGACAGCGAGCTGCAGGCCGGCGACGTGCGCCTGACGATGGGCGGCGAGCCGACCTTCGTGTCGGTGGACGACCGCGACGGCGCCGAGTGGAACACCGATGCGCTGGGCCCCACGAAGCGCGGCTTCGCCACCGAACTGGTGCACAAGCTGCGCGCCGAGTACGGCGCAGGGCGGCTTCCTGCACTTCGGCCAGGGCAAGTGGTACCCGGGCGAGCAACTGCCGCGCTGGGCGCTGTCGATCTGCTGGCGCGCCGACGGCCAGCCGCTGCTGGCACGACCCGCGCTGTTCGCCGACGAGCGCGCAGCCCACGCACTACACCAGCGAGGACGCGCGGCGCTTCACCACCGTGCTGGCGCACGCGCCTCGGCCTGACCGACCAGCTACATCGCAGCCCGGCTACGAGGACGTCTACTACTACCTCTGGCGCGAGCGCCGGCTGCCGGTCAACGTCGACCCGTTCGACTCGCAGGCTCGACGACGAGATGGAGCGCGACGCGCCTGCGCCGCGTGTTCGACGCAGAAGCTCGACGCCGTCGTCGGCTACGTGCTGCCGCTGCAGGCGCGAACGCCGACGACCGCCGCTCGGCCGGCCCGCGGCTGGACAGACCGGCCCCTGGTTCCTGCGCGACGACCGCATGTACCTGATCCCCGGCGACTCGCCGATGGGCTATCGGCTGCCGCTCGATTCGCTGCCCTGGGCCAGCAAGGGCGACTAGCCCTACCTGGTCGAGCGCGATCCCGATCGCGCCGCGCGGCGCCCTGCCGACGCGCCGTGCCGACGATCCGCGCACCGCTACGCGCCGCTGCCGCTGGTGCAGGCGCCGAACGCCGACCGTCGCGCCGCGGTATGCCTCGGCACGGCGCGCCGGCAACGCCGCCGCTGTGCGCACGCGGCGGCCTGGTTCAGCGGCGCGCGGATCGGCCGCGGCCGGCACGCGCCGAGTGCCAGGTCGAGCCCCGCCGCAGCGCGCCCGCGCCGCGCAGCGCGCGCGAGTCGGCCGACTGGATCACGCGCACGGCGCTGTGCGTCGAAGTGCGCGACCCGCGCCGCGCCAACGGCCCGAAGGCCGAGCAAGCACGGCGCGCCAGCGCGGCGTGCTCTACGTCTTCATGCCGCCGCTGGCACGCGCTGGAGGACTACCTCGACCTGCTCGCCGCGGTCGAAGCCACGGCCGCAGCAGCTCGGCGTGAAGATCGTGCATGGAAGGCTATCCGCCGCCGCGCGATCCGCGCCTGAAGATGCTGCAGGTCACGCCCGACCCCGGCGTGATCGAAGTCAACATCCACCCGGCGCACAACTGGCGCGAGCTGGTCGACCACACCGAGTTCCTCTACAACGCGGCGCTTCGAGACGCGCCTGTCGGCCGAGAAGTTCATGACCGACGGCCGCCACACCGGCACCGGCGGCGGCAACCACTTCGTGCTGGGCGGCGCCACGCCGGCCGACAGCCCGTTCCTGCGCCGGCCCGATCTGCTCGCGCAGCCTGCTGCTGCTACTGGCACAACCACCCGTCGCTGAGCTACCTGTTCTCGGGCATGTTCATCGGCCCGACCAGCCAGGCGCCGCGCGTCGACGAGGCGCGCAACGACCAGCTCTACGAGCTCGAGATCGCGCTCGACGGAGATCGACGCGCAACCGCGAGATCTACGGCGCAGGACATGCCGCCGTGGCTGGTCGACCGCACGCTGCGCAACATCCTGATCGACGTCACCGGCAACACGCACCGCAGCGAGTTCTGCATCGACAAGCTGTACTCGCCCGACGGCCAGCACCGGCCGGCTGGGCCTGCTGGAGCTGCGCGCCTTCGAGATGCCGCCGCACGCGCGCATGAGCATCGCGCAGCAGCTGCTGCTGCGCGCGCTGGTCGCGCGCTTCTGGCACGAGCCCTACCGCGGCGCCCGCTCACGCGCTGGGGCACCGAGCTGCACGACCGCTTCCTGCTGCCGACCTTCGTCTAGATGGACTTCGACGACGTGATCAGCCGAGATGCGCGCAGGCCGGCTTCGCCTTCGACCCGGCCTGGTTCGCGCCGCACTTCGAGTTCCGCTTCCCGCTGGTCGGGCGAGGTGCAGCGCGATGGGCGTCGAGCTGTCGCTGCGCAATGCGCTCGAACCCTGGCATGTGATGGGCGAGGAAGGCTCGGCCGGCGGCACCGTGCGCTACGTCGATTCGTCGCTCGAGCGCATCGAGGTGCGCGTCACCGGGCTGAACGAGAGCCGCGCACGTCATCACCGTCAACGGCCAGCGCGCTGCCGCTGCAGCCCACCGGCACGCGTCGGCGAGTTCGTGGCCGGCGTGCGCTACCGCGCCTGGAACCCGCCGTCGGCCCTGCATCCGACGCATCGGCGTGCATGCGCCGCTGACCTTCGACATCGTCGACACCTGGATGAAGCGCTCGCTGGGCGGCTGCCAGTACCACGTGGCGCATCCGGGCGGCCGCAACTACGACACCTTCCCGGTCAACGCCTACGAGGCCGAAAGCCGACGCCTGGCGCGCCTACTTCGCCATCGGGCCACACGCCCGACGGCCAGGCTTTCGCCGAGGCGCTGTCGAGCTGCCAGCGCAACGCAGCGTCGAGTTCCCGTTCACGCTCGACCTGCGGCGGCCATGACCACCTGAGACCCGGGGGCGCGCACGGCGCGGGCGTGCCGGGGCATGATGCCACCATGAGCCAGACCTCACCGCCGACGAGCCGTCGCCGGTGTCGTCAGCCGGCGCGTCAGCGCGTTGCGCCAGCTGTCACGCGCTCGAAGGCTATGACGAGTTGCGCCGCACGCTCTTGCGCCGGATGCTGCGCCGCCAGAGCCGGCGGCGCACTGGTCGACCGTTCTTCGACGCGCTGGGGCCCGACCTGGCTGACCGGCGCGATCGCCGCCGTCAGCTGGCTGTCGCGCGCCGCGCGCGTGCAACGCCGGGTGCGTCGAGGACGGTGCCACCTACAACGTGCACGCGCACAGACGGCACCGAGTGCCAGTCGCGAGTGGCCGCTGCAGCTGCTCGCCGTTCATCATCGGCGCCGATCGAGTGGAGCCGCCATCGAGCGCGGCGTGGCCCAGCGCGCGCGCCTGCTCAACGCCACGCTGGCCGACGTCTGGCCGGCCCGCAAACCCTGCTGCGCGAGGCGCGGTGCTGCCGCCGTCGCTGGTGTTCGCGCACCCACAGTACTCGGCCGGCGCGCGGCGTGGTGCCGCCGGCGGCGTGCACCTGCACGTGGCCGCGTTCGACATCGCGCGCGGCCCCGAAGGGCCGCTGGTGGGTGTTGTCGCAGCGGCTTGCAGGCGCCGTCGGGGCTGGGCTATCTGCTGGAGAACCGCGCTGCTCGTGCGCGCAGGAGTTTCCCGAGGCGTTCACCGAGCTGCGCGTGCAGCGCGTGGCAGCTGCTTCGGCGCACTGGCTGAACGCCCTGCGCGCGCTGAGTCCTGCCGGCGAGCGTGCGCGCATCGTGCTGCTCACGCCTGGCCCTCGATGCACGAGACTTATGCTCGAGCAGGTGTTCCTGGCGCGCTACCTGGGCATCTCGCTGGTCGAGGGCAGCGACCTCACGGTGCGCGACCGCCAGGTGTTCCTGAAGACCATGCAAGGCCTCGAGCGCGTGCACGTCGTGCTGCGGCGTGGTCGACGACGAAGTGGCTCGACCCGCTGGAGTTGCGCCCCGACTCCGCGCTCGGATGTGCCCGGAACTTGTTGCAGGCGCTGCGCGCCGGCGAAGTGGTGGTGTCCAACGCGCCGGGCGCCGGCGTGCTCGAGGTCCGGGCGCTGGCCGCGTTCTGGCCCGGCGTGTGGCCGAAGCGCCTGCTGGGCGAAGAGCTCTGCTGCTGCCGGCCTCCACCGCACTGGTGGTGCGGTGAAGACTCCGTGCTGGCAGGCCCAGCGGGCGCGGCTGTCGGAGTTCGTCGTCGCCGCGCCACGTTCCCGGCCAGCGCCACGACCCAGGGCTTCGGGCCGGTCGATCGCCGGCGGACCTCGGTGCAGCCCGGCACGCGGCATTGAGTGCGCGTCGACAGCGATGCGGCGGCATTCACGCTGCAGGCCCGTGCTGCTGCCGTCGCATCACGCCGGTGTGGGATCGCGCGTGCGCCGTCGACCTGCGAGCCGCCGTGTTGCGCGTGTTTGCGCTCAGCCGACAGGCACGTGGCGGCTGGCAGGTGCTGCCCGGTGACGCCTGGCGCGAGGTGGCAGCGCGCAGCCGCGACGCCTCTGGCTGCTGGGCGCGCCGCCGCCGCGCTCCGGGGTGTGGTCGCGGCGTCCGGTGGCAAAGCCACGACTGACTCGAGGACGCGGCCGTGACCCGTACGGCTGTCGATGCAGCACGGCAGCGCCAGCGCCGACCTGTGGGGTGATCACGCGCGGCGAGGTCGATCGCGTCGCTGCTGCCGGCCACCGCTGTCGGCGGCCGACTTGCAGGATCAGCAGCGCACCGTGACCAGCCGCGCCGCGGAGAACCTGTTCTGGCTCCGGTCGCTACGCCGAGCGCGCCGAGTTCGTGGTGGGCGTCGTGCGGCTCGCGCTGGAGACGTTGCGCTGCAGCCGACGCACGCGGTGCGCGAATGGCTCGGCCAGGTGGTGGCAGCGCCATGCGCGTGGTGCCCGAAGGGACGCCGACGCCCGCTGCAGTCGTCTGCGCGGGTGTTCGAGCGTGCGCTCGCGCATGGGCTGCCGGCTTCCGCCGGCGTCAGCAGCGTGGGCTTCAACCTGCCGCGCGCTGGTCGCGTGCGCAGTCAGTTGCGCGAGCGCTTGTCGCCCGACCACTGCGGCGGCTGATCCAGGAGCCGGACGATCACTTCGATGGCAGCTGCATCGCGTCGGCGCGCGCGGTTCTCGACGCGCGAGGGCGGCGTGGCGCCGGTGCCGACGTGGCGGTGTGCTCGGACGCACCGCCACGCACCTGAGCGCGGTGACCGCGCGCAGACTGATCGCATGGTGCGCGACGACGGCTGGCGATTGTTGTCGGTGGGCGCGCCAGATCCGAGCGCCTCGACACGTTGTGCCATGCGCTGCGCGCTGTGGCCTCGAGGCCGGCCTGGTCGACAGCGACGAGGGCTTCAATCTGCTGCTCGGCTTGTTCGACAGCATCATCACGTACCGCGCGCGCTTCCAGGGGCGGCGCGAGATGCTGCCGCTGCTGGATCTGCTGGTGTTCGATACCGACAGCACGCTGCTCGCTGGCGTGGTGCGCACGCTGCGCGATCGGTTGCGCAAGCTCGCGCGACACGATGGCGCCTGGGCCTGCGAGGTGACCGATCCGCTGCCGACACCCGAGCACCTGGTCGATCGAGCAGATGGCCGAGCTCGATGCCGAACGGGCGGCCTGCATCGAGCTGATCGCCGCACTGCATCGCATGGTCGCATGCGCAGTGCGCGAGCTGTCCGATGCAATCGGCAACCACCTGTTCGCGCACGTGGTGGGTGCCGACCGCTCGGCGTGGCAGTGACGCCGATGGCATTCCGGCGACGACGCGCCCACTGCCGCGCCGCATGCGGCCGCCGGCGCTGCGCGTGCGTCACCTGACGACGCTACGACTACGACGCCGCGGTCGAGATCGCGCACCACCTGGCCCATCTGTGGCCGCGCCAAACGCCTTGGCAAAGTGTGCAGCGACTGGGCGATCGATGTGCAGCCTCGATGCCGGGCGCTCACGCACCATCGATGCGCAGCGTCGACGTCGTTCGGCAACTGGCGCCATTGCTTCAGCCACGCGCGCGTGACGACCGCCTCGAGGTGGTGTCGTCGTTCGTGGCTACCTTGCTGCGGCGCTCGCTACCGGAGCTGACGCAGCCAGCCCGCCGTGGGAGCAGGTGGCGGCGCATCTGCTGCGCTATCGCGCCGGCAGCATGATGCCACGAGGCCAGCGAGTTCGCGCTCGGCTCGCCCCATGCTCCGCGCGCCGGCAGTGTTCGCGCAATATGCGCCGGCGACCTGTTTCGCGCCTAACCGGCCCGCTGCTCGATGCGCGTTGACGCGCTGATGCGCCGCGCTGCACGAGCAGTTTGAATACCGCGCCAACAGCACCGACGTGGCCACCAATGCGCTGCAGGCCCTGCGCCTGCGCCGCGGGTGTCGTCAGGATTTCGCGCACGTGATGATCGCGACGTGCCGCTCGCTCGAGCTGGCCGCGCGCTACGTCGAGCGGCTACCTGTCGACCCACTCGCCGGCGGGCCAGCCGCGGCCTGGTGGGCAGCGACGCGTCGCATGCCTGGATCGCGGTGTGGTGTCCGCTCAACGGCTGGGTCGACTTCGATCCCACCAACAACGTGCGGCCGGCGCTCGAGCACGTGACGCTGGCCTGGGGCCGCGACTATGCCGACGTGGCGCCGCTGCGTGGCGTCATTCGTGGCGGCACTGGCGGCACGCCCGCAGGTCGCGGTGACGGTCGAGGCGGTGTGAGCGGGTTATGTGCACCCGCTCGCTGCGTTCGCTGCCCCTGAGAGGGCGCAGCCAGCTCGTCGGGCGGCCGGCGCGCGGCTGGGCTCAATGCGCCGCGGCCACCGCGCGGCCAAGTTCGATCACCGCCAGCGCGTAGTAGCTCGACGCCGTTGTAGCGTGTCAGCGCATAGAAATTCTGCGTCCCGGCCAGCATAGGTTGGTGGTGCTTCGGCATTCAGCAACTCGATCAGCGCCAACGGACCCTCATGCTGCAAGCCGCCTCATCGAGGCGCGCTCCGCGTTCAGCCATCTGCGTGGGGCTGAAGCTCGGCACGATAGTCGGGCACCAACAGCAGCGCGCGTTCGGTGATCTCGACAGGCGGGTCGATCGCATAGTGCGTCGCCATGCCGCGCCGCCAGCCGTGCTCGACGAGAAAATGCGCCACGCTGCCGATCACGTCGGCGCTGCTGTTGGCCAGGTCGACGCGGTCGTCTCCATCGAAATCGACCGCGTAGTTCAGCACGCTGCTAGGCATGAATTGCGGCAGGCCCATCGCGCCCCGCGTACGAGCCGAGCACGGCGGTCGGATCCCAGCCCTCGCGACGCACCAGCTTCAGGAAGTGGCTCCAGCTCGGAACGGAAGAAGCCGCTGCGATTGCTGCGTCCCGCTCGGGAAGTCAAACTGCCAGCGTGGCCAGCGCATCGAGCACGCGACAGCTGCCGGTGTTGCGGCCGTAGTAGGTCTCCGACGCCCGACGATCCCCACCACGATTTCGGACGGCACGCCGAAGCGCTCTTCGGCCAGCGCGAGCCAGCCGTCGTTGTCGCGCCACCAGCGCGCGCCGGCATCGACGCGGCGCGCCTCGACGAATCGCGCGCGGTACGCGTTCCCAGTTGCGCGCCAGCAGTGCCGCGCTGGGCATGATGAGGTGGGCCACGCTGGGTACGAACGCGCGTGCGCCAGCGTCGCTTCCACCCATGTCGGTATCCAGCGACTGCTCGGCGGCGATCGATTGCGCGGCGGCCAGCACGTCGTCGCGCCGGCCGTAGGCCTTGCTGAGCAAAGCATTCTTTGCGCACCGCGCACATTGCGCGCCAACGCTGCGCCGACCACGCCGGCACGCACCACACAAGCGGCCGCGGCTGCGCGCATGACGTCGTCGCATCGAGCGATTATCGACGGCCAGTTCGATGCGACGGCGCGCGGCGCGCGTTCAATGCGCGCGCCGCAACCGCGCCGCCTCGAACGAGAAGCGCTGCCACCACGCCGCGTCAGGGCGACGCGGCGCGCGCGGCCCGTAGCGAGCGCGGTCCAGCGCATCGAGTTCGTAGGCCAACAGATCGCTGCGGTTACCCAAGCGCTCGCGCACCAGCGCGGCCAGCCGTCGCGGTGGATCGTGCGCACGCGCCATCACGCCCAGCGGGGCCAGGGCGTCGCGACTTGCGCCTGTAAGCGTTGCCATGGATCCTGGCGATGGCGGTCCCACAGAGCCCAGGCCACGCCCGCCAGCGCGCGCGCATACCAGTCAGGCTGAACACGATCAAACCCAGCGCAGTACCAATCGGGCGATTGAAAACCCAGCCGCTGCAGCAGGTCGAACTGCTGCGCGCGCGAAGTAGTTCAGCACCCATTGGTTCCAGTGGTTGTTCAGCGCCTCCCAGCCGTCGCGCAGTTGCAGCCAGCAACTCGGGGCTCACCGTTCGCAGGGCGCCCGCCATGAGACCGGGTATGTGGCTCGAGGTTGCGGCTGCTGCGCGACGCGCTCAGGTGCCACCGCCGCGGTGGGATCCACGCGCTGCCAACCGCGACGCGGCTGCCACACTCTCGGCCCAGGCGTGGGCGTGGCTCTGGCGCACGACGTAGTAGCCATCCAGCGGCGAGCGCTCGGCGCCCTGGTAGCCGGTGACCACGCGTGCCGGCACACCGAGCGCGCGCATCACGACGACGAACGCGGTGGCGAAGTGCTCGCAAAAGCCCGCGCGGCGATCGAGCCAGAACTCATCGATGCCATCGCGTCCGTAGATGCCCGGTGCCAGCGTGTAGCTGAACTCGGCCTCGCGAATAGTGCGCCCAGCACGGCGGCGCTGAGCGCCGCCGCGTCGGCGCCTTGCAGACCGTGCTGGCGGCGAAATTCTCGGCCGCCCACGCGCGCAGTGCGCGGGTTGAATCCGGTGGGCAGCGACAGCGCTTCAGCGCGCTCGTCGCCATCGAGCGCCAGCGCCTGCATGGCGGGCGTCCAGGCGCGCGCCGCGAAACGCACGCGCTCGGTCACGATGCGGTCGGTCTGCCACTGCAGGTCGGGACGCAGCGTCAGCGTGTAGCCCTCGATCTGCGGCGCGGCATCCGACCGTGTTGGGCGTGATCTCGAGCAGCGGCAACAACGGCAGGCGAATCGGCTCGAGCGTCATTTCGTAGCGCAAGCCCAGGCCCAGCGTGCGCACACCGCTCGGCCGCTCGGCGCGCTGCAACAACGCGCCGATACGGCGAGCGCCATTCCGATGCCATCGAAGCGTGTCAGCACGGGGCCGCGAAAGTACAGGTCTCGGGCTGCACGCACGAAGCCCTCGTCGAAGCGCACGCGAAACGCGATCGAATCATCGTTGGCCACCTCGGCGACGCCGCCCAAGCGCAAGGTGCCCGACAAGCCGGTGCGGCCCATCGCATCCTGCGGCATGCCCCACAGCGGCGCGATGCGCGGGAACAGCAGGAACAGCGCCACCATCACCGGTGCGCCGAACAGGCGCTGCGCGCGGCCAGCGCGCCGGCCTGACGCAGCGACGGCTTGCCCACCGGCATGTGCGCCAGCACCAGCGCGGTCAGCAAGCCCCCACACCGACACCAGCATCGCCAGCGCGGTGAACAGCGACTGCGAATAGAGGAAGTGAGTCAGCACGAGAAAGAAACCGAGGAAGAACACCACCAGGGCATCGCGGCGAGCGCGCAGCTCCAGCGTCTTCAGCGACATCAACACCACCAGCATCGTGACGCCGGCTTCCTTGCCGAACAGGCTCTGTTCGCTCCAAAGGGTCAACAGCACCGCGCTCACCAACAGCGCCGCGATCGGCAGCGGCCGGGCAATCGCAGGTTGGCCAGCGCGAGGTGAGCACGCCACACCAGCACCAAGCGCACTCAGTGCGACGCACCACCACGGCAGCCGCGCCAGATGCGGCAACACGGTCCAGCCAATCACGCCCAGCAGGAACAGCGTGTCGCGTGTCTCGCGCGGCAGATGTCGCCAACCGGGCCAACGCGGCAGCGAGGTCTCGATCCAGGCGCATGGCGTGTCAGGCCGCGCCGGTCGAGCGGCGCAGCGCGTCGACCAGCCACAACGTCATGACCACAGCGCGAGCGCCTCGAGGCGCGGCGCGCCGCTGCGCGTCGCCCTGGCCTGGCGACAATTCGACCCCGGGATGCGAAGCCCGAAGGCGAGGCCGGTCTGCTCGGCCGCCAGCGTCCACGCCGCCAGTCGCGACAGGCGGGCCTCGATGTCGCTTATGCCCGCGCTCTCGAAGTCGAGCCACAGCTCACGGCTCGCGCTCTCGCTGGTGTCGCGGCTGACGAGCTCGCCGGTCTTGGCAGCCTTCTTCCAGACGACCCGGCGCATCGCGTCGCCACGGCGATAGCTGCGCACACCGTCGAACTCGCCGCCGTCGGTCGCACGCGTGTTGCGCGACGCGCCCGGCACCGCCTGGGTCGCAGGCAGCTGGGCCGGGGGCGTCTCGGGTCGCGGGTACACCGAGCACCTGGGCCGCCGGACGCCACACGGTCCAGGCGCGAAACAGGCCGAGCGGAAAGCGGGTCTCAGCCATCAACGCGGGCACGCGCTCGAGACCGCGCTTGAGCGGCGCGAAGCGCACGCGGGCAGTGGCGCTGCCCAGCGCCGGCACGTCACACCATGCGAACGCGAGCGGCCGCGCGCGGCTCACGGCCAAGCCAATGCCGTGACGTGTGCTGCTCCGGGCTGGTGAGCACCACTTCGACCTCGGCGCTGTCACCGAGGAACGTGGCTGCCGGCGGCTTGACGCGCAGCGTCAGGGCGCGCAGGGTGCCGTGGGTCAGGTGCATCGACACCAACGCGCTGCCGGCCAACAAGAATGTCAGCAGATAGCCCAGATTGAGTTGGTAGTTGATCGACGCCACCAACATCAGCACCAGCGTGAACGCGAAGGCGAAGCCGGCCTTGGTGGGCACGATGTAGATGTTGCCCTGGGTCAGCGTGTGCGTGTCGCTGACGGGCAGGCGGTTCTCGAACCAGCCGCGGATCCGCTCGGCGATCATCACGGCCCCTGCGGCGCTGCGCGCCGGTCCCCGAGGGGAGCGAGCACATTCGGAACGGCCGCGCGGCGCTCACGGCAAAGCGACCGACTCCAGCATGGCGCGCACCTGCTCGACCCGGCCGCGCCCGGCGCCGGCCACCGGGACCAGGCGGTGCGCGATGGTCTGCGTCGCCACGGCCTGCAGATCGTCGGGCGCGACGTAGTCGCGCCGCGCCATCAGCGCGCGCGCGCGCGCCGCGCGCAGCCAGGCGATGCCGGCGCGCGGGCTCAAGCCTTCGACGAACCACTGGCCCGAGCGCGTGGCCGCGATCAGCGCCTGCAGGTAGTCGAGCAGCGCGTCGGCGGCGTGCACGCCATGCACCAGGGCCTGCGCGGACGTCAGCAACGCGGCGGTCATCACCGGCTGCAGCCGCTCGATCGCATCGCGACGGTCGACGCCGCTCAGCAGCGAGCGCTCGGAGGCACGATCCGGGTAGCCCAGCGTGATGCACATCAGGAAACGGTCGAGTTGCGACTCGGGGAGCGGATAGGTGCCGAGCTGGTCCACCGGGTTTTGCGTGGCGATCACGAAAAACGGCCTTGGCAGCGCGCGGGTTTCGCTTCTCCACAGTCACCTGGTGCTCTTCCATCGCCTCGAGCAACGCGCTTTGCGTCTTCGGGCCAGCGCGGTTGATCTCGTCGGCCAGCAGCACCTGCGCGAACACCGGGCCCGGGTGGAACACGAACGCCTCCTTGCTGCGCTCGTAGACGCTGACGCCCACCAGGTCGGAGGGCATCAGGTCGGCCGTGAACTGCACGCGCGAGAATTTCAGGCCCAAGCGACACCGCCAGCGCGTGCGCGAGCGTGGTCTTGCCGACACCGGGCACGTCTTCGATCAGCAGGTGGCCGCCCGCCAGCAGGCAGGCCACGCAGTCTTCGATCTGCGACCGCTTGCCGACAATGATCGTGCTAATCTGATCCACCAACGCCGCAATCTGGCGGGTGACGTCGTTGTTGTCAGCCATGCGCGGCACCTTAACCGAAAACCCCAGGCACCCAGAATGACCACGCTGGTCTTCACCCACCCCGAGTGTCGTTTGCACGATATGGGTCGCGGCCACCCGGAGTGCGGGGCGCGACTTGACGCGATCACCGACCACCTGCGCGCGACCGGGCTTGACGCCGCGCTGATATTTCGGGACGCGCCGCTGGTCGACCTGCGAGGCGTTGCGCCGGGCGCACACGGCAGGCTTCGTGGCGGAGATCGACGCAGTGCTCTCGGAGCTCGAAATCAGCGGCGATCACCACGCGTTCGACCCCGACACGATTGCCGGTGCGCACACGCGCCGCGCGGTACAGCGAGCCGCGGGCGCGGCAGTGGCTGCCACCGAAGCGGTAATGCGCGGCGAGGCCCGCGCCGCCTTCTGCGCGATTCGTCCGCCCGGCCACCACGCGACGCGCGACGCCGTGATGGGCTTTTGCTTCTACAACAACGTGGCAGTCGCGGCGCGGCATGCGCTGGACGTGCTGGGCCTGCAGCGAGTGGCGATCATCGACTTCGACGTGCATCACGGCAATGGCACCGAAGACATCATTGCCGGCGACGAGCGCGTCCTGATGGCGAGCTTCTTCCAGCACCCGCTGTATCCCGGCAGCGGCACGGTGCCCAAGGGCACCAACATGATCAACCTGCCGGTGCCGCCCTACACCCGCGGCCCTGAGATTCGAAGCCTAATCGAAGCCAACTGGATGCCGCGGCTGGAGGCCTTTGCGCCGCAGATGGTGTTCATCTCGGCGGGCTTCGACGCCCACCGTGAAGACGAACTTGGCCAGCTCGGCCTCGTCGAGGCCGACTACGAGTGGCTCACCCAGCGCGTCAAAGGGTCGCCGACCGCCACGCGCAAGGGCGCATCGTGTCGTGCCTGGAGGGTGGCTATAACCTTGGCGCTCTGGCACGCAGCGTCGCGACCCATCTGCGGGTGTTGGCCGAGGTCTAGTTCGTTCGCGGCCAGCGGTGCCTTGACCGCCATCCTGCAGTCGTATGCAAGCCGGTGAAACGTTATCCCAGGTATGGGCGGCGCTGACGCGAGCCAGCGCATTGGCGGAATTGGGCGTGCTGCTCGCCTGCGTGGTACTCGCCTGGGGCATGGTGCGCATCGCCCGGCGCTTCGCGCCCGCCAGCGCGTGGGTCGCCAGAACCAGCGTCGGCGGCGTGATGTTCCCGCTGTTTGCGCTCGTGCTGGTGGTGGCGGCTCGCGCGGCGCTGGCACACGTGATGCCGATCGGCCTGTTGCTGCCTGGCGGTGCCGATCCTCGCCAGTCTGGTGATCATCCGCACGCTGGCCCGGGTGCTTCGCGTCGCCTTCCCCGGTTCGCTGCTGGTGCAGACCTTCTCGCGCACGCTGTCCTGGGTGGTGTGGCTTGGCATGGTGCTGTGGGTCACCGACCTGCTGCCGATCCTGCTCGACACGATGGAGGAAATGCACTGGAAGATCGGTGGCAGCAATGTCACGTTGCTGGCGATCATCCAGGGCGTGCTGACGGCGCTGACCGCGCTGGTGCTCGTGATGTGGTTGTCGGCCGTGATCGAGACGAGGTTGATGCGGGCCGAACGCGTCAACATGTCGGTGCGCAAGATCGCCGCCAACGCGACACGAGCGCTGCTGCTGCTGATCGGCATCCTCGTGGCGTTGTCCGCGGCGGGCATTCCGCTGACGGCGCTCTCGGTGTTGGGTGGCGCGGTTGGCGTCGGCATCGGCTTCGGCCTGCAGAAGCTCGCCGCCAACTATGTGATCGGGTTTCGTGATCCTGGCCGAGCGCAGCTTGCGCATCGGCGACACGATCAAGGTCGACGGATTCGAGGGGCGCATCACCGACATCACCACCCGCTACACGGTCGTGCGAGCGGGCAATGGCCGCGAGTCACTGGTGCCCAACGAGATGCTGATCACGCAGCGCGTCGAGAACTGCTCGTTCGCCGACCCCAAGGTGGCATTGACCTCGATGGTCCAGGTGGCGTACGGCACCGATCTCGATCGACTGGTGCCGGCACTGGTCGATGTCATGCACACGGTGCCGCGCGTGCTGGCCGACCCGCCGTGCGGGGTGCAGCTATCTAACTTCTCCGCCGACGGGCTGGAACTGACCTTGGTCTTCTGGATCGCTGACGTGGAGAACGGCCAGGGCAACGTGCGCAGCGACGTCAACCTCGCCGTCTTGCGCTGCCTGAACGAGCGGGGCGTCGAGATTCCGTTTCCGCAGCGCGTGGTGCGCCAGGCCTGAGGCGCGCGCCAGTCGGTCCGTGGTTTTTCACCGCTGGGGCGCATCCCACCGACATTGGGGGCGTCCGCTTGCAACGAGACGTGACTTGCTGACTCTCAAGTTCGGCGCACTGCGGCCGAGAATGCCTTCATTCGAGGAGGCGTTGGGTGATCGAGAGCCGATCCATCACGGCCGGGCTCCACGCCCGGGTAGCACGACCGCCGGCTCCATCGCGGGCTGACGCTGGTGGAATTGACCATCGCGCTGATGCATCACCGCCGTGCTGGTGGCGATCGCCGTGCCGTCGTATCAACAGTATCGCGAACGGCTGCGCATCGACCAGGCCAAGCAGGACATCATGGCCATGTCGGCGATCATCGCGAACTACTACCAAGACGCGCATGCCTACCCCGACAGCCTGGCTGACGTCGGGCTCGGTGCCATGCTCGACCCGTGGGGCAATCCCGTACGGCTACCTGAACCTCGGTGATAAAAAGCGGGCACGGCCACGCGCGCAAAGATCATTCGCTGGTGCCGATCAACACCGATTTCGATCTCTACAGCATGGGTCCCGATGGCCGCAGCTCGCCACCGCTGACCGCCAAGGCCAGTCGCGACGACATCGTGCGCGCCAACGACGGCGCGTTCGTCGGCGTGGCGGCGGACTATTGAGCGTGCCATGCACACCCGCAGCGGGGCGGTGCATCGAATCGTAGCTAGCCGACGATGAAGATTCAGGGCACCTTCATGGCCAGCCGCGCCGGGCGCCGCATCTTCTGGACGTTGTTGCTCGCAGCGGCAGCGCCGATCGCGACGTTCGGTGTGGCCATGCACACGATGTTGTCTGCGCAATTCGAGTCGCAGGCATTCCGGCAACAGGTGCAACTCACCAAGGTTGCCGGCATGGGTTTGCTCGACCGCCTGCTGGTCGCGCGCACGACGCTGGACATCGTCGCCCGCACTGGCGGGGTTGACGCCGACTTCAAGGCGGAAGGTCGCAACGGCGCGTGTCCTGCTGGAGGTCGCACAACTCGATGCGCAGGGCAAGACGCTTGTCGGGCAGCACCGCCCTTGGCGCGGCGTTGGCGCGATCACATCTCGGCGTGGCACTCGTCGGGCGGCAGCGGCACCGCGACGCTGGTGCTCGGCGCCGAGCAGCCCCAGCCGATGCAAGGCCGGTGCTGATGGTCCTGCGCGGCGATCCGGGGCGCAACCCCGTGTGGATCGCCGAGATCGACCCCGCATTCCTGTTCGGCGAGTTGTCGGCCGACACCAGCGGCGCGCGCGTCTGCGTCTTCGATGCGCGAAGCCAACCGGTGTTCTGCCCTGGGTGGGCTGCCACGAACGAACAGGCGCTCGCGGCGCGAGGCGCGGGTCGACAGCGACGTAGAGCCCGCATTGGAAGCTGTTCCTGCGCTCGGACTTCGACATCGACGACTGGACGCTGGTCTCGATGGAGGCAGCCACTGGCGGCACTCCCGATGCAGCGCCGCTGGCAACGCTGTCGGCCCTGGTGGCGGCGGCCACGTTGCTGTTCATCGGATTGCTCGGCCTGATCCAGGTGCGCCGCACGATGGTGCCGCTCGAGCGCCTGATCGCCGGCACGCGGCGCTTGTCCGAGCACGACTACAGCGCCCGCGTGGCATTGCGCCCCGGCGACGAATTCGGCGAGCTGGCGCACTCGTTCAACCACATGGCCGAGCGCATCGACCACCAGATGCAAGCGCTTGCGCGTGCAGTCGTCGATCGATCACGAGATCCTCAACGGGCTCGAACGTCGCTCGCGTCCTGCAGCGGGTCGCCCATCGCCTCGAACAAGTGGTGCCCGGTGCCACCGCTTGCGTCGTCGAATTCGACCGCACCTCGCGACTCGCTGGCGCGCGTGCACAGCGCGCCGGCACCGCCATGTCCATCATCGGCTTGCCACGGGCCGATGCGATCTGTCTGGCGCAGATGCCGATCGAGGAAACCGTCCTGTGCAACGACCCCGCGGATGGCTGCTCGGCCTCACGACGGCGGTCGTCGCGCAGCTGTGGGTCCGTTGTGCCAGGTCCGGCGACGAGTTGCTGGCGATGCTGGTGATCGGCGCCGACGATCACGCGATCGACGACAGCCGACACGCCAGCGCGAGATCGCAGAGTTGTGCAACCGCGTGTCCGTCACCCTGGCGAGCGCCGATCGGGAGCGACGCCTGCTGGAACGCGCCACGCACGACAACCTGACGGGGTTGGCCAACCGCGCCGGCCTGTACGAGTCGATCGACGCGCAACTGGCCGAAGATCTGCCCGCGCCGTTCAGCGTGTTGTTCGTCGATCTCGACCGTTTCAAGGAAGTCAACGATTCGATGGGCCACCAGATCGGCGACGAGCTGTTGCGCGCCGTCGCCAAACGCCTGCAGCAGCGGGTGCCGGCGGGCACCCTGGTGGCGCGACCCGGAGGCGACGAATTCGTACTGGTCGTGCGCGGGCCCCGAGCCGGTGCCGACGATCTCGCGCGCGCGTTGTGCTCAGAGCTCGGACAACCGTTCGACCTCGGCGGACGCACGGCGCTGGTCGGCGCGCAGCATCGGCATGGCGCATCACCCGGAGCACGGCTCGAACTCGTTGGACCTGATGCGCCGTGCCGACATGGCGATGTACAGCGCCAAGGCGCGCGGCGGCGGCGCGGCGGCATGGTTCGAGCCGGCGCTCGATGCCCGGGTCGCCGAACGCGCCGCGCTGCTGGCCGATCTGCGGCATGCACAGGCGCGCGGCGAACTGGCGCTGCACTATCAGCCGCGCATTCACACCCGCAGCGGCAAGGTGATCAGTGCCGAGGCATTGCTGCGTTGGCGACATCCCGTGCGCGGCCTCGTGCCGGCGCCCACGTTCATCAAGCTGCTGGAGGAGACCGGCCTGATCGACGGCGTGGGCCTCTGGGTCATCGAGCAAGCTGCAGCCCAACTCGCGCGGTGGCGAGCGGACGGCATGGCGCTGGAATCGATTGCCGTCAATCTGTCGACGCGGCAGCTGCATGCAGCGAGTCTGCCCGCAAGCGTGGTGGAAATCCTCGCGCGCCACGGCCTGCGCGACCAACGATCTCGAACTGGAAGTCACCGAGTCGATCTTCATGGGCGACGCGACGGCGGCGATCCGCACGCTGCGGCAGCTTCACGACAGCGGTATCCGCATCGCGCTGGACGACTTCGGCACCGGCTACTCGTCGCTGTCGTACCTGCACAAGCTGCCAATCGGGATCATCAAGGTGGACCGCAGCTTCGTCGTCGAACTCGGTCAGCGCGACAGTGCGTTGGCCCTGACGCGCTCGATCGTGGCGTTGGCTCGCGCTCTGCAGTTGCGCGTCGTCGCCGAGGGTGTCGAAACACCGGAGCAGGCCGACTTGCTGACCGCGCTCGGGTGTGACGAGTTGCAGGGCTTCTTGTACGCGCCCGCGCTGGACCCCAGAACCTTTGCCGCACTTCGTCGCGCAACCGGTGCGCGCAGGCGCTGTCGTCCAAGCGGCGTAGCCAGCGCAGCTCGAACAGTCGCCACGCGCGCACGCGCCGGCGCACCCCGAGATCAGGCGACGGCGACCGGTATCTTGCCGATGCGCGTTTGCCACTCGCGCGGCCCGGTGTTGTGCACGCTGGTGCCGCCGGCATCGACGGCCACCGTGACCGGCATGTCCTTGACGTCGAACTCGTAGATCGCTTCCATGCCGAGGTCGGCGAAGCCCACCACCTTGGCGCGCCTTGATCGCCTTGGCCACCAGATAGGCCGCGCCGCCCACGGCCATCAGGTAGGCGCTCTTGTGCTTGCGGATCGCCTCGATCGCCACCGGCCCGCGCTCGGCCTTGCCGATCATCGCGATCAAGCCGGTTTGCGCCAGCATCATCTCGGTGAACTTGTCCATGCGTGTGGCGGTGGTCGGGACCGGCGGGGCCGACGACCTCGTCGCGCACCGGGTCGACCGGGCCGACGTAGTAGATGACGCGGTTCGTGAAGTCCACCGGCAGCTGCTCGCCCTTGGCCAGCATGTCCTGGATGCGCTTGTGCGCGGCGTCGCGGCCGGTGAGCATGCTTGCCGATCAGCAGCAGCGTGTCGCCGGGCTTCCAGCTCGCGACCTCGTCGCGCGTCAGCGTGTCGAGGTTCGACCTTGCTGGCTCTTGTTGTAGTCGGGCGCCCAGTGCACGTCGGGCCACAGGTCGAGGCTGGGCGGCTCGAGGTAACGCCGGGCCCGAGCCGTCGAGCACCACGTGCGCGTGGCGCGTGGCCGCGCAGTTGGGGATCATCGCCACCGGCTTGCCGGCGGCGTGCGTCAGGGTAGGTCTTGATCTTCACGTCGAGCACGGTGGTCAGGCCGCCCAGGCCCTGCGCGCCGATGCCCAGCGCGTTGACCTTCTCGTACAGCTCGATGCGCAGCTCCTCGAGCTTGTTGCTGCGGGCCGCGCTGCGGCAGCGTCGTACATGTCGATGTCCTCCATCAGCGCCTGCTTGGCCAGCAGCATCGCGCGTTCTCGGCGGTGCCGCCGACGCCGATGCCCAGCATGCCCGGCGGGCACCAGCCGGCGCCCATCGTCGGCACGGTCTTCAGCACCCAGTCGACCAGGCTGTCGCTCGGGTTCATCATCACGAACTTGCTCTTGTTCTCGCTGCCGCCGCCCTTTGCGGCGACCGTCACGTCCACCGTGGTGCCAGGCACCAGTTCCACGTGGATCACCGCCGGTGTGTTGTCACTGAGTGTTCTTGCGCTCGAACAACGCGTCGTCGAGGATCGACGCGCGCAGCGTGTTGTCGGGGTCGAGGTAGCCGCGGCGCACGCCTTCGTTGACGGCATCGTCGATGCGAGCCGCTGAAGCCCTCGAAGCGCACGTCCATGCCGATGCTTGCAGGAACACGTTGACGATGCCGGTGTCCTGGCAGATCGGACGGCGGCCCTCGGCGCTCATGCTGCGAGTTGGTCAGGATCTGCGCGATCGCGTCCTTGGCCGCCGCGCTCTGCTCGCGCCTCGTAGGCGCGGGCCAGGTGGGCGATGTAGTCGGCCGGGTGGTAGTAGCTGATGTACTGCAGGGCGGCGGCGACCGTTGTCGATCAAATCATTGGCGCGCAGGATCGTGGGCATGGCTGTGCTTCGGCTCATCAAGGCCAGCGACAGTTTAGTCCCGCGCACTGATGAGCGTCGCCGTCGCCGGTAAGCGAGCGCGCTCGCGATTCAGTGATCGCCCGCGTCTTGCCGTGCCGACGATGCGGTCGGCCGCCGCGACCGCGAGTGCAGACAGCAGAAAGGCCAAAGTGGATCGCCGTCTGCCACATCAACGTCTTCTCGTCGTAGTTGGCAGCGTTGATGAAGGTCTTGAGCAGGTGGATCGAACTGATGCCGATGATCGCAGTGCCGAGCTTGACCTTCAGCACGGATGCGTTGACGTGACTCAACCACTCGGGCTGGTCGGGTGGCCCTCCAGGTTGAGCCGCGAGACGAAGGTCTCGTAGCCGCCGACGATCACCATGATCAGCAGGTTGCTGATCATCACCACGTCGATCAGACCGAGCACCACCAGCATGATGATGGTTTCGTTGAGGCCCGTGCAGCGGGCCTTCCTTGTAGCCGACGCTCTTGACCAGGCTGGCCAACGCGTCCTGATGGCCGAACGCGGCTTCCACGAGATGCCACAGCTCGACCCAGAAATGAAAGACATACACCGCCTGCGCGACGATCAGAGCCGAGATACAGCGGCAGCTGCAGCCAGCGGCTGGCGAAGATCAGGTTTCGGCAGCGGCCGCAGCCGTGCTTCAGTCGGGTCGCGCAGTGGGGTCATGCAGGGATGGGCTGAAGCAACAAAGGCCCCGTCGAGGGCGGGCGAATTCTAGTGGCCAGCCCGTGACAGGCAGTCGCTAGAGTAAGGGACTTCGTCAGCGCGGTGCGCCACATTGCACCGCGGTGCGAGCCACAGACCGAACGCACACCGCCGCCCGAGCCACAGGAGACCGCCCATGAGCGAGCTACGCGTCTATCCACCCCCGGCCGAAACCGTGAAGCACGCGGCCGTGTCGGGCATGCCCGCTTACCTGGCGTTGTGCAAAGAGGCCGAGAGCGACAACGCTGGCTTCTGGGCCCGCCTGGCGCGCGAGCACGTGAGCTGGAAGACGCCGTTCACCAAGACGCTCGACGACAGCAAGGCGCCGTTCTTCAAGTGGTTCGAGGACGGCACGCTGAACGCCTCGTACAACTGCCTGGACCGCGCAGGTCGAGCGCGGCCTGGGCGGCAAGACCGCGATCATCTTCGAGGCCGACGACGGCACGGTCACCCGCGTCAGCTACGCGCAACTGCTCGCAGCGGACCTGCAAGCTGGCCAACGCGCTGCAGCGCGCGCGGCGTCAAGAAGGGCGACCGCGTCGTCATCTACATGCCGATGTCGGTCGAAGGCGTGGTCGCGATGCAGGCCTGCGCGCGCATCGGCGCCACGCACTCGGTGGTGTTCGGCGGCTTCTCGGCGCAGATCGCTGCGCGACCGCATCGAGGACGCCGGCGCGGTGATGGTGATCACCGCCGACGAGCAGATGCGCGGCGGCAAGGCGCTGCCGCTGAAGAGCATCGTCGACGAGGCGCTCGCGCATGGGCGGCTGCGACACGCATGCAGCGACGTCATCGTCTACCGGCGCACCGGCGGCACGGTCGCACTGGCACGCCGCGCGCGACCACTGGCTGCACGAGGTGGTGGCGAGTCAGGCCGCGACCTGCGAGCCGGAGTGGGTGGGCGCCGAGCACCCGCTGTTCCTGCTCTACACCTCGGGCTCGACCGGCAAGCCCAAGGGCGTGCAGCACGCCACCGGCGGCTACCTGCTGCATGCGGCGCTGACCACGAAGTGGACCTTCGACCTCAAGCCCGACGACGTGTTCTGGTGCACGGCCGACATCGGCTGGGTCACCGGCCACACCTACATCGCCTACGGCCCGCTGGCGCTGCGGCGGCACCGAGATCGTGTTCGAAGGCGTGCCGACCTATCCCGGACGCCGGCCGCTTCTGGAAGATGATCCAGGACGCACAAGGTCACGCGTCTTCTACACCGCGCCGACGGCGATCCGCTCGCTGATCAAGGCGGCCGAAGACAACGCCGGCCGCGCACCCGAGGAACTACGACCTCGACGAGCCTGCGCATCCTGGGCTCGGTGGGCGAGCCGATCAACCCGGCGGCGTGGGAGTGGTACCACCAGCACGTGGGCGGCGGCCGCTGCCCGATCGTCGACACCTGGTGGCAGACCGAGACCGGCGGCCACATGATCACGCCGCTGCCGGGCGCGACGCCGCTGGTGCCGGGCTCGTGCACGCTGCCGTTCCCGGGCATCGCGGCGGCGATCGTCGACGAGACCGGCGACGACGTGCCCAACGGGCAGGGCGGCATCCTGGTGGTCAAGAAGCCGTGGCCGAGCATGATCCGCACGATCTGGGGCGACCCCGAGCGCTTCAAGAAGAGCTACTTCCCGCCGGAGCTGAAGGGCTACTACCTGGCCGGCGACGGCGCGATCCGCGACGCGCAGACGCGGCTACTTCACGATCACCGGCCGCATCGACGACGTGCTCAACGTCTCGCGGCCACCGCATGGGCACGATGGAGATCGAGTCGGCGCTGGTCGCGCACACCGACGCTGGTGGCCGAGGCGGCGGTGGTCGGCCGCCCCGACGACACCACCGGCGAGGCGATCTGCGCCTTCGTCGTGCTGAAGCGCGCGCGCCCGACCGGCGAGGAGGCCAAGAAGATCGCCAACGAGCTGCGCAACTGGGTCGCCAAGGAGATCGGCCCGATCGCCAAGCCGAAGGACATCCGCTTCGGCGACAACCTGCCGAAGACGCGCTCGCGGCAAGATCATGCGCCGCCTGCTGCGCTCGATCGCCAAGGGCGAGGCGATCACGCAGGACACGTCGACGCTGGAGAACCCGGCGATCCTGGAGCAGCTGGCGCAGTCCAACTGAAGACCGTCCCAAAGACAAATGGCCCCGCAGTGCGGGGCCATTTGCCTGAACGGGCGCTGAAGCTACTTCAGCGACAGGATCCAGGTCGCCAGCGACTTGGCCTCCTCGGCGTTGACCTGAGGATTGGCAGGCATCGGGATCTGCTCCTCACACGCCGGTGCCGCCCTTTTGAATCTTCTCCGCCAGCTTGGCCACAGCGTCTTTCTGCCCCGCGTATTTGGCGGCGACTTCCTTGTAGGACGGCCCCACCAGTTTCTTGTCGACCTGGTGGCAGGCCAGGCAGTTCTTCTGCTCTGCCAGGGCTGGCTGGGCGAATGCGGCTGGAGTGATAGCAGCGGCAACAATCGTCGCGAGAGCGAGCTTTTTCATGGTTTCCTTTCGGCGATGGCGATGGGCTCGGGATTACAGTGGTTCTGAACGGGATTTTAGGTCGCCCGGTTGACGGCCCTTTCGGGAGTCCCGGTGACAGCCTGCTCGGGAGACGGGTATGTGGTTCGTGGTGGTCGGCTGCTGTGTTGCTGGCGATGAAGCTGATCGACTACGGCTTCGCCGCAGAGTGGTCGTGGTTGTGGATTCTGTTGCCGTTCGGGCTCGCCGTGGCCTGGTGGACGTTTGCCGATGCGGTGGGCCTGACGCAAAGCAGCGTGAGATGGACAAGCTGGAAGAGCGCAAGCACGAGCGCCGTCGCACGCCACATGGAGGCGCTCGGCCTGAACTGGCGGCGCGACCGTCGAGTGGCCGTGATCAAAGAGGCGCGCGTCATTCCGCAAACCGATGGCCGCCATGAAGAAAACCGAAGAAGAGCGGCACAACCGCGACGTGATCACCGCATTCCTGCCCAGCCGCCAAGAGCTGCCGCCGCCGCGCGCCGACGACAAGGCGGCCTGAACGTGTCACGCGCTCGTCGTAGCGGTCGAGCACCGCGCCGAAGCTGGCACTCGACGCGTTCTTCCAGAACTTGCGCCAGCACGCCGCGCGTGTAGCGCGGCGCCGGCGCGCTGCCAGCCGGCCTCTGCGCTTGGCGATCTCGGCGTCGGTCACGTTCGAGCTGCAGCAGCAGCTGGTGCGCGTCGATGGTGATCGAGTCGCCTTCGTGCACCAGCGCGATCAGTGCCGCCGTCGTAGGCCTCGGGCGCCACGTGGCCGACCACCATGCCCCAGGTGCCGCCCGAGAAGCGGCCGTCGGTGATCAGGCCGACCGATCTCGCCGAGGCCCTGGCCGATCAGCGCGCCGGTCGGCGCCAGCATCTCAGGCATGCCCGGGCCGCCCTTGCGGGCCGAGGTAGCGCAGCACCATCACGTCGCCGGCCTTGATCTTGCCGGCCATGATCGCCGCCAGCGCCGACTGCTCGTCGTCGAACACGCGCGCCGGGCCGGTGATCACCGGGTTCTTCAGGCCGGTGATCTTGGCCACGCAGCCTTCGGGCGACAGGTTGCCCTTCAGGATCGCCAGGTGGCCCTCGTGCGTACATCGGCTCGGCGATCGGTGCGGATCACGTCCTGATCCGCGCGCGGCGCGTCGGGCACGTCGGCCAGGCTCTCGGCGATCGGTCTTGCCGGTGATGGTCATGCAGTCGCCGTGCAGCAGGCCGGCCTTCGAGCAGCAGCTTCATCACCTGCGGGATGCCGCCGGCGCGGTGCAGGTCGATCGCCAGGTAGCTGGCCGCTGAGGCTTCAGGTCGCACAGCACCGGCACCTTCTGGCGCACGCGCTCGAAGTCGTCGATCGTCCACTCGACGCCGGCCGCGTGCGCGATGGCCAGGAAGTGCAGCACCGCGTTGGTCGAGCCGCCGGTGGCCATGATCACCGCCACCGCGTTCTCGATCGCCTTCGCGCGTGACGATGTCGCGCGGCTTCAGGTCGTTCTTCACCGCCTCGACCAGCACGCGCGCCGGCTCGCTGCGACGTGCCGACGATCTCGTCGTGCGACGTTGGCCATCGTCGAGCGAGTACGGCAGGCTCATGCCGAGCGCCTCGAACGCCGAGCTCATCGTGTTGGCGGTGTACATGCCGCCGCACGAGCCGCTGCCGGGGATCGCGCGGCGCTCGATCTGGCAGAAGTCTTCCTCGCTCATCTTGCCGGCGCGTGAACTGGCCCACGGCCTCGAACACGCTGACGATGTTCAGGTCCTGGCCCTTGTAGCGGCCGGGCAGGATGGTGCCGCCGTACACGTAGATCGCCGGCACGTTGGCGCGCAGCATGCCCATCATGCCGCCGGGCATGTTCTTGTCGCAGCCGCCGATCACGAGCACGCCGTCCATCCACTGGCCGCCGACGCAGGTCTCGACGCAGTCGGCGATCACCTCGCGCGACGACCAGCGAGTACTTCATGCCTTCGGTGCCCATCGCCATGCCGTCGCTGATCGTCGGCGTGCCGAAGATCTGCGGGTTGGCGCCGGCGTCCTGCAGTGCCTGCGACCGCGGCGTCGGCCAGCTGCTGCAGGCCGGAGTTGCACGGCGTGATCGTCGAGTGGCCGTTGGCCACGCCGATCATCGGCTTGCAGAAGTCGCCTTCCTCGTAGCCCATCGCGTAGTACATCGAGCGGTTCGGCGCGCGCGCGACGCCCTCGGTGATGTTCTTGGAGCGGCGGTTCATGGCTCATGCGAGTGCGTCCTTCGGATGCGAGCGATCTTGGCGAAACGTATCGTAGCCGCTGCCACGGCGACGCCAGCCGTTTGCGGCGACAATCGCGCTCGGTTTTTCGAGAGCTTCAAGCCGATGCTCACGCATCCGCAGTTCGATCCGGTCGCGCTGGACCTCTCGCGCTTCGGCGTGCCGATCGCCGTGCACTGGTACGGGCTGACCTACCTGGTCGCGTTCGGCGCTGTTCCTGTGGCTGGCGCGCGTGCGCGTGCGCGGCCGCCGTTCAGCGACGCGCGGCTGGACCCGGCGCGATGTCGAAGACCTGCTGTTCTACGGCGTGCTCGGCGTGGTGATCGGCGGGCGGCTGGGCTACGTGCTGTTCTACAAGCCGGGCTACTACGCGGCGCATCCGCTGGAATCGTTCGCGGTCTGGAAGGGCGGCATGGCGTTTCACGGCGGGCTGCTCGGCGCGATCGCCGCGATGGCGCTGTTCGCGCCGCATGCGCGGACGGCCGTTCCTGCGAGGTGACCGACCTGGTCGCGCCGTGCGTGCCGACCGGCCTGGCCGCGGGGCGCATCGGCAACTTCATCAACGGCGAGCTGTGGGGCCGCGTCGGCCGACCCGAGCCTGCCGTGGGCGATGGTGTTTCCGCAGTCGGGCATCGCAGCATGCCGCGCCATCCGTCGCAGCTGTACCAGTTCGCGCTCGAAGGGCTGCTGCTGTTCGTGCTGCTGTGGCTGTACGCGCAGCAGCCCGCGGCCGATGGGCCAGGTGTCGGGCGCGTTCCTCGTCGGCTACGGCGTGCTTGCGCTTCATCGCCGAGTTCTTCCGCGAGCCCGACAGCTTTCTCGGCCTGCTGGCGCTCGACCTGAGCATGGGCCAGTGGCTGTGCGTGCCGATGGTGCTCGCCGGCGTCGCGCTGTGGCTGGTGGGCGCGCGCGAGCCGCGTCGACCGCGACAGGATCGCAGCCGACGATGCGACAGATCTTCCTCGACACCGAAACCACCGGCCTGTCGCCCGAGGCGGGCGACCGCATCATCGAGATCGGCTGCGTCGAGATGGTCAACCGGCGGCTCACCGGCCGCAACATGCACTTCTACGTGAACCCGCAGCGCGCCAACAGCGACGACGCGCTCAAGGTGCACGGCCTGACCGACGAGTTCCTCGCCGACAAGCCGCTGTTCGCGCGCGGTGGCCGACGAGCTTGCTCGAGTTCCTCGCGCGGCGCCGAGATCATCATCCACAACGCGGCGTTCGACGTCGGCTTCCTGGACGCCGAGCTGCAGCCGCATCGGCCGGCCGTCGTTCACCGACGCTGGGTCGCGCAAGGTCACCGACACGCCTGCCGATGGCGCGCGAGATGTTCCCCGGCAAGGCGAACTCGCTCGACGCGCTGTGCAAGCGCCTCGAGGTCGACAACACCAACCGCACGCTGCACGGCGCGCTGCTCGACGCCGGCTTGCTCGCCGAGGTCTACATCCGCATGACGCGCGGCCAGGACTCGCTGGTCATCGACATCGACGCAGGCGCGACCGTCGGCGCGCAGGCGGCCGGGCGATCGATCTCGCGACGCTTCGAGCTGATCGGTGATCGAGCCCAGCGAAGACGAGTTGGCCGCGCACGCCGCGGTGCTCGCCGACCTCGACAAGGCCAGCGGCGGACGCACGCTGTGGCGTGAGCCGCATGGCATAATTCGCGCCCCGTTGCAGGGCGGTTAGCTCAGGGGTAGAGCGCGTCGTTCACACCGACGAGGTCGCAGGTTCGAAACCTCGCAGACCGCCCACCAGCCATCAGGTCAGCCACGCAGCGCCCGACGAGCCGCAGGTGAACCAGTGTTCGTCGCGGGCCTGCGCGCGAAACGCTGAGGCTTGGGACAATCAGCTTCTCGAGCGTCGCGAGCCTGCGGACGCCGTGCGTGACCCGCGCCTTCGCCGCAGAAGCAGCGACCACGGCGTTCAGCACCACAGCCGGGCTTCGGCAAGAGCAAGCCGCTCGCCTGCGGCTGCCGTTGCATGCCTCGGGCTCGTTGCCAGATCTGAGCGATGCACAACGCTATCAGCGAAGAAACAACGTCAGGCTGATCGATACCTTTACCGGCAAAAGCCGCAGGGAAGGCAATATCGACACATGGCGGCCCATCTCTTTCGGCCACCTCCACACGCCCCTCGAGACACCAGCGTCGCCGTCGCGACGACCCCGACCAGCGAGAGCAAAACACCAAGACCGAACTCGCGAGCGTATGAAGGCATCGAGAGCCTACTGGACGCGCCCCAGGCGCACCTCGATGCGCGCCCGGCGATGCGCCCGCCTTCGAGCCAGGCACTGCTAAGTCGCCGGGTCAAGTCCCGGCGCGCATTCACAGCGGCAAGGGACAAGCCGCCAGACACGTTCGCCGCTGTGCTCTACCGCGACCACTGGTCTGTGGGTCGACGACGGCGACTTGCGGACCAAGCGCGCGCTTTACGGCCGCCGCGCGCTTCTTCACGCCCGCAGAAACCGGGGCACCGAGAAGCTGCCGTTGATCACTATCCCGGCACAATAGGGCCTCGTGGCAAATTCGCCGAAAATGAACCCGCGGCAAGCTCCACCAGGTTGAGGTTTGACATGGCAGACGATAGACAAGCTCCTGAAGTCATCATGTTCGTGCGCCATGGCGAGAAGCCTGGAGAGGGCTCCAAGCCGCATGGCGTCAATCATCTCGGCGAGCATGATGAGCACTCCCTTTCCGTGCTGGGCTGGACTCGAGCCGGTGCCCTTGCGGGTCTGTTCGCTCATGCGCCCTCCAAGGCCCATCCCCATGTCGTGCGGCCCGGCCGCATCATCGCTACCCGACCCACCGAAGAAGCGAAGAGCAAGCGGGAGATTCACACGGCATCGCCGACAGCAAAGCGTCTGAAGCTTGCGGTTGAGGACTCTCACACCCACGGGAATGAAGAGAGTCTGGTCAGCGGAGGTGCTCGGCCAGACCAGAATCAGTGTTGGTCGTCTGGCATCACGGCACGATGGCGAAAATCGTGCGCCACTTTCCAGTCGTTAATCCGCGACGACATTCCCAAGCATTGGCCGGATGAGCGATTCGACCTGATCTGGGTGCTGGTGCGTCAGCCTGGTGCGGAACGTTGGCTACCGCTTTGTCTCCGTGCCGCAGATGCTGCTGGCCGATGATGCCGACGTCTGAGGAGATGCCCGATATCTGGTGCAACTCTCGACAGCCCTTGCTGCCAGATGGCCCGCCCGGAGGGACTCGAACTCCCGACCACCGGCTTAGAAGGCCGGTGCTCTATCCAGTTGAGCTACGGGCAGATTGGCGAGCGCGCTTCGCGCCCGATTCTAGGCAACCGCGCGGACCACCCGAGCGTTCTGTCAGTGCCGCATGTACTGCTCGGCGCCGAACAGCACGCTCGCGCGCCTTGTCGTCGGTGATCGGCCGGCGCGCGATCGGCCAGCACCTCGACGCCGCGCATGCACCGCCGGGCGCGCGCGATCTCGTCGAACCAGCCCTTGAGGTGCGGGAAGTCGCTCCAGTCGATGCCCTGGTTCTTCCAGCTGCGCAGCCACGGGAAGATCGCGATGTCGGCGATCGTGTAGTCGCGGCCCGGCGATGTAGCGTGCTCTTGGCCAGCTGCTCGTTCATCACGCCGTACAGGCGCTTGGCCTCGTTGGTGTAGCGGTCGATCGCGTAGCGCGATCTTCTCCGGCGCGTAGATGCGGAAGTGGTGCGCCTGGCCGAGCATCGGGCCGACGCCGCCCATCTGGAACATCAGCCACTGCAGCACCTCGTAGCTTGCCGCGCGTGTCGGCGGGCAGGAAGCGGCCGGTCTTGCCGGCGAGGTACAGCAGGATCGCGCCCGACTCGAACAGCGAGATCGGCTTGCCGTCCGGGCCCGTCGGGGTCGACGATGGCCGGGATCTTGTTGTTCGGGCTGATCGCCAGGAACTCGGGCTTGAACTGCTCGCCGGCGCCGATGTCCACCGGCGATCGCCTGGTAGGGCAGGCCGCATTCCTCGAGCATGATGTGGACCTTGTGCCCGTTGGGCGTGGCCCACGAATACACTTCGATCATTCGCCACTCCCGCACGATCGTGCTGGCGCGCGCACTCTAACCCATGCTCGAAAGACTCAAGCGCTGGTGGTCTCGCGGCAACGCCGAAGCCAGGTTTGCACGGCATCGAGCAATGGGCGACGAGCGCACGGCACGAGCTGGCGCCGCGTGCGCGACGACGAGGGCTTCGTGGTCGACGGCGCGTACCGACGGCGCGGCCGTGGCGACTCGAATGGGGCCCGTCGCAGCGCCCCTACATCGTCGGCCCCGAGCTGCGCTTCACTGCCGAGCTGGGGCTGCACCGCGACCTGCAGGTGCTGGTGCTCAATCGGCTCGTTGATGGAGTCGTCGGAAGCGAAGGTCTACGACGAATACGTCGAGGGCGTGCAGACACTGCATCGACACCCAGACGCCCACCGAGATCCGCTGGCTGGTGATGTACTCCAAGCTCTCGGCCAGCGAGCTGCGCACGCTCGGCGTGCGCTTCGGCGCGCGTGGCCAGCGTCAAGCCATGGCTGCTGCAATGGCTGTCGGGCCTGCTGTCGGATGCGCTGCTCGAGACCGCGCGCAACCTGTCGGAGACCGACGCCTTCGTGCTGTCGATCGCGCGCGGGCGTTTGAGCATGCGGCCTGGCGATGCGCGATCCCAGGCCGGAGCGCCTCGACCCGTGGCTCGCGCTGTTCGAAACGGCAATCGACGAAGCGCGGCGGAGCAGCCGGCGAATGGCGCGACTCGGCGCTGCCGGCCGCATCGACGCGACCCTCGGTGTGGCCGCGCGACGAGGCTGGCCACACACGAGTGACGGCGCGCCGCGCGCTCAGGCCGCGACCGGTACCGCGGTGTGACGCCCGAGTTCCATCTTCGGCGATCGCGTTGCGGTGCACCTCGTCGGGCCCGTCGGCGAAGCGCAGCGTGCGCGCGCCGGCGTAGTAGTAGGCGAGCGGGAAGTCCTCGCAGACGCCGCCGCCGCCGTGCACCTGCATCGCCCAGTCGATCACCTGGCAGCGCCATGTTGCGGCGCCACCACCTTGATCATCGCGATCTCGGCCTTGGCGCGCCTTGTTGCCGGCCACGTCCATCATCCACGCCGCCTTCAGCGTCAGCAGGCGCGCCATGCTCGATCATGCAGCGCGCCTCGGCGATGCGCTCGCTGCGTCACGCGTCTGCTGCGGCCACCGTCTTGCCGAACGCCACGCGCGTCGATCGCGCGCTTGCACATCAGCTCGAGCGCGCGCTCGGCCAGCGCCGATCAGCCGCATGCAGTGGTGGATGCGCCCGGGCCGAGGCGGCCCTGCGCGATCTCGAAGCCGCGGCCCTCGCCGAGCAGCGATGTTGCGACGCCGGCACGCGCACGTTCTCGAAGTCGACCTCCATGTGGCCGTGCGGCGCGTCGTCGTAGCCGAACACCGACAGCGGCGCGCACGATCGTGACGCCCGGCGTGTCGCGCCGGCACCAGGATCATCGACTGCTGCGAGTGGCGCGGCGCCGTCGGGATCGGTCTTGCCCATGAAGATGCATGATCTTGCAGCGCGGGTCGCCGGCGCCCGAGGTCCACCACTTGCGGCCGTTGATCACGTAGTCGTCGCCGTCGCGCTCGATGCGCGACTCGATGTTGGTGGCGTCCGACGACGCGCACGGCGGGCTCGGTCATCGCGAACGCGCGTGCGGATCTCGCCGTCGAGCAGCGGCTCGAGCCACTGCTTCTTGATGCTCGGCGGTGCCGTAGCGCACGAGCACCTCCATGTTGCCGGTGTCGGGCGCCGAGCAGTTGAACACCTCGCTGGCCCACGGCACGCGGCCCATGATCTCGGCCAGCGGCGCGTACTCCTGGTTGGACAGGCCCGGCGCCGAGCTCGCTGTCGGGCAGGAACAGGTTCCACAGGCCCTGCGGCGCGCGCCTTCGGCTTGAGCTCCTCGATCGTCTGCAGCGGCGTCCAGCGTTTGCCGGCTTCGGTGTTGGCGCGCAGCTCGTCGGCGTAGCGCGGCCTCGGCCGGATAGACATGCTGCGTCCATGAATGCGCGTGAGCGCGGCTCTGCAGTTCCTGCGTGCGTGGCGGAGTAGCTGAAGTCCATGGTGTCTCCTTCGTGAGGTGAGTGCGTCACGGCCGCTGCGCGATGCGCCCAGCCCATCTCGGCCAGCGGCCTGCGCGTCGCGTCGCCGGACGTGCGGGCCTGCGCGCTGGCGGCGGTGCCGTCGGCAGCGCGCTTGGCGATGCCTTGCAGTGATCGCTGCCAAGCGGAACAGGTTGTAGGCCAGGTAGAAGTTCCAGTCGCGCCATCACCGCGTCGGGGTCGCGACGGCCGGTGCGCTCGCAGTAGCGGCGCACGTATTCGCGCTCGCTCGGGAATGCCGAGCGCTGCGAGGTCGAGCCCGCCGATGCCGCGGAACGACACCGGGCGGGATGTGCCAGGCCATGCAGTGGTAGCTGAAGTCGGCCAGCGGATGGCCGAGCGTCGACAGCTCCCAGTCGAGCACGGCGGCGATGCGCGGCTCGCTGGCATGGAAGATCAGGTTGTCGAGCCGGAAGTCGCCGTGCACGATCGACACCTGCGATTCGTCGAGCGCCGCTGGCCGGCAGGTGCGCGGGCAGCCATTCGATCAGGCGGTCCATCTCGGGGATCGGCTGCAGTGACCGACATCTGATACTGCTTGCTCCAGCGCGCCGATCTGGCGTTCGAAGTAGTTGCCCGGCTTGCCGTAGTCGGCCAGGCCCGCGCGCGCGGACTTCGACGCTGTGCAGCGCGGCGATCACGCGGTTCATCTCGTCGTAGATGGCGTCGCGTCCGGCTTGGCTCGAAGCCGGGCAGCGACTGCTCCCACAGCACGCGGCCGTCGACGAACTGCATCACGTAGAAGGCGCGGCCGATCACCGCTCTCGTCGTCGCACAGCAGGTGCATCTGCGGCACCGGCACGCGCGGTGCCGGCGAGCGCGCGCATGACGCGGAACTCGCGCTCGATCGCGTGCGCCGACGGCAGCAGCTTGGACGCCGGGCCCGGCTTGGCGCGCATCACGTAGGTGTGTTGCGGCGTGATCAGCTTGTAGGTCGGATTGGACTGGCCGCCCTTGAACTGCTCGACGCGTCAGCGGCCCCGCAAACCCCGGCAGCCCAGTTTGCAAGTGCCGTTCGAGCGCCGTCACGTCGAACGCATGGCGCGCGGAGACGGCCTGCGTGCCGGTGAATTGCGCCATGGATTCCATCTCGCAGCCTTGTCAGCGTTCGGCAATCGACAACAGCAGCTCGCGCGACAGCACCACCAGCCGCGTCGGCTCGACGCGCACCGCGCCCTGCGCGCTCGAAACCCTTGAGCTCCTGGTTGACGCGCTGGCGCGACGCGCCGAGCAACTGCGCCAGGTCTTCCTGCGCGAGCTGCAGTGCCGATGCGGATCTCGTCGCCCTGCGCGACACCGTAGCTCTTGACCAGCAGCAGGATCTGCTTGGCCAGCCGCGCACGCCAGCGGGCGGCGTGTTCAGGTCCTCGATCAGGTTGAACATCAGCCGCAGGCGCCGGCAGTTCAGCCGCAGCAGCGCCTCGTACAGCTCGACGTGCGTCGCCAGCAGCTCCTTGAAGTCGGCCTTGCGCACCACCAGCAGCGTGGTCTCGCCATGCGCGTTGGCGTCGTGCGTGCGCGGCAGGCCGTCGAACAGCGCGATGTCGCCGAACCAGGTGCCGGGTTCCACGTAGGTGAGCGCCACCTGCTTGCCCGACAGCGAGACGTTGGAGACGCGCACCGCGCCGCGCGCCACGCCGCACCATTGCTCGGCGGGGCCGCCCCGCGTGCCCAGCGGCGCGGCATCGGTATACCGCTTGATCACTGCGCGCGCCAGGATGTCGCTGCGCAACGGCGCCGACAGGCGCGAGAACCAGACACCGGACGTCGATGTGGTGCTGTTCCTCGATGGTCAGGGCCGGCATCTTCATGGGGTTGTCCCGGTGGCGACGAACCCAGCCGCTCCGGAAGTTGTATTGTCCATGCCCGATCGCCGCAGATCGTCCCGACTAGCGAGGAGATCCATCATGAGTTCAGCCGCCGTCATTGCCATGCCGAGCCGCCGCGCCCTGGTGTCGCCTGAAGAATGGCAGATGCGCGTCGACCTGGCCGCCGCCTACCGGTTGGTGGCGCTCTTCAAGTGGGACGACCTCGTGTTCACCCACATCAGCGCGCGGGTGCCGGGCCCGCACGAGCACTTCCTGATCAACCCATACGGGCTGATGTTCGAGGAGATCACCGCCTCGAGCCTGATCAAGATCGACCTCAAGGGCAACAAGATCGAAGACTCGCCGTATCCGGTGAACCCGGCCGGGTTCACGATTCACAGCGCAGTGCATGCCGCGCGCCACGATGTCGGTTGTGTGGTGCACACGCATTCGCTCAACGGCGTGGCGGTGTCGGCGCAGCGCGCGGGCCTGCTGCCCATCTCGCAGTTTTCGATCTTCATCCTCGGCCAGCTCGGCTACCACGACTACGAAGGCGTGGCACTGTTCGAGGACGAGAAGCCGCGCCTGGTGCGCGACCTTGGATCCAACAAGTACCTGATGCTGCGCAACCATGGTTTGCTCACTGTTGGTGCGACGGTGGCCGAGGCGTGGCAGGCGATGTACCTGTTCGAGACCGCGTGCACGGCGCAGGTGAGGGCGCAGGCCGGTGGTGGCGAGCTGATCCCGATCGGCCGCTCGATCATCGACGCCGCGACGCAGATGTCGATCGAGGCCACAAAGGGCTTGGGCGCTCAGCTCGTCTGGCCGGGGCTGCTGCGCCGGTTGCAGCGGCAGATGCCGGGCTACGACCAGTAGACCACCCGCCGCGCGCGGCGTCAGTTGAACGCGCGGCGCGCGCTTTTGGAAGAACGCACGCAACCCCTCGGCAGCGTTGTCGTGCTGCAGGTTGGGCACGAACTGCTCGCGTTCGGCATTCAGCTGCTCGGGCAGCGTGCGTGAGCGCGCCGCATTGGCCAACGCCTTTGCGGTGGCCACCGCGTTGCTGGCCATGCGGCCCAATCGCGCGACCCAGGCCAGTGCCTCGTTCAAGGCCTCGCCGTCTGCGGTGACCGCATTGATCAACCCAAGCGTTTGCCATTGCCGCGCGCTCATCGGCTCGGGCAGCCACAGCATCTGCAATGCCAATGCACGCGGCAGCGCCTGCACCAGGTGGAACGGTGCCGCCGCCGTCGGGCGAGAGCCCGGCGCGGCCATACGACATGGTGAAGCGCGCGCCTTCCGCGGCAACCACCAGATCGCACGCCAGCACCAGCGAGCAACCCCCACCAGCGGCGTGGCCTTCAACGGCGGCGATCACTGGCTTGGGACATTCCCGCAGAGCGAGCACGAATGCGTGGAAACGATCGATGTTGGCGCGCACCTGATCCGCCGGGCCATCGCGCGCAGCTGCCAGGCGCTGCAGATCACCGCCAGCACAGAAGTGCGCGCCGTCGCCGCGCAATACGATGCCACGCAGCGTGGGGTCGCCGGCGGCCTCGCGCAAAGCCGCTGCGCCGGTTTCGTAGACCTGAGGCGAAAGCGTGTTGCGGGTGGCCGGGTCGCTGATGGTCAGCACCAGCGCGTTGCCGCGACGCTCACTCAACAACTCCGAAGCCATGATCAACGCCCCTCTCGCGCAGCATGCCGCACATCGGGGAACATTCTCGCATCCGGGGCCAGCGCCCAGGCGTTTGCACGAGGGAGCGAGAGGCCTTCATGCTAGAGTCCCGCGCGATATTCAAACGTGATGCATCGCCACAGATCCGACGCGCCGGCGCCCACCGCATGAATGCTCGCAGCATCATTCTGGTGGCTCCACTGGCACTCGCGGCGAGCATGGCGGCGCAAGCGCTCGGCATCGTGCGCGCGCCGTCCAATGTCACGCTGGGCGCGCCACTCAATTTTCCGATCAACGTGCAAGTGGCTGGGGACGAGTCGCTGAACTCGACGTGCGTCACGGCCGAAGTCTTTCAGGGTGATCAACGCCTCGCACCCTCCGCGGTGCGCACCAGCATCGAACAAGGTGCCATCGCCGAGGAGCGCGTGGTACGGGTGTACTCCACCGTAGCCATCGAAGAGCCGGTGGTCACGGTCACGCTGATGCTGGGCTGCGCGATACGGCTCGAGCGCCGTTTCACCGTGTTCGCCGATCCACCGTTGGTCACGGTGGCCGCCGCGCCCGAGCACGACCGAGCCGTCCTGATGGCGCAGCGCCGGTGACAACGGTCCCCGCGCGACGCGAGGCGCCGGCCTCCGCACCGCGTGCCGAAGCCACGGGCGCTGCCAGCGACGGTGCGACGCCGACAACCGCGCGCACCGACAAGCCGGTGACGCGCACCCGGCCCACCGCTGCCAATACCGCCGCGCGGCCCGCGACCACCGCATCGGCGCCGGCACGCAGGCCGGTGCGCACAGCGGCGGCCACAGCGCCGGCAGCGGCGAGTGCCTCCACCGCGGCCGCCGGCACGCGTGGCAGCGCGCGGCGCCGCCGCGCGCGCGCCGCCGCCGTCCGGACCGCGGCTGCAACTCGATCCGCTCGAGCCGGTTGCGCGTGGCGGCACTGCTGCCGCCGGCCGCGGCCGCAATGCAAGAGGCGCAATTGCGAGTGGCCGCGATGGCAGCCAGCGCGGCAATGGCCGAACAGGCCGCCAGCGTGGCGTTGGCCAACGCCGCTGCCGCAGCCGAACGCATGCGCGCGCTCGAGCAAGGGGGCTCGAAAAACTGCGCGTCGACGCCGAGCGCGACCGCGAGCAGACCGCCGCCTGCGTTTGAAGCTCGCGCAGGCCGAAAACGCCGGCAGGCTCACGCCGTGGCTGGGCGCCGGCATGGCGCTGCTCGCCGCGCTCGCGCTGTGGCTGTGGCTGCGCATGCGCCGAGCCCAGCGTGAACAGCAGGCGGCAGTGGTGGGCGGCCACCAAGGGCGCAGCTGCGGCCAGGCGCCGTTGAATCCACCGACCCTGCATCCGATGACGCTGCCCCCGCAGGTGGCGCCACCGCCGCTGGTCAAGCCCGAGCACACGGTCACGGTCAAGGCGCCCGCGCCGCAGAAGCCGGCGTTCCGCGATTCGCTGTTCACGTCGCAGCAGGAACCACGCGACGTGTCGATCGAAGAGCTGATCGACCTCGAGCAGCAGGCCGAGTTCTTTGTCGTGCTGGGCCAGGACGACGCGGCGATCGACCTGCTGATGGGTCACATCCGCAGCAGCGGCGGCACCAGCCCGCTGCCGTACTTGAAGCTGCTCGAGATCTACCGCCGCCAGGGCGATCGCGAGTCGTACGAGCGCACGCGCGAGCGCTTCAACCATCGCTTCAACGCCTACGCGCCCGATTGGGATTCCGATCTGCAGCACGGCCGCTCGCTCGATGAATACCCCAACGTGATGCGCCGCCTGCAGGCACGCTGGGACGAGCCGCTGGATGCGATGACCGAGCTCGAGGCGCTGATGTTCCGGCGCGACGATCGGCGAGTTGTTCGAGCTGCCAGCCTACCGCGAGGTGCTGTTCCTGTATTCGATGGCGCGCGACCTGCTCGACCATCAGGGCGGGCCGCCCACCACCATCGATCGACTGCTGCTGCCGCTCGACGCGAGCAGGAATTCGAGCCGACCACCGCGCGACCGCACCTGTTCACCACGGCCACCGGCCTGGCCGAATTGAGCCGCGCCAGCGAGCCCTCGATCGAGCTGCTGCGTTCGTCGCGCCCGCGCGCACCGCCGAGCGACGACCCATCGAGCGTGTACGGCGAGATCGACGTCGACCTCACCAAGCCGCTGCCGATGGACGACGACACGCAGGTGTTCCGGCGCGAAGACACCGACTGCGCAATCCCGACCAGCGCAGCGATTTCGCTGACTTGCCGCCGCCCAAGCCCGAAGTCGTGACGCGCGGGCGGGCCCGCGCTACAGCCGGCGCCAATCGATCGAGCGCGCTGTTGAGCGTTTCGTCGCGTCTTGGCGAAGCAGAAGCGCGCGAGCCGCTGATCGCGGCCGTCCTCGTAGAACGCCGACAGCGGGATCGCGGCCACGCCGATCTCGGCCGTGAGCCAGCGGCAGAAGTCTTCTTCGCTGCGATCGCTGACGGCCGAGTAGTCGACGCACTGGAAGTAGCTGCCTTCGCTGGGCAGCAGCTGCAGCCGCGTCGCGCGCGAGGCCGGCGCGGAAGCAGGTCGCGCTTGCGCTGGTAGAACGCGCGGCAGCTCGAGGTAGGGCGCGCGGATCGGCCATGTAGCTGCGCCAGGCCGTGCTGCATCGGCGTGTTGACCGTGAACACGTTGAACTGGTGCACCTTGCGGAACTCGGCGCTCAGCGCGCGCCGGCGCGGCCACGTAGCCGACCTTCCAGCCGGTCACGTGGTAGGTCTTGCCGAAGCTCGAGACGACGAACGCTGCGCGCCGCCAGCTCGGGAAGCGCGCCGACGCTCTGGTGCGTCGCGCCGTCGAACACCATGTGCTCGTAGACCTCGTCGGCGATCACGCAGCACGTCGGTCGGGCGCAGCAGCTCGGCCAGGCGCTCGCATGTCGTCGCGCGACCAGACGGTGGCGCTCGGGTTGTGCGGCGTGTTGACGATGATGGCGCGCGTGCGCGGCGTGATGCGCGGCGGCGATGCGCGTCGAAGTCGGGCCGGAAGGTGCCGGCGCGCGAGCGGCACGCGCACCGCGCGTGCCGCCGGCCAGCTCGATGTTGGGCACGTAGCTGTCGTAGCACGGGTCGAGCACGATCACCTCGTCGCCCGGATGCACGACGCGCCAGGATCGCGGTCAGGATCGCCTGCGTCGCGCCGGCGGTGACCGTGATCTCGGTCGCCGGGTCGTAGCGTGTGGCCGTACAGCGCGCTCGATCTTGCGCGGCGATCGCGCTCGCGCAGCGCCGGCACGCCGGCCATCGGCGGGTACTGGTTGAGGCCGCGCGCGCATCGCCTGCGTTCGACCGCGTCGAGCAGCGTCGGGTCGCAATCGAAATCGGGAAAGCCCTGGCCGAGGTTGACCGCGCCGTGCTGCGTGCGCCAGCGCCGACATCACCGTGAAGATGGTGGTGCCGACCTGCGGCAGGCGGCTGGTGACAGCGGGGTGCGCGCGGCGACGGCGTTCATCGGGGCAAGCTGAAGCGGTTGCAGTTCAGAGATCGTAGTCGACTGCCGTCGCCGGCTCATCGCGCGCTGGATCAGCGGCGCGCGTCAGGCGGTCCGACAGCAGCTCGGCGAAGGCGTAGCACGAAGTTGCGCAGGTAGGCGCCGCGCTTGAACGCCACGCGGGTCACGTTGCTGGCCGAACAGGTGGCCCGACGGGCCGCGACGCCAGGTCGCCGCCCGGCGGGTCGTCGCGCACCGCCGATCTCGGCGACGATGCCGATGCCCAGGCCGAGGCGCACGTAGGTCTTGATGACGTCGGCGTCGATCGCCTCCGAGCGACGACGTTCGGCTTCAGCTGGCGCGCGCGCGAAGGCCGGCGTCGATGCGCGTGCGGCCGGTGAACGACGGGTGGTAGGTGATCAGCGGCTCGGCCGCCAGGTCGCTCGAGCGTGAGCCGCTCCACCGTCGGCCAGCGGGTGGCCGCGCCGGCACCACGATCACGTGCTGCCACTCGTAGCAGGGCAGCGATGACCAGGTCGTCGGCAGTCGGCCAGCGACTCGGTGGCCAGGCCGATCTCGGCCGACCTCGTCCTGCAGCATGCGCGCCACCTGCGCCGGCGTGCCCTGGTGCAGCACTGATCTGCACCTTGGGGATAGCGCTTGCGCAGCTGCGCCACCGGCTCGGGCAGGAAGTAGCGCGCCTGGCTGTGCGTGGTGGCGATCGACAGCGTGCCGGCGTCCTGCTTCGAGAACTCCTCGCCGATGCGCTTCAGGTTGGCCGACCTCGCGCATGATCACCTCGATCGACTTCAGCACCTGCTGGCCCGGCTCGGTGATGCGGCGCAGCCGCTTGCCGTGGCGCGCGAAGATGTCGACGCCGAGCTCGTCTTCGAGCTCGAGGATCGCCTTGCTGATGCCCGGCTGCGACGTGTACAGCGCCTTCGCGGTCTCGGTCAGGTTGAGGTTGCGGCGCACCGCCTCTTGAACGAAACGGAACTGGTGCAGGTTCATGGCTCGTCGATGGGTCGATCAGGTCGGTGAGTCGTTCAGGGCGCGACGGCAGCGGCCGCGCGCGCGATGGCGTCGATGACGTCGGGATGCTCGCCGATCGGATCGCTGCAGCGTCCACGTGCGTGCCGGGGTGGTCGCGACTGCAGCGCGCCGCAGCAGCAGCGGCAGGTCGCGCCGCACGTGGCCGCCGGTGCCGAGGAACAGCGGCACCACGTCGACCTGCGTGCAGCCCGCGCTGCACCAGTTGCGCCGCCGCAGCGGCGAGGTCAGGCGCCATCAGCTCGAGGAAGGCCAGCGTCACCTGCACGTCGGGCCGCCGCGCGCGCACGCGCGCGAGCGACCGCCTCGAACGGCGCGGCCCAGCGCGGCGTCGCGCGCGCCGTGCGCGAACAGCAACAGGCCGCGCACTGCGTGCGCTGCCGCTCATCGGAAGCGCACCAGCCAGCGTGAACGCGCGCCAGCGACAGCGCCAGGTAGATCAGCACCCGGCGCCGCACGCGGCGATCCACGGCGCCCAGTTGCGCAGCATGCCGAGGTGGCCCGACGACGTTGTTCAGCAGCACGAAGCTGATGCCGAGCATGATGCCGCCGAACACCTTCGAGGCTGACGCCGCCGAGCGCGCGCATGCAGGTAGGCGAACGGCAGCGCCAGCGCCACCATCACCAGGCAGGCGAACGGGTACAGCGCGCGTCTTCCAGAACTGGATCTCGTAGCGCTGCGACGGCCTGCTCGTGGTCGGCCAGGTGCGCGCTGTAGCGCCACAGCTCGACCGTCGACATCGTCGCTCACCGGCAGCACCGCCGCCGCGACCACGGCAGGCCGACAGCGAGCTCGGCCAGCGCAGTCGGCCAGGCGCTGCACTCGCGCACGCCGGCGCGCCGCACGGCCTGCTCGGCGCGTGGGCCAGTCGGTGCGCTCCACGTGCTTCGAGCTGCCACACCGAATCGCGGCCGACGCGGCCGGTCGCGGCCTCGATGCGCGTGCGCAGGCGGCCGTCGGTGTCGAGCTCGAAGATGCGGATGCCTTCGCAGCTCGCCGTTGGCCGCGGTGCGTGCCGACGTTGATCGAGATCGCGCGTTCGCTCGTCGCCGTCGTGGCGACGCTCCTTCAGCCAGACGCCGGCGCGGCCCAGCGCGAGGCCGCCACGGAACGACGCCTTCAGCAGCACCGCCTCGCGCTCCGACAGCGGCGACAGATAGTCGCCGACGACGAAGGTCACGCACGCCGAAGAACAGGCCCAGCAGCGCCAGCAGGCGCAGCGCGCGCACCGGCCCGAGGCCGCCGGTGCGCAGGATCGTGTACTCCGACGACTGCGCCAGCCGCGCCATCGAGTAGATGGTGCCGATCAGCACCGCGATCGGCGACAGCTCGTAGAAGTGGCCGGGCAGCTCGCAGTGCTGCGGACGAGCGCCGCATGCAGCAGCGGTGTAGCCGCTGCGGCCGATGTCTGTCGAGCTCGTCGACGAAGTCGATGAAGATAGAACAGCGACAGGAACGGCGACGGCGACGAAGACCACCGACCAGACGATGTCGCGCGTAGCAGCAGCCGGCGGACCGTCTCTCATGCGAGCCGCTTGCGCACCGCGGGCGCACGGCCGCCGTCGCCACACAGCGCTGCCGATGGTCGCGCCACCACATCAGCGTCAGCGCGAGCACCAGAGCGCCGCCATGCACCAGTGCCAGCGCGGGGCCCGATGCGCGACGCTTGCCGCCCGACACCCAGGCCTGCGACAGGTTGATCAGGTTGTAGTAGACGACGAAGGCGAGCAGCGCGAACAGCAGGTTCCAGTTGGCTGGCGCGGCGCGGGTTCGGTCGCCGCCAGCCCGATCGCCAGCAGCACCAGGTTCACCGCGCCGAACAGCAGCCCCAGGCGCCAGACCAGCTCGCCCTGGTTGCGCGCAGTCGGCTCGCGCACCAGGTCGACGGTGCGCAGCGTCTTGGGCGAGCGTGCCGACGCGCTTCTGCACCTGCTGCTCGCCGACCAGCACCTGATAGCGCGCGAAGCTGCGCCAGCGTGCGCTCGCCGCGACTGCGCGTTCGAACTGGTTGCGCTGCCCGCTGTCGAGCACCAGAAACCGGTCGGTCGCCGATGTTCTCCAGGTGCGCGCTGCGCGCCGAGGTCAGCGCACTCGTCGACGCTCGCCGTTGGCGCAGCACGAACACGCCGCGCGCGTTCATCGCCTCGTCGCGATCGCCGCTCGATGAAGAACACGCGGCGGCCGTCGCGCGAGGTCTGGAACGACCCCGGCGTCACGCGCGACAGGTCGGAGCGCTGCTCATAGCGTTCGCGCATCTCGTTGCTGCTGCTGGTTGCCCCACGGCCACACCACCAGCACCAGCATCGCCACCACCAGCAGCACCGGCCAGCTCGACGCGCAAGCACCGGCGCGATGAAGCGCGTCAGCGCCACGCCGCTGGAGAACCAGATCGCCATCTCGCTGTCGCGGTACATGCGCCCAAGCGTCACGACGATGGCGATGAACAGACTCAACGCCAGCATCGTCGGCAGGTGGCTCGAGCGCGGTGTAGCCCATCAGCAGCACGACGTCGGCGGAGCGCACCGCGCCGCTGGCCGCCTGGCCGAGCACGCGGATCAACATCATCGTGATGACGATGGTCAGGATGACCACGAGCGTCGCGCCGAAGCCGCGCGCGAGCTCTTTGCGCAGCGTTGAATCGAATAACATCTGCCCACCTCAGAACCTGGGCTGATTATGGACTTCAGACATCAGCTGACCACGGTGGCCGGCGTGGCTTCGGTGAATGCCGATGCGTTGCTGGTCGTGGTGGTCGGCAACAAGCCGCCAGCGTCTGCCAGCCGCGCTGGCCGCGGCGCTGCAGACGATCGTCGAGCGCAGGCGATCTGGCCTTGAAGGGTGGTCGCTGTCTGTACGTCGGCCAAGTGCCGGGCGTGAAGGCGCCGCGCGTGGCGTTTGCGGTGGCCGCCGACGGCTCGCCACGCGCGGTCAAGGCGTGCAATGGCGACGGGGCTCTCGCAACTCAAGGGTCTGGGCGGCAAGCAGCTGGCCGTCTGGCTGGCCGGCGCCGGCGCGCTGACCGAGGCGCACGCCGAGGCGCTGCGCCGCCGCTGCCGGCGACGCCGTCTACCTGTATCGCCACACCAAGCCCAGCGCCGGGCCCGGCAGCAAGCTGGCGCGAACCACGCTGCTGTGCACAAGCGCCGACGAGGCCGCGGTGTCCTACGGTCTGAAGCGTGGCGCGGCCATCGTGGCCGGCGTGACGCTGGCGCGCGAAGTGCGCCAACCGTCCGGGCAACCACTGCACGCCGACACTACCTGGCCGAGCACGCCGAAGAAGCTCGGCACGCACGATGACGCTGAAGGTCGAGGTGCTCGACCGCAAGGCGATCGAGAAGCTCGGCATGGGCGCGTTCCTCGCCGTGGCGCAGGGCTCGGACGAGCCGCCGCGCTTCATCGTCGCTGCGCTACGACGGCGCGGCCTCAGCCGAGGCGCCGGTGGTGCTGGTGGGCAAGGGCATCACGTTCGACACCGGCGGCATCTCGATCAAGCCGGCGCCGAGATGGACGAGATGAAGTTCGACATGGGCGGCGCGGCGAGCGTGCTCGGCACCTTGCGCGCGGTCGCGCGAGCTGAAGCCGACGCGTCAACCTGGTCGGCCTCATCCCGACCTGCGAGAACATGCCCAGCGGCCGCGCGGTCAAGCCGGGCGACGTGGTCACGAGCCTGTCGGGCCAGACGATCGAGATCCTCAACACCGACGCCGAGGGCCGACTCATCCTGTGCGACGCGCTGACCTACGCCGAGCGCTTCAAGCCGCGCGCGGTGATCGACATCGCCACGCTGACCGGCGCCTGCGTGGTCGCGCTGGGCCATCACCGCAGCGGCCTGTTCACGCCGCACGACGCGCTGGCCGAGCGCGCTGCTCGCGCGCGGCGACGCTGCGCTCGACCCGTGCTGGCGCATGCCGCTCGACGACGAATACGACGAGGCGCTTGAAGAGCAACTTCGCCGACATGGCCAACGTCGGCGCGCGCGCCGGCGGCGCCATCACCGCGGCGATGTTCCTGCAGCGCTTCACCGACAAGCTGCGCTGGGCCCACCTCGACATCGCCGGCACGGCGTGGCGCTCGGGCGCGCAAAGGGCGCCACCGGCCGGCCGGTGGGGTTGTTGACCCACTACGTGCTGGCGCAGGCCGAGGGCGGCAGCGCCTGATGCGCCGTGCACGCGCGATCCAGAGGCTTCACGTGGTGCGGCTCGAATTCCACACCGACGTCGCCGACCCGCTGGGCTACTGCTGCCGGCTGCTGCGCAAGGCATACCGCCGCGGGTTGCAGGTCGCGGTGAGCGCGCGAGCCCGAGCGCCTGAGCCGGCTCGACACGCTGTTGTGGACCTTCGAGCAGCTCGAGTTCGTGCCGCACGCGCGGCTGCGCGGCGGCGAGCGCGCCGACGCCGACGCTGCTGGCGCGCACGCCGATCTGGCTGGCCGACACGGCGGCCGACATGGCCGCACGGTCGAGCGTGGTGGTCAATCTGGGCGAGCAGCCGATCGACGAGCCTGCTCGCTTCGATCGCATCATCGAGATCGTCGGCGACACCGATGACGATCGCGCAGGCTGGCCGCGCACGCTGGCGCCACTACGTGACGCAGGGCCTGAAGCCGAGCGCGCGGCTGACGACCAGCTACCGCGGCCAGCCGCGGCCGACGACGCGGCAGCCTGCACCATGAACAGCCCGCCGCCGAAACCGCCGCAGCGCGTGCCCACGCTGACCGAGGTGATCCGTGACCTGCCCGACGAGCCGGCGCGCACGCCGCAGAGCCATCAGCGCCGCCGCGCGATGCCGAGATCGTGCCCGAGGCGTTGCTGGCGGAGGTCTGGCTGCAGGAGTCGCGCATCGCCGCCAGCGTCATCGAGCGCTTGCAGCCGCGCATCGATGTCTTGTTCGAGCACCGGCTGCGCGAGGCGCTGGCCCCGCTGGTGGCGCGCGTCTGCCGCCGCGGTGGCCGACGAAGCACGCAAAGAGCTGGCTCACCGGCTGCGCGAGGCGGTCGAGCAGGCCGTCAACGAAGAGCTGGGACGTCATCGCGACGCCTGAGTGCTGCGTTGTGAGGCAGTTGCGCCTCGTATGCAGCGAGCGTGTCGCAACCACTGGCGCACGTCGCCCCTCGGCAGCGACCCGAGGATTCCCGATGTGGACCGGGTCAGGATTGGGGTATTGTGTCGCCCGTTGAGAAATAACCCTGGGTATTCGATCTCAACTTACCCATTCTGGAGGTCAAGCACATGCTAGTTAAATTGAACGTGATCGCTGCGGCGTCTGTGGCGCTGCTCGCTGGCGCCGCCTCGGCGCAAGACATGGTGGTCAAGATCGGTCACGTCGGCCCGGTGTCCGGGGCGCAGGCGCACTATGGCAAGGACAACGAGAACGGCGCCCGCATGGCGATCGACGATCTCAACGCCAAGGGCGTGACGATCGGCGGCAAGAAGGTCAAGCTCGAGCTGGTCGCCGAAGACGACGCCGGCCGATCCGAAGCAGGGCACCGCGGCCGCGCAGAAGCTGTGCGACGCCAAGGTCGCCGGCGTGGTCGGCCACCTGAACTCGGGCACCACGATCCCGGCGTCGGCAGATCTACAACGACGTGCGGCATCCCGCACATCACGCCGTCGGCCACCAACCCGAAGCTGACGCACGCAGGGCTTCAAGACCACCTTCCGCCTGCTGGCCAACGACAACGCACTCGGGCGCCGGCCTGGCGCTGCACGCGGCCAACAACCTGAAGCTCAAGAAGATCGCCATCATCGACGACCGCACCGCCTACGGCCAGGGCGTCGCCGAGGTGTTCACCAAGCCACGGCCAAGAGCAAGGGCATCGAGATCGTCGACCAGCAGTACACCACCGACAAGGCCACCGACTTCATGGCGATCCTGACCGCCATCAAGTCGAAGAACCCGGACGGCGTCTTCTACGGCGGCATGGACCCGCAGGCCGGCCCGATGCTGCGCCAGATGGAGCAGCTCGGCCTGGCCAACGTCAAGTACTTCGGCGGCGACGGCATCTGCACCGACAAGCTGATCGAGCTGTCGGGCGGCGCCAAGACGCTGGGCAACGTGGTGTGCGCCGAGGGCGGCGCGTCGCTCGCCAAGATGCCCGGCGGCACTGCCTGGAAGGCGCGCTACGACGCCAAGTACCCGAAGCAGTTCCAGGTCTACTCGCCGTACGTGTACGACGCCGTGCGCGTGCTGGTCGCAGGCGATGGTGCGATGCCGGCTCGATCGACCCGAAGGTCTACATGCCCAAGCTGGCCGCGACCAACTACAAGGGCGTCACCGCCAACATCGGCTTCGAGGCGGACGGCGAGCTGAAGAACCCGGCGATGACGCTGTACGTCTACAAGGACGGCAAGAAGGTGCCGCTGAACTGAGCGATCGGTTCAGCTGCATCGAAAAAGGGCGCTGCTTGCGGCGCCTCTTTCTTGCGTCGAAGAAACTTGCCTGACACCGGCATCGCCGCGAAGTCGGTCACGATCGGCGGGGCCCGCATCCCCGATCCGATGGTTCTGGACCCACGCCCGGCCGGACGAGAATCGTGCATGGGACGAGGTCACTACGTCTTCGACTACGACGCCGAGCCAGCCGACGAACGGCCGACCGGTTTCGGACAGACGAATTTCGGGCAATCGGGCCTTGCCGCGCTGTCCACCATTGCGGCCCCTTGGACCGCCAGCGAGCACTCGACGTTCGATCAGCCGAGCCACGCAATCGAAGGGCTCAGGCCGTCGGGAAGCGGCGCAGGCGCCCATACGTGGTGGCCGCGATCAGTGCTGCTGGCAGTGTCGATCGTCGCGTCTGCCGTCACGCTGGCAATGCGCTGAGGCGCCGTGTCGGCGCCATCAACCCCGAGTGCCGTCTCGAGGCGTTCAGCCTGCGTACAGGTCTCGGCAGTCAGCGGAATTGTAGGCGTGTAAAGCATCCTATCGGATATGAGTTCAAGTCCATTGGATTCAGGGAGTCGAATCGCCAGCCAAGCCCGAGCGTGATCGAGGTCCTGGCGACTTGGCATTCACATCGCGTGCAATCCAGGTGGATTTCAACTCACCCCTGTTCCCAAGGAAAACATCCAATGAAACGCAATCAGCAAGGCTTCACGTTGATCGAGTTGATGATCGTCGTGGCGATCATCGGCATCTTGGCGGGCGGTCGCGCTGCCTGCCTACTCTGACTACACGGTCAAGGCCCGCGTGTCGGAAGGCATCCTCGCGGCCAGCCAATGCCGCACAACCGTCGCCGAGGTCTATCAGACCGGTGCCTCGGGTGTAGCCCCTGGAGCCGATGGCTGGGGCTGTGGCGGAACTCAGCGACGCCCCCAACCGAGTACGTCAACGTGAGTCCACACGAGTGCTGACGGCGTCATCACAGTGACGATGGCAAGCGAACGTTGCGGACCTGAAGGGTGCGTCGGGTCAACAGCTGACGCTGACGCCGACACTCGCGAACGGCACGACCGTCATGACAGTCGCCGCGAACATGGGCACTCAAGTCGGTGCGTTCGTTTGCAAGCCGGTCGGCGCCACGATCCCGAAGTTCCTGCCGGGCTCTTTGCAAGCTAGAGTTGACAGTTCGTCCTGTTGAGCCAAGAGGGCGCCGCATGGCGCCTCTTCTTCTCTTTCGAGGCAAACGGCCTGTATCTGCAAGTGGGCTCCTCTGGCACGAAGTCCTGGCAACGCGCGGGAGATGGGACTGGGCCCATGGCCAGACGTTCCGCTCAAGAGAGCACGCCAGCGCCGTGACAAGTGCAGGGTGCTGCTCACCGATGATGTGGACCCCATCGAGGCCAGACGCGTCGACGCCGCACGCGCAGTCACTTTCAAGACCGAGGCCGAGGCGTACATCGAGGCCCACAGGGTAGGGTGGAAGAACATAAGCACGCCAAGCAGTGGGAGAACACGCCTCACTGCCTACGCCTACCCGACGCTCGGCAAGCAGCTCGTCAGCGAGATCGACACGGCGCTTGTGAAGCAGTGTCTCGCGTCCAATCTGAACCGCCAAGACCGAAACCGCCGGCAGGGTGCGCGGCCGAATCGAGGCGGTGCTCGACCACGCGACCGCCCTCAAGCACCGGACGGGCGACAACCGGCGCGTTGGAAGGGGCATCTGCAGAACCTGCTGCCAGCGCCGACAAAGATCGCGAGGACCGAGCACCGCGCGGCGCTGCCCACGCGAAGGTGGGCGAGTTCATGACAAGTGCTGGGTGAGCTCGGCCTGGTATCGCGGCGAGCGCCCTGCAACTCATCGTCGTGACCGCCACGCGCACCAGCGAGGCGCTCAACGCGGAATGGTCAGATCGACCTAGAGGCGCTCCATGGACCGTGCCAGCCGGGCGCATGAAGTCTGTGAGCATCGCATCCCGCTGTCCGCGCCAGCCGTGCGCCTTCCGAAGAGCTTCGAGCTCGAACTTGTCGCCACGAGCGTGCGCGCGTAGGAAAGCGACAAGAACGGGCGCATCGAACTCTTGCCCCGGGCGATGTAGCCGCTGATTTGTAATCTGGTCTCAACGTCCAATTTGTAAGCGCACTCTGTAAGCGTTGAGCATACAAGTTCATCGAATCGGGAGAGTTGGATGGTCAGCAAAGCTTAGAGCGTGACCGACACACTGGTTGCTTTGCCCTCGCTTCGCATGCAATACAGGTGGATTTCAACCCAACCCGTTCCCAAGGAGAGCAAACCATGAAACGTATCCAGCAAGGTTTCACGCTGATCGAACTGATGATCGTCGTAGCGATCATCGGTATCCTGGCGGCCGTCGCGCTGCCGGCTTACTCTGACTACACGGTCAAGGCCCGTGTGTCGGAAGCCATCCTGGCAGCCAGCCAGTGCCGCACGACGGTTGCCGAGGTCTATCAGACCGGCGCGTCGGGTGTGGTGCCTGGTGCCGACGGCTGGGGCTGTGGCGAGGCCTCGGCGACCGCCCCGACCAAGTATGTCCGCGTGATCAACACGAGCGCGAATGGCCATGATCACCGTGACTCTGGCGACCAACGTGCCTGACCTGAAAGGCGCTTCCGCCCAACAGCTGACGCTGACGCCGATGCTGGCAGACGGGACGACCGTGATGACTGTCGCCGCCAACATGGGGACTCAAGTCGGTGCGTTTGTTTGCAAGCCGGTTGGTGCGGCCATCCCGAAGTTCCTGCCGGGTTCGTGCAAGTAACGGCTAACGGTTGAGTTCCGTTGAGCCGGTGAGGCGCCATCCGGCGCCTCTTTTCTTTGGCGCGGGGAGTTTGGCGCCGACTGCCTCTCGGCCCGATATTGGTACAAGAAAACGGCCCAGGAAGCCCCGTGTTTCTATGTTCCTGGCGGAGGGAGCGGGATTCGAACCCGCGGAGGGCTGTTAACCCACACACGCTTTCCAGGCGTGCGACTTAAACCGCTCATCCATCCCTCCGCGAGGAGGCGTTGAACAGAGCGGGAAATTCCTCAGCTCGCTCACCCTGTGGCCGGTGCCTTCATCAGCGCCATCGCGGTGCCGATCAGCGCCGACACCTCGCTCATGTTGCCCGGCACGATCATCGTGTTGTTCTTCTGCGCCAGCTGCGCGATAGGCCTCGACGGCGCTGCTCGGCCACCTTGAGCTGCACCGCCTGCTCGCCGCCGGGCTGCTGGATCGCCGCGGCGATCTTGCGGATCGCGTCGGCCGTGGCCTCGGCGACGGCGATGATCGCCGCGGCCTCGCCCTGGGCCTTGTTGATCTCGGCCTGGCGCTGGCCTTCGGAGCGGGCGATGAAGGCCTCGCGCTCGCCGGTGGCGATGTTGATCTGCTCCTGCTTGCCGGCCTTCGGAGGCGGCGATCAGCGCGCGCTTCTCGCGCTCGGCGGTGATCTGCGCCTGCATCGAGCGCAGGATCTCGGCCGGCGGCGTCAGGTCCTTGATCTCGTAGCGCAGCACCTTCACGCCCCAGTTCGGCGCCGCCTCGTCGAGCGCGCTGACGACCGACAGCGTTGATTGCGTCGCGCTCCTCGAACGTCTTGTCGAGCTCCATCTTGCCGATCACCGAGCGCAGCGTGGTCTGCGCGAGCTGGGTGATCGCGACGATGTAGTTGCTCGAGCCGTAGCTCGCGCGCATCGGGTCGGTGACCTGGAAGTAGAGGATGCCGTCGACCTGCAGCTGGGTGTTGTCCCGCGTGATGCAGACCTGGCTCGGCACGTCGAGCGGCACCTCCTTGAGCGAATGCTTGTAGGCCACGCGCTCGATGAACGGGCATCACGAACGTTCAGGCCCGGCGTCAGCGTGCGGTCGTAACTTGCCGAGGCGCTCGACCACCCAGGCGTGCTGCTGCGGCACGATCTTGAAGGTGCGCACAGACGAAGATCACCGCGATGACGAGCGACGATCGAGTGCGACTTCCATGGCGTGGCCTTTCGGGCAGTGCGGGTGTCGATCGGTTGGCCGCGAGGGCGCGTTCAGCGGCGCAGCGGCGCCAGCACCAGCCGGCTGCCCTGCACGGCAACGATCGTGCTGCGCACCGGGCGCCGGCGCGCCGGCGCCGCCGAGACGTGACGGCCCAGCTCGCGCCGCGGTAGCGTGCACGCTGGGCGGTGCCGTCGGCGCACCAGGCGGCCACGTGCACGCGTCTGGCCGATGTCGAGGTTGACGTCGCGGTTGGCCTCGGCCAGCGCGCCGGGCTGCTGGCGCGCGCGCCGGCAGTGCCATAGCGCGGTAGCGCCGCCGCCGCCGACAGCGCCGCCGCCACGACCTGCGCGCTGAAGCCGGCAGCCCAGGTGCGCGGCCAGCACGCCGCCGCCAGCGCCGAGCGCCAGCATCAGCAGGTAGAACGTGCCGGTGGCCGAGCTCCACGGCCACCAGCGACGCCGGCCGCCACCCACCACCCGGTCGACCGCTGCCCAACTCCATAGACGGCCACCCGCGTGGCAACGTTTGCACGGCGCGAAGTGTAGCCACCATGCGCTCGTCGCAATCGGTCCTACACTTCGCGCTGCTTGATTCGCCTGCGCCGGCCGGAGGCCGCCACGATGCTGCGTTTCCACTTCCCCATCGTCATCATCGACGAGGACTTCCGCTCCGAGAACACCTCGGGCCTGGGCATCCGCGCGCTGGCGGCAGGCGATCGAGAAGGAGGGCATGGAGGTGCTGGGCGTCACCAGCTACGGCGACCTGTCGCAGTTCGCGCAGCAGCAAAGCCGCGCCAGCGCGTTCATCCTGTCGATCGACGACGAGGAGTTCACGCCCGGCCCCGAGCTCGACCCGGCGGTGCTCAACCTGCGCAAGTTCATCGAGCGAGATCCGCTTCAAGCAACGCCGAGATCCCGATCTACCTCTACGGCGAGACGCGCACCTCGCAGCACATCCCGAACGACATCCTGCGCGAGCTGCACGGCTTCATCCACATGTTCGAGGACACGCCGGAGTTCGTCGCCCGCCACATCATCCGCGAGGCGCAGCAGCTACCTCGACGGCGCTGGCGCCGCCGTTCTTCCGCGCGCTGGTCGACTACGCGCAGGACGGCTCGTACTCGTGGCACTGCCCGGGCCACTCGCGGCGGCGTCGCGTTCCTGAAGAGCCCGGTCGGGCCAGATGTTCCACCAGTTCTTCGGCGAGAACATGCTGCGCGCCGACGTCTGCAACTCGGTCGACGAGCTCGGCCAGCTGCTCGACCACACCGGCCCGGTGGCCGGCAGCGAGCGCAACGCGGCGCGCATCTTCAACGCCGACCACTGCTTCTTCGTCACCAACGGCACCAGCACCAGCAACAAGATGGTCTGGCACCACACGGTGGCGCCGGGCGACGTGGTGGTGGTCGACCGCAACTGCCACAAGTCGATCCTGCACGCGATCATCATGACCGGCGCGATCCCGGTGTTCCTGACGCCGACGCGCAACCACCTACGGCATCATCGGCCCGATCCCGCACGAGCGAGTTCGAGCCCGAGAGCGATCCGCGCAAGATCGCCGCGAATCCGCTGCTGGCCGGCAACGGCGCAGCAAGAAGTCAAGCCGCGCATCCTGACGCATCACGCAGAGCACCTACGACGGCGTGCTCTACAACGTCGAGACCGATCAAGCACGCATGCTCGACGGCTACATCGACACGCTGCACTTCGACGAGGCCTGGCTGCCGCACGCCGCCTTCCACGAGTTCTACAAGGCGCATGCACGCGATCGGCAAGGACCGCCCGCGCGCCGAAGGACGTCGATGGTCTTCGCCACGCAGTCCACGCACAAGCTGCTGGCCGGCATCTGCGCAGGCCTCGCAGATGCTGGTGCAGGACTCGCAGACGCGCAAGCTCGACCGGCACCTCTTCAACGAGGCCTACCTGATGCACACCTCGACCGTCGCCGCAGTACGCGATCATCGCGTCGCTGCGACGTCGCGGCGGCGATGATGGAAGCCGCCCGGCGGCACGGCGCTGGTGGAGGAGAGCATCCTCGAGGCGCTCGACTTCCGCCGCGCGATGCGCAAGGTCGACGACGAGTGCGGGCAAGCGACTGGTGGTTCAAGGTCTGGGGCCCGGACAAGCTCGCCGCACGAGGGCATCGGCACGCGCGACGACTGGATGCTCAAGGCCAACGAGAAGTGGCACGGCTTCGGCGACCTGGCGCCGGGCTTCAACATGCTCGACCCGATCAAGAGCACCATCATCACGCCGGGGCTGGACGTGTCGGGCAAGTTCGCCAAGACCGGCATCCCGGCGGCCGATCGTCACCAAGTACCTGGCCGAGCACGGCGTCGTCGTCGAGAAGACCGGGCCTGTACTCGTTCTTCATCATGTTCACCATCGGCATCACCAAGGGCCGCTGGAACACGCTGCTGACGGCGCTGCAGCAGTTCAAGGACGACTACGACAAGAACGCAGCCGCTGTGGCGCGATCCTGCCGGAGTTCTGCGCAGCAGCACCCGCGCTACGAGCGCATGGGCCTGCGCGACCTGTGCCAGGCGATCCACGAGCATGTATGCCAAGGCGACGACATCGCGCGCCTGACCACCGAGATGTACCTGTCCGACCTGCAGCCGGCGATGAAGCCTTCGAGGCGTTCGCGCGCATCGCGCACCGCGACACCGAGCGCGTGCCGATCGAAGAGCTCGAGGGCCGCATCACCAGCGCGCGATGCTGACGCCGTATCCGCCGGGCATCCCGCTGCTGATCCCAGGCGAGCGATTCAACCGGCGCATCGTCGAATACCTGCGCTTCGTGCAGGAGTTCAACGCGCGCCTATCCGCGGCTTTCCGACACCGACGTGCACGGTCTTGGTCGAGACAACGAGACCGAGGGCTTTCGCAGACGCTCGTACTACGTCGGATTGCGTGCCGCGGCTGAATCAGGCTTCTAGCCGTTGCCGGCTGGCCATGCCCACCTGGCTGAAGCCGCCGTCGACGTAGACGATCTCGGCGCTGATGCCGGCGCGCCAGGTCCGACAGCAGAAAGGCGGCGGCGTTGCCGACGTCGTCGATCGTCACGTTGCGGCGGATCGGCGCGGCGGCGGCGAACTCGCCTGCAGGATCTTGCCGAAGTCCTTGATGCCCGCGGCGGCCAGCGTCTTGATCGGCCCGGCCGAGATGCCGTTGACGCGCACGCCCTTGGGCCCAGGCTGCTGCGCCAGGTAGCGCACGCTGGCCTCCAGCGACGCCTTGGCCAGCCCCATGGTGTTGTAGTTGGGCACGCTGCGCACGGCGCCCAGGTAGGTCAGCGTCAGCAGGGCGACGCGCCGGGCGCAAGCGCGGCGCCGCCGCCTTGGCCAGGGCCGGAAAGCTGTAGGCCGAGATGTCGTGGGCGATGCGGAACGTTCTCGCGCGACAGGCCGTCGAGGAAGTCGCCGGCGATCGCCTCGCGCGGCGCGAAGCCGATCGCAGTGGACGAAGCCGTCGAAGCTCGGCCAGGCCTCGCCGAGCGGCGCGAACAGCGCGTCGATCTGCGCGTCGTCGGCGACGTCGCAGTCGAAGATCAGCTCGAGCCGAACTCGGCGGCGAACTCGGCGATGCGCTCGCTTGAAGCGCTCGCCCTGGTAGCTGAAGGCCAGCTCGGCGCCCTCGCGGCGGCAGGCGCGCGCGATGCCGTAGGCGATCGAGCGGTTGTTGACAGCACGCCCGTGATCAGCAGGCGCTTGCCGGCGAGGAAATCCCATGGTGGCTCGCGTCGTGGTCGGTGTGCGAGGCGGGCGGATTCTCGCATGCAGCTGGGGCTCGCGCGCCACTGCGCCGGCGCTTGCCGGTATGTCGCTGCGAGTAGAATCCGGTTTTCGCTGGCGCAGCGCAAATGGGCGGATTCATCCAGCCCATTTTTTTGCCGTTGGTCGAAATCGGCTTTATACGTGTGCAGCCGCAGGCGATCGGATGTTCGCAGCACTGGATTCGCCATTGTCATGGCAAGACGCCGATTGAGCGCACGGTGCAGGCGCTGGGCTACGAGCTGGTCGATGCCGAGCGTGCGGCGGGCGGCTTGCTGCGCGTGTTCATCGACCGCGTCGGCGGGCGAACCTACGAGCCGGCGCCGGCGAGCGCGTGACGGTCGACGATTGCGAGCAGGTGACGCGCCAGCTGCAGCACGCGCTCGAGGTCGACGGCGTCGACTACGCACGCGCCTGGAGGTCTCGTCGCCCGGGCCTGACCGGCCGCTGCGCAAGCGCCGCCGACTGGCACCGCTTCGCCGGCAGCGAGGTCGAAGTCTGACGCTGCGCGCTGCCGTTCCAGGGCCGCAAGACAGCTGGCGCGGCGCAGCTGCAGCCGCGCGATGGCCGGCTGGCGGCTCGGTGCTGCCGCGCGGAGCGCGCGGCAACGGCGCCGACACGAGGCGCTGGACTTTCGATCTGCAGCGAGGTGCGCGAGGCGCGCCTGGTGCCGGCAACTCGATTTCAAGGGGCGCGCTTCGCGGCCCGGCCGGTCGCCGCGGCCGAGCGCAGGCCGCGGGTGCACGGATGAGACGAAGAGGCGATCGGATTAGCAATGAACCGCGAAATGCTGATGCTGGTGGACGCCATCTCGCGCGAGAAGAGCGTCGAGCGCGACGTCGTCTTCGGCGCGGTCGAAGCCGCGCTGGCGTCAGGCGCACCAAGAAGCTGCACGGCGGCGAGGTCGACATCCGCGTCGCGGTCGACCGCGACACCGGCGACTACGAGACCTTCCGCCGCTGGCACGTGGTGCCCGACGAGGCCGGCCTGCAGATGCCCGACGCCGAGATCCTGCTGTTCGAGGCCAGGAGCAGATCGCCGACATCGAGGTCGACGACTACATCGAGGAGCCGATCGAGTCGGTGCCGATCGGCCGCATCGGCGCGCAGGCGGCCAAGCAGGTGATCCTGCAGAAGATCCGCGACGCCGAGCGCGAGCAGCTGCTCAACGACTTCATGTCGCGCGGCGAGAAGATCTTCGTCGGCACCGTCAAGCGCCTGGACAAGGGCGACATCATCGTCGAATCGGGCCGCGTCGAAGGGCGCCTGCGGCGCAGCGAGATGATCCCGAAGGAAAACCTGCGCACCGGCGACCGCGTGCGCGCCTTCATCGCCGAGCGTCGACCCGACGCTGCGCGGCGCCGCAGATCATGCTGTCGCGCTCGGCGCCCGGCTTCATGATCGAGCTGTTCGCGCCAGGAAGTGCCCGAGATCGAGCAGGGCCTGCTCGAGATCAAGAGCTGCGCCCGCGACCCCGGCTCGCGCGCCAAGATCGCCGTGCGTGTCGCACGACAAGCGGGTCGACCCGATCGGCACCTGCGTCGGCGTGCGCGGCTCGCGCGTCAACGCGGTCACCAACGAGCTCGCCGGCGAGCGCGTCGACATCGTGCTGTGGTCGGAAGACCCGGCGCAGTTCGTGATCGGCGCGCTGGCGCCGGCCAACGTGCAGTCGATCGTCGTCGACGAAGAGAAGCACGCGATGGACGTGGTCGTCGACGAGGAGAACCTCGCGATCGCCATCGGCCGCGGCGGCCAGAACGTGCGCCTGGCCTCCGAGCTGACCGGCTGGCGCATCAACATCATGACCGCCGAGGAATCGGCGCCGAAGCAGGCCGAGGAGTCCGACTCGGTGCGCAAGCTCTTCGTCGACAAGCTCGACGTCGACGACGAAGTCGCCGACATCCTGATCGCCGAGGGCTTCACCAGCCTCGAGGAAGTGGCCTACGTGCCGCTGCAGGAAATGCTCGAGATCGAGAGCTTCGACGAAGACACCGTCAACGAGCTGCGCACCCGCGCCAAGGATGCGCTGCTGACGATGGAGATCGCCCGCGAGGAGAAGCGTCGAGGAGGTCTCGCAGGACCTGCGCGACCTCGAAGGCCTGACGCCCGAGCTGATCGGCAAGCTGGCCGACGGCGGCGTCCACACCCGCGACGACCTCGCCGACCTGGCGGTCGACGAGCTGCACGGAGATGACCGGCGTCGACGACGACGCAGGCCAAGACGCTGATCATGAAGGCGCGCGAACACTGGTTCACCGCACGCTGAGCCACCGCCAGCAGCGACGCAGACGCACGACAAGCGCAAGGAATCCAACAATGGCCGTGACCACCGTCGCCCAGTTCGCCGCGCGAGCTCAATCGCCCGACCGCGGCGCTGCTCGAGCAGCTGCAGTCGGCCGGCGTCAGCAAGGCGTCGCACCGACGACGCGCTGACCGAGGCCGACAAGGAGCGCCTGCTCGAGCTACCTGCGCACCGCGCACGGCACCGCCGGCGCCGAGCGCAAGAAGATCACGCTGACGCGCAAGTCGACCAGCGAGATCAAGCAGGCCGATGCCGAGCGGCAAGGCCCGCACGATCCAGGTCGAGGTGCGCAAGAAGCGCACCTTCGTCAAGCGCGACGAGCGCCGCCGGCCGGCGGTCGGTCGAGGCCGCCGCGCCGACGTCGCACGAGGCCGAGCTGCAGCGCCGCGAGGAAGAGGCCGCACGCCAGGCCGAGCTGCATGCGCCGTCAGGAAGAAGAGCTGGCGGAGCAGCGCCGCCGCGCGAGGAGCAGAGACGCGCGCGCGAGCCGCGAAGCCGCCGAGCTGCGCGCCAGCGAAGCGGCCGCCAAGGCGCGCCGCCGAAGCGCGCCGCCGCGGCCGCCGACAGGCGCAGCCGACGCGGCCGACGCCGGCCGAAGCGCCAAGGCCGCTGCGGCCGAGCCGCGCCGGCGCGAGCCGCGCCGCCGCCGAGCCGGCCAAGCCGGCGCTGCGCGTCGTCAAGGCCGGCCGACGCGGAAGCGAGGAGAAGCAGCGCGCCGCCGACCTGGCCAACGCCGCCGCAAGGCCGCCGAGGCCGAGGCCGCGGCGATCCGCGCGATGATGGCCGCGCCGAAGAAGGTGCTGGTCGCCAAGAAGCCCGAAGAGGCCAAGCCGGCGAAGCCGGCAAGCGAAGCCATCAAGGGCACGATCCACAAGCCGAAGGCCGGCACGCCCGGTGCCGCTGCGCCGCGGCACGCGCCGCCAAGCCCGGCGACAAGAAGTCGATCAAGTCCGAGAAGCTGTCGTCGAGCTGGGCCGACGACGCCGCCAAGAAGCGCGCGCTCAAGACGCCGCGGCGCGCAGCCGGCGGCGTCGGCCGCGCCGGCTGGCGCGCGCCGCGCGCGCGGCCGCCGCGGCGACCGCAGCGACGATGCGCCGAGCGCGTTCATCGCGCCGGCCGAGTTCGAGGCGCAGGAAGTGCACGTGCCCGAGACCATCAGCGTCGCCGACCTGGCGCACAAGATGGCGGTCAAGGCCTCCGAGGTCATCAAGCAGCTGATGAAGCTGGGCCAGATGGTCACCATCAACCAGCAGCTCGACCAGGAGACCGCGATGATCGTGGTCGAGGAAATGGGCCACAAGGCGATGGCGGCCAAGCTCGACGACCCGGACGCCTTCACCGAGGAAGAGACGCGATGCCGACGCAGCGACGAGTCGCTGCCGCGCGCGCCGGTCGTCACCGTCATGGGCCACGTCGACCACGGCAAGACCTCGCTGCTCGACTACATCCGCACGCGCGCGCGTCGCCGCGGGCGAGGCCGGCGGCATCACGCAGCACATCGGCGCCTACCACGTCGAGACGCCGCGCGGCATGATCACCTTCCTCGACACGCCGGGCCACGCGGCGTTCACCGCGATGCGCGCGCGCGGCGCCAAGGCGACCGACATCGTCGATCCTGGTCGTCGCCGCCGACGACGGCGTGATGCCGCAGACCAAGGAAGCGATCGCACCACGCCAAGGCGGCCGAGCGTGCCGATCGTCGTGGCGATGAACAAGATCGACAAGCCCGAAGCCAACGTCGAGCGCGTGAAGCAGGAGCTGGTGGCCGAGCAGGTCGTGCCCGAAGAGTACGGCGGCGATTCGCCGTTCGTCGCCGGTGTCGGCCAAGACCGGCGCAGGGCATCGACGCGCTGCTCGAGCAGGTGCTGCTGCAGGCCGAGGTGCTGGAGCTGCAAGGCGCCGACGGACGCGCATGGCCAAGGGCCTGGTCATCGAAGCGCAGCTCGACAAGGGCCGCGGCCCGGTCGCGACCGTGCTGGTGCAGTCGCGGCACGCTCAAGCGCGGCGACGTCGTGCTGGCCGGCGCCGAGCTACGGCCGCGTGCGCGCGATGCTCGACGAAGACGGCAAGCCGATCACCGAGGCCGGGCCGTCGATCCCGGTCGAGATCCAGGGCCTGACCGAAGTGCCGCAGGCCGGCGACGAGTTCATGGTGCTCGGCCGACGAGCGCCGTGCGCGCGAGATCGCGACCTTCCGCCAGGGCAAGTACCGCGACGTCAAGCTGGCCAAGCAGCCAGGCCGCGAAGCTCGAGAACATGTTCGAGACCAGATGGGCGAGGGCGCGAGCAGACGCTGCCGCTGATCGTCAAGGCCGACGTGCAGGGCTCGCAGGAAGCGCTGGCGCAGTCGCTGCTCGAAGCTGTCGACCGACGAGGTCAAGGTGCAGATCGTGCACGCCGGCGGTCGGCGGCATCAGCGAGAGCGACATCAACCTCGCGATCGCGTCGAAGGCCGTGATCATCGGCTTCAACGCGCGCGCCGATGCCGGCGCGCGCAAGCTCGCCGAGAACAACGGCGTCGACATCCGCTACTACAACATCATCTACGACGCGGTCGACGAGGTGAAGGCGGCGATGACCGGCATGCTGGCGCCCGAGCAGCGCGAAGAGGTCATCGGCACGGCCGAGATCCGCACCGGTGTTCGTGGCCTCGCAAGATCGGCACGGTCGCCGGCTGCATGGTCACCGCGGGCGTCGGTGCGCCGCGGCGCGCGCTTCCGCCTGCTGCGCGACAACGTGGTCGTCTACACCGGCGAGCTCGAGTCGCTGCAAGCGCATGAAGGACGACGTGCGCGAGGTCAAGCGAAGGCTTCGAGTGCGGTATCAAGCTGAAGAACTACAACGACATCAAGGAGGGCGACCAGCTCGAGTTCTTCGAGGTCAAGGAAGTGGCTCGAACGCTGTAGAGCGGACGTGCTGCACCTGCAGACCCCGCCCGCCAGAGACGGCGGGGTTTGTACTTTGAGGCCCGCAGGAGCAAGTCACCATGCGTCACAAGCGATCGATCCCCAACCGCGGCTTCCGCGTCGCCGACCAGATCCAGCGCGATCGTGGCCGAGCTGATCGCGCGAGCTGAAGGATCCGCGCGTCGGCATGGTCACGATCCACGCGGTCGAGGTGACGCCCGACTACGCGCACGCGAAGGTGTTCTTCTCGCTGCTGGTCGGCGAGCCGCGCGGAATGCGAGGCGGCGCTGAACGAGGCCGCGGGCTTCCTGCGCAACGGCCTGTTCAAGCGCCTGCACGATCCACACCGTGCCGACGCTGCATTTCCAGTTCGACCGCACGACCGAGCGCGCCGCCGAGCTGACGGCGTGCTGATCGCCGCAGGCGAACGCCGACGCGGGCGAAGGAAGACTGACCGTGAGCTCGCGCGCCCGCGCCCGCGGCGAAGCCGCCCGCGTCCATTGCGTCGTGCCGGTGCACGGCGTGCTGCTGCTCGACAAGGGGGCTGGGCGTGTCGAGCAACATGGCGCGTAGCTGGCTACCTCTACCGCGCAGAGAAGAGCAATACGTAACTGAACGAAGCATAACAAT
>ERZ1370068.6895-contig-5848_pt1 | contig 59249 bp, 98 predicted proteins | sample MGYA00561227_ERZ1370068 | MGnify/ENA primary metagenome ERZ1370068 (study PRJEB38410, sample SAMEA6850437) | metagenome | study: Metagenomic assessment of the ecological functions of the soil: analysis of the soil microbiota associated with the... | reverse complement strand
AGGCAAAGGCATTGTGCAATTGCGAAATGCGGGCGTCAGCGTGCGAGAGGGCGTTTTGGCCGATGACTGCGCGCAAATTAATGAGGCTTTCAACAAGTGGATTGTCACCGGGCGTCCTTTCGTTATCGCAAAGTGCGGAATGTCGCTCGACGGTCGATTGACGCGGCCTGCCGGTGAGTCTCGTTGGATCACAGGACGTTCGGCCCGCCGTCACGCAATATCAACTTCGCGTCCAAGTGGACGCAATTTTGGTTGGTGCGGAAACAGTCCGAGCGGACAATCCGCGGTTGACGGTGCGCGGCGTTCGTGGCGCGCGACAACCCTGGCGCGTCGTGCTGACTCGCTCAGGAAAGCTGCCGCGTCGCGCACAGTTATTTTCTGACCGGTTCAGTTCACAGACCCTAATTTATCAACGCGAGTCTCTGGCTGCCGTGTTTGGAAGTCTCGGCAAGCGAGGCGATCACCAGCGTGCTGATTGAGGGCGGCGGCAGACGTGCTGGGCCAGGCGGTCGACGCGCGCCTCATTGATAAATTGCAGCTCTATCTCGGTCCGATTTTAACCGGAGGGCCGGTAATCGCGTTTCCGGGACGCGGGGCTGAAACTGCCGCAATGCACTTCGCCTTCGGCGTGTTTCGTACCAACAGATCGGCCAAAGCGTTTGCGTCACGGCATATCCAGAGATTTCTGGACCGAAATAAATCGGAAAACTTTGCCTTCGCTCTCCTGTTTAATCATTAGGAGGAAAAACAATGAAAAACTTCTCTTAATTGGATTGGTGACAGGGTGCATTGGCTTTCGTTCCGGCGCAGCGTTCTGACGCTCAAGTTTACTTCTCAGTTGGGTTCGGAGGCCCGGGTTACTACGGATACTATCCATATGGATACTACTATCCGCATCCGCTATTCCTACTACCGACCGTATCGGTATTACGGGTATTACCGACCTTACTATTGGGCACGGCGGGCACCGGAACTACTATCGTCACCACCGATATCACCACTACTATCGTCGGTAATAAGCTGACGTAGTATCTAGAAATCCAGATCGAGCTGGCTCGAGAGCAATCGTCGAGCCAGTTTCTTTTCAGGAGCCGCTCGAATAAAAATAGAGGACCGGCCGCTATTTCTTTGGTTTGGGCGACTCTACCGATTTTGTGGCCGGACCCTTGGTTGGTTGATCAATCTGGAACTCTTTTTCAGTTGCCGGATCAGTTCCGGCAGCTGCTGCTGTCGTTCGGCTTCGATTTGCTGCCGCAAGGTTCGTTCCACTTTTCGGCGTTCCTGGATGTACCGCGATTCAAACTGAGCGCGTTCCTGCGGATTCAAATGGAGGCCCGAGTCGCGAACCGCCGCGTCGGTCTCGCGCCTGATGGTCTCACGGCGCAAATTCTCTCGCTGGCGCATCACGTTGCGCTCTGCCGGACTCATCCGCAGCCAACGCTCGGCGTTGCGCTGGAAATTTTGCCGGGCTGCCGGGGGCATTGCCATCCACCGTTCACGCATGCTCTGGCTCGGGGCGCGTCCGTGGCTGAGGCCCAGCCGGCTGGCGCCCAACGGGCCGGTGTGGTTGCGGTTGCGCTTGTGCGGCTGTGCAGAATAAAGCGAAAGCCGACAACGCGACGATCAGTTTACATAGTTGGCTTTTCTTCCCACACGCTATTTTCATCCCAGGCGATCAGTTCATCCAGATCGGCCACGACGTCATAATCTTGGGGATCGATTTTTGCCACCACATCTGGGTCATTTGCAGCCTTCGTCTGCGAGACCGGATGATGCGTGGCGATAGCCATACCGATCACGACGATGACAACAGCAGACGCCGCGGCAAGTCTCCGCCAACTGAACCAGCTGCGCATCCGATCAAAGCGAGTCGCCTCCTGGCGGACGCTCCTCACCACATTCCGGGAAAAGAATGGCGAAAGCGTAGGCTCGGGAACGCGGCCGAGAACATCCCACAACTCTTTGTCATCTTCACGATCCATAGTCTCCAGTCAATTAAACTATCTGCAGAGTTGGAAGTTGCGCTCGAATGGCGCGCCATAATCACAGTCCGGGCGCCTCAAGGAAGCCTTCGAGTTGTCGAATACGAGTTGGGTGCCGCATTTTACGCAAGGCCTTTGCTTCGATCTGGCGAATACGCTCGCGGGTGACCTGAAACTGCCGGCCTACTTCTTCCAGCGTTCGGCTATATCCATCGACCAGCCCAAATCGTTGCTCGAGGACCTGCCTTTCACGATCAGTGAGCGTCTCCAGCACGTCCTTGATTTTTTCCTTCAACAAAACAATCGCAGTCATGTCGCTCGGATTTTCGGCGCCCCTGTCTTCGATAAAATCGCCAAAGTTGGTCTCCTCGCTCTCGCCCACCGGCGACTGAAGCGAGATTGGTTGCTGCGCCATCTTGAGGACTGACGCGCACGCGATCTACCGGCAGCAGGACTTCTTCGGCCACTTCCTCGGGCGAGGGCTCGCGCCCGTATTCCTGCACCAGCTGTTTTTGCACACGCATGAGCTTATTGATCGTCTCAATCATGTGCACCGGGATGCGAATCGTGCGGGCCTGGTCGGCAATTGAGCGGGTAATGGCCTGACGAATCCACCATGTCGCGTATGTGGAAAACTTGTACCCGCGTCGATACTCAAACTTCTCGACCGCCTTCATCAACCCCATGTTTCCTTCCTGGATCAGGTCGAGGAAGGACAGACCGCGATTGGTATATTTTTTGCGATCGAGATGACCAGACGAAGGTTGGCTTCCACCATTTCGGTTTTGGCCTTGAAGGCCTGGCGCATCCAGCCCTTAAGCGTCTGGGCACTCTTCGCATATTCGGCAAGCGAGAACCACAGCCCCTTTTCCAGCTCGCGGATTTTGTTCTGAAGCTGCAATCGCCGTTTCTTGCTGCGAGGATTTTTGGCCAGCTCAGCTTGCAGGTAAAGCGAGGTATGGTGCGCGTCATCCGCCAGGTGCACAAACTCCTCCGTGACCTTCTGCTTGAGATAAAAAAGAGGATAAAGCCTTTGCAACGAAGTCATCATCCTTTGCAACGCCCGGAGCTTCTGCGGTCGTTTTTGGAAGAATTGCGCGCAGCCTCGCAAAACTGCCGCGTGATCGACGCGCTTAATTGTTCCACCTGTTTGCAGAGCCGCGGGAGATTTTTCATATACCTCTCCCGGCTCTCGATTTTCTTGTCGAGAATTACCCGATCGAAGCGTTCCCTGCCCTCGATCAGCTTCCTGGCAAGATCGAGGTGGGCCTGTGCGATAAAACCGAAGCGGTTGATGTGCTTCAGCACCATGTCTTCAGCTTCCTCGATGCGTTTGGATATTTCTACTTCCTGTTCGCGGGTCAGCAGCGGCACCTGGCCCATCTGCTTGAGATACATCCGCACCGGGTCATCCAGGATATCGACCTTGGTTTCCGGTTCGCTCTTCCTCTTCCAGATCCTCCTCTGTATCTTTTTGCCGTCCTTGTAGCGATCGACTTCCGACGCTTCGATAATGTCGATCTCCATGCGCCGCAGCCGCGTGAGAATAAGGTCCAACTCATCGGCGTCAGTGATCCCCTCGGGCAACGCCTCGTTTAAGTCGTCAAAAGTGAGATAACCTTGTTCCTTTGCCGAGCTTGATCAGTTCGCGAATGCGGCTCTGCAATTCAATCGCTGAGTACAAACGAGACGCTACCATTTGCTCTGCTGGCTCCGGCAACGATCCGTTGCGTCGGGCTGAAGCGCCTCTGCGTTTGGCTTTGAGCCCAACGATCCGCGGCTGTTTCTTGAGCCTCCGACGAAGTCGAAGAGCAACGCGTCTTTTTGATGAACCGCGGCGCTGGGCCTGTTTATGCTGCTTCGCCGACGACCGTCGGCTGCCCCCTTGTTTCGAATGCCTGGCCAAGATAGTGCGATTAAGGATTTGACTAAGACGTTCGATTTGCCGCGCGGCACAGATCGACAACTAACCCCGAATCCTTTCGGGCGCTAATTGCCGGCCGGGCCGGCAAGCTGGAAAGCTCGTGGAGCTGTCCCCGGAGGTCAAGAATTTGTTTCTGCAAATTTACCGTCTTCACCGGTGGTGAGATTGGGGAGTTTTATTCGGTTCGTGGCGACATCAAGTTGGCGGCGCAAGACAGCCTGGCGAATGCCGAGCCACCATTTTTCTACCATCGCTCCGGCATTGGGCGGGGCCTTTTGAAGAAGCCACGAAGAGACCAGTCGTTCCTCCGGCGGCGAAAGCGTGACCATAAAGGCGTTGAGTGAGGCAGCGTCATCTGGATGCAAGTCGCTCTTAAGGATGAGGACAAGAATTTCTCCATCCGGGACTTGGGCGAGAATCTCACGCCAATTCTGTTCGCGAAGAAATTCGCGCGCTTTTTCGTCTCGCAATGCCAGAAGGCAAAGCATGGCGATATCGTGCCGCGGCATCTGGAGCAGTCTCATTCGCCTTAGGCGAACCATCCGCTCTTCAGATTGATCGCCCGATCGAACTGATTCAGCTCTCTGCTTGGGCAGAAGCGATTGAAAATCTTGAACCGCGACACCCAGATATGCGCTGACTTTGCTTACAACTTCCCCCGCATGAGTGGATCGCGGATGCGCGAAACAGTCTCAGCCAGGCTTCTCGCCAACTGCATCTTCGCGCCTAACGAACCCAGATCAACACCGGCAGTCTCACGCTCAATCCAGTAATCGAAAAATCACGCGCGCCCGCAATACGGCGTTTCAAATGCTTCTTTCCCTTCATGCCGGACCAGGGAGTCAGGATCTTCTCCCGCTGGCATCTCGGCCACGCGCACAATCAGGTCGTTCTGTGAGCAGCGCGTCGAGCGAACGCTCGGCGGCTTTCTGGCCAGCTGCGTCGGCGTCGAAGCAAAGAACAACTTCGTTTACGAATCGTTTCAAGAGCCGCGCCTGTTTTTCCGTGAACGCGGTCCCTTGCGGTGCGACGACGTTCGTGATTCCTGCCTCAAACAAACTGATCAAATCGAGTTGCCCCTCGCAGACAACAGCGCAGTTCGCCTCGATCAGGGCGCGCTTGGTCTTGTGCAGGCCGAAAAGAACATGACCTTTTCGGAAAGCGGCGTCTCCGGCGAATTCAAATATTTCGCCGCTCCTTCGGCGTCTTTCAAAAGACGGCCGCTAAAGGCGATCACTTCGCCGACATCGTTGCAGATCGGAAAAATAATTCTTCCACGGAAGCGATCGTACGCACTTGACCTCTCACCGGGCGCGCCTCTCTGCATCATCCCTTGTTTTTGCGAGGCCGCTCGTAATGAGGTCGCGAGTATGAGTAGCCGTGTCCGCGGGCCCAGCTACCAAACGCGTCCCATTCGTCCGGGGCGTAACCAAGCTGCCACTGTTTGGCGATTTCCGCCGTAATCCCGCGATGTTTTAAATATTTTCGCGCTGGTTCACCGACATCTCTTTTTAGCAGATTTTCATGAAACCATTCGGCAGCGTCGGCATGCAATTTCAGCAATGTCCGGCGCGCCTCATATCGCCGATCTTCATCCTCCGCACCGCGCGTCTCCACCACTGTAATTCCGGCGCGCGCCGCAAGCTTCCGCACAGCCGATGGAAAATCGGTATGCTCGTAGTCCGATGACGAACCGGAAAACACTCCCGCCCGCGCCACAACCAAAGCAATGAAAGGTCTGGCGGCTCGGGCTGACCATGAACGAAGGCGTTTTCTCCTGATGAAATGGGCAGAGCGCCTTGAAATTTGCCCCGGCGCGTTTGAGCGGAAAATACGAGCCGATCACTTCTACGATATCGTTCGCGGCAGCAATCTGCTCGATCATTTCCGAAGGGATCGTTCCCATGCGCGCCTGATTATTTTTGCCTCGTTTGGCTTTTGAAGCGATGCCAAACTTACGCAGTGCGACGGCGTTTCAAAAACAGTCACCGTAGGGCGTCTGTGTCAGACGCCACATCGAAATGACGCGCTGGCGTTTCACAGAATCGAGCCAGCGGGAGCTGAGCGAGATAGACGGGAGGCCGAAGGGTGAGCGAGCTGGCGCGAGCGAATCAAACGCCCTACAATCTCGAGCTGTGTGAAAACGAGACTCCGATCCTGGCGTTGATATGTTCTCTCGTGGCGGCGCCCGTGCAGGCGCGCGAGGCAATTCATAAAGGCGATGTGGTTGTCGTGCCCCTACGCGGCGAAGTTGCACCTTCGCTCCTCGCGTTCTTACGACGCGCAGTGAAAACCGCCGAGAGCAACGAAGCGTCGGCGATCATTTTCGACATGAACACATACGGCGGCCGACTCGATACAGCGACCGATATCGTGAATGCGCTCAACCAAACCAAAATCCCGACCTACACGTTCATCAACACAAATGCCGGATCCGCTGGTTCACTTATCGCTATTGCCACGCAACCACATTTACATGGCACCGGTGAGCGCAATTGGCGCAGCTGCACCAATCCTCCCAACCGGAGAAGACCTTCCCACTACGGCAAAGGAGAAAACGATTTCGTATTGGTCTGCGCTCATTCCGTGGTTCAGCGACCAGGAACGGCCATAATCCCGACGTCGCGGAGGCGTTCATGAACAAGGACAAGGAAGTAAAGATCGGCGATCGCATTGTTCATCCCAAGGGCGCAGTCCTCACTCTCAACGCCCAGGAGGCAACTGAACGAATCAATGGCAAACCGTTGCTCGCAGAAGGTGTCGCTGATTCGGTTCCTGATCTGGCCAAAAGGCCGGACTCAAAGGCAACATCGCCAGCGATCGAGCCAACTGGCTTCGAGCAAATCGCGTTTTGGATCACCGCGCTTGCGCCGTTGCTGCTGCTAGGAGGAATTCTCGGCGCATATCTGGAGTTCAAGATTCCAGGCGTGACGTGGCCGGGGGTTATCTCTGCGATTTGTTTCGCCCTCTTTTTCCTCGGGCATTACCTGGCCGGCCTCGCCGGCTGGGAAGTCGTTGCGCTGTTCATTCTCGGAATAGTTCTGGTGCTGATCGAGGTTCTCTTTTTCGCGCATAGCACGATTGTTTTCGGTGTCGTCGGCGTTTTCCTCATGCTCGCTTCGCTGCTGTGGACGATGATCGATCGCTATCCGGGTCAGAATTTCTTCCCGACCGGCAAAATGCTTGCGATGCCGTTGCTCAACATGTTCATCGCGATCGTCGGCTCATTCATCGTCATCGCTTTGCTTGCGCGCTACCTGCCGCGCACGAGTATTTATCGCCGGTTCGCTTTGATGGATTCAAATCCACCCGGCCCATCGCTCGCCGGCGTGCCGCGACAGTTCGCGACTGCGATCGCTTTGACTCCAGGAATGCAAGGCACCGCGGTTACGGTCTTGCGACCGAGTGGTAAAGCGCGTTTCGCCGATCACGTCGTCGATGTGGTCACCGAAGGCGAATTCATCGCCTCGCAAACACCGGTCACCGTCATCCAAACCGACGGAATGCGGGTCGTGGTGAAGAGCGCGGCTCAAATCTGACGAAGAATCGTTTTAACTAGCTTCTAGCCGCCGGCGACGACACGGATGAATTCGACGCGGTCGCCTTCGGCCAGTGAGTCGCTCGTGCCCATTCATGTCGATGGACGGCGAAGCCCGTTGTGCTCAACTAAGATGGATTGCGGTGGCAACTGATAACGATCAACTAATTCCGCAATCGTTTTCGCTTCGCGCGCGTCGACAGATTCGCCGTTGAGTGAAATCGTCATGCGCCGCAAAGAGCCTGGTCCCAATCTTTCCACACCGGCTCGAGTCCGCGACGGCGTAGGACTGCGGCGATTTCGGCCGGGGAACGTTCATCGCTAATCTCGAATTGGCCCGTGGCGAGTTCATCTTCGCCGTCCTGGTATTCGGGTGCAACGATGCGGCCGCGCACAGTGCGATGGAGATGTTCGCGGCCCTGCCGGGTGTAACCGCCGGGCTCGGTGTGGCTGCCGGCGCTCATCATCGTTACTCCGATTGACGCCAGCGAATCCCGCAGCGAGGCGCGTTCGCGAGTGCTAAGCACGATCCCAAGCTGCGGGAAAGTAATCCGCAAAGCGCAAACCAATTGCACCAGTTCGCGGTCCGTCATCGAGAAGAGCGGATGAAATCCGCCAGCTGCCGGACGCAACCGCGGCAAGCTTACCGTGATTTGCGCCTGCCAGCAGTGTTTGAACAAATATTCCAAATGCGCCGCCAGCGCGATCGCTTCATCCTGCCAGCGCGACAAACCGATCAGCGCGCCGACGCCGAGCCGGCGAAAACCGGCTGCATAACCGCGCTCGACGCAATCAAGTCGAAAATTAAAATCGCGTTTCGGTCCGGAAGTATGCATCTCCGCATAAATGCCGCGATTGTAGGTCTCCTGATAAACGACGAGTCCTTCCGCGCCCGCCTCGACAATCGGCACGTAATCTTCCGTCTCCATCGGGCCTACTTCGATGGAGATTGACGAAAAATCAGGAGCGAGCGCGCGCACGCATTCGGCAAGATAGTCGTGGCCCGCAAATTTTGGGTGCTCGCCCGTGACGAGAAGAATCTGCCGAAATCCCTGGCGAGCGAGATGCTGCGCTTCGGTGATCACTTCGTCGACGTCGAGCGTGACGCGAAGGATCGGATTGTCGCGCGAGAAACCGCAATACCGGCAGTTATTGATGCATTCGTTGGAAAGATACAGCGGAGCGAACAGACGCATCGTTCGTCCAAAATTTTGCAGGGTAAGCGAGCGCGAAGCTTGCGCCATCGCTTCGAGCTCCTGATCCGATTTCGGCGCGATCAGCTGCTCGAAGCGCTCGACCAGCTCCGGATTTCCTCAGAGCCAGATTATCCAGTAGTTTCGACGAACGACATCAACATAACTTCGTGCGCGTGTCGAGCGTTCGCAAACGCCAATACCATCGCTCAGCCTCAAGATTCGACAGCCCGAGACGGATGTGCTCCAGGCAGACGATTTTCAACAACGGAAGATCATTAGGATATCGAAGAAAAGCGGCGCCCGAAATTCCGGACGCCGCTTTAGCAAATACCGATTCTCAGTCCGTTAGAACGCGAAATTAACTCCGGTGCGGACCATGCCAAAGTTGTTGTTCGGTCCGTCCACAAAGTTCCAACTGAAATCGCTGACCCAGCCAATGTGCGGGGTCATGCGAACTTCCATGCCACCGCCGACCTGGCCGATTGCCCGCGACTCGGAACCGGTTTGTTCAGTGCGAATGATTCCGTCGTTCACGACAACGTTCGTCCTTTCGCCGCCGCCAAAGATTCCGCCGCCTCCACCAAAAATGTAGGGCGAGAAGCGCGTGCAGGGAATCGGGTAGCGCAGCGTCAATGTGCCGAGCACAGAACCCACTGCGCGGCTCTCATGTCCAGTATGGACGTCGAAGATGCCGTTATTAAGATCGACAAAGACATCCTCAAACGAGCGCCTGGCATCCACCGCCCATCCTTCAATACCGACACCGAAATACCGGTGGAAAAAGTATTTGAGGTCAATGCCACCGCCGAAGGCATGATCCGACTTCGAGGTAGCGATCATCCTGCCAATTGTTTCCCGTGAAAATGTAGGTGCCCCACAGACCGACGTTAAACTCGTTGTCTGCGTACTCATTGCGGACACGGTGGCGGTGCCACCTGTTTCATCTCCTTTCCGGAATAGCTTTCAGTCCCAGCAACCGCTGCCGAAGTGATTGCAGCGATGCATAACAGCCCCAACACCATTCTTTTCATTCTATTTCTCCTTTGGTTAAGTCTCTCCTCAGTTTCTTACGCTCCAAACACTCCTTTGGAGCACGCAAGGTAATAACGAAACTCGCCGTTACCCCGGATGCCCGACTCTTGGGCAGGCAACAAGAAATTGCAAGGATTTTTGGTGTAAGGCACCGCCTTACGCGTGGAGTTCCGCGCCGGTATTTGCGTCGGTAATGATAAACTTTTCATGGTGAAATGTGGGATCGCCACGAAAGGTGAGCCGGCCCGCGTAACGGCGCTCCAACTCCACCAGCAATTCTTCATCTTCTTCCTTCAACCGCTTCAATACACCTGGATTCAGAATCACTCGGATATCATGAATGCTCTCCTGATACTTGCGCATGACGGTATTGAGAGTCCGATGCAATTCTACGCTCGTGGTCATGGAGGTTTTCACCACGCCGCGTCCGCCGCAGTAGGGACAGTTTTCGTAAATCGTATCGCTCAGGCTTTCCTGCGCTCTTTGGCGGGTCATTTCCATCAAACCGAGCTGCGAAATGGCGAAGAACATGTGTCTTGGCTTTGTCGCGATTGAGTCGCTCCTTCATCAAACTGTAAACTGCCTGCTGGTCTTTACGGCTCTTCATATCGATGAAATCGGCTATGATCAGCCCACCGATATTGCGTAAACGAAGCTGGCGCGCGATTTCATCTGCGGCCTCCAGGTTGGTTTGCAAGATTGTTTTCTCGACGTCGCGGCCGCCTTTGTTTCGCCCCGTATTCACGTCAATCGCCACCAGCGCTTCAGTCTCGTCGATCACAATATAACCGCCGCACTTCAGCCAGACTTGCCGATGGAAAGCGTCATCGATTTGCTTTTGCACGCCGTACGTTTCGAAAATCGGCATCGCGCCATCGTAATGGTGCACACGATTCCGGGCGCGTCGCGAAATCTGCCCGATCATTTCGATCATTCGTTCTGTTGCCGCGCGGTCATCGCAAACGACTTCGTCGATTTCCTCGGTGAGAAAATCGCGCACCGTCCGCCCGACCAAATCCGGCTCGTCAAAGAGACGGCACGGGGCTGGTTCCTCACGAATGAGCTGCTCGACCTGGGCCCACTGATCGAGAAGAAAACGCAGATCCCGCACAAAATACCTTGCCCGCTGGCCTTCGCCTACGGTGCGGATAATGACTCCGACGCCGTCGGGAATTTCCAGTTCACGCACAATCTTGCGCAACCGTTCGCGCTCCTTCTGGTTTTCAATTTTTCGCGAGATGCCGCTGCGATCGCTGAACGGCATCAGCACCAGGTAGCGCCCGGCAAAACTGAGATTCGTAGTTACCCTCGGCCCTTTGTTCCCGATGGGACCCTTGGTGACCTGCACAATGACATCCGAGCCGACAGGATAGATACTCGGTATATCTTTAACCGTGATCCGTTTTCGCGGCCGCTTGCTCCCGCGGCGATCGATTTCCTCAATCCCGCTGTCGAGCGCAGCCGGAATTGCGTCCCAAAAATGAAGGAACGCGTTTTCTCGAAGCCGATGTCGACAAACATCGCCTTCAACCCCATCTCGATGTTTTTGACTTTACCCCTATAAACGCTGCCGACGATATTCCGTGAGCTCTTACGCTCGACACTGTACTCCTCGAGCCGGCCATTCTCGAGCACAGCGACGCGGGACTCGAGCTTTTCGACGCTGAGTATGAGCTTTTGCCGGTCTTTCGTGAGGAAAGACCCAAAAGTTTTCTTACTTTGTCTATCATAAAACGGAAAGGGTTGTCCGATCAGAAGCGGAGCTGACCAAATGCACTGCAGCGATAGTTCTGGTCGGGTGTTCATCGTGGTGGTGTTCCACGCCTGCGGTTAGACGGCGGTGGCGGAGGCGCAGGTGCCTGGCGCGGACGTATTCCAAAGATCTTTTGGAAGAAATTACGGGGAGCTGGCGTCGCAGCGGGAACAGCGCGGGCCACCGCAGCGCCTCGCTTGCGCACTTTGCCTTGAGAATCCGCTTCCGGCTCGACATCCGGCGATGCGTCGGAGCTTGCCATCTGCGCAGTGGCAGTTTGCGAGTGCGTCGGCACTTTCTTCGTCCCCGCCTGCGAGATTCCCGCCTTTCTCATTATAAGCCACCGACTTGATCAATTGAAGTGGATTGGCGTGATGCGCAGGCTGGAGCCAGGCCACCGGCATGTCGAATTTGCCTTCATCCAGTGCGAGTGAGCGCTCCAAGATTCTGTCGGCGATTGGGCCCGCGACTTCGCCGCCGTGCCCAGAGGCGCCCTGCACCATCACTGCGACGACATACTTCGGATGGTCATATGGCGCGAAACACGCAAACCACGCCACGTTTTCCTCTTGTCCGCGGTCAGTGGCCTGCAGCTGTACCTGTCTTCCCCGCTACCACCCAATCTTTCAAACGTGCTCTGCCGCCTGTGCCGCCATCTTCATTAACGACCTTCCAAAGGCCCTTGCGAACCAATTCGATGTGCTCAGGGGAGATTTCCTGGCGCAAATCCGATCGCACGCGCGGCGGTGGCGCTGCTGGATTTCCTTGTTCATCCAACACCGGAGAGCCGTCTTGCTTCAAAACTTTATCGATCAGACGTGGGTAATAGCAGATGCCGCCATTTGCGATCGCCACGTAGGCCATTGCCAATTGCAAGGGCGAAACAAGCGTGTAGCCCTGACCGATTGAAACATTGGCGGTTTGCGCTTGTGACCACCTTCTCCTGGGGATGGTGAATTTGCATCCACTCTGGCCCCGGCATATTGCCGGTTTGTTCGCCTGACAGTTGCAAGCCCGATTCTTCGCCCATGCCCAACATCTTGCCGACGTGGTCAATCGACTGAATGCTTGCGGCATTACCGTATCTGATAGAAAAGGAGTCGCACGAGACCTTGAGCGCATCGGAGACTCCGATGGTTCCGTGCGTGTAATGCTTTTCGGCTACCCAGCATCGGAAAAAGTGGTCGCCGTAGCTGATGCCGCCGTAGCAACCGTATTTGGCGTTTGCGAGATTTTTCGTGCTCCCGCAGACCGGCGAGCGCCGTGATGAGCTTGAATGTCGAGCCTGGCGGCAGGCAGCTAATCGCGCGGTTGACTAATGGATCGCCCTCGTCCTTCTGCAGCGCAGTCCAATCCTTCGCCTTGATGCTCGGGATGAAAGTATTTGGATCGAACGATGGCACAGAAGCCGTCGCCAAAGGACGTTGCCATTGTTTGATCGACAACTACCGCGCCCGCCCGGCTTACGGCGCGCAGCGCTTCTTCTGCAATAGCTTGAATGCGCGCATCGATCGTCAAATAAACGTTGGCCCCTGTTGCGGAGGATCTTCGCGCAGGACGCCGTCGATGGTGCCTTTGCGTTGCGTCGCAAGTAACGCACACCCGGTTTCCCGCGCAGATACTCGTCCGTGATTTTTTCGATGTTCGATTTCCCTTCCATGTCTCCCTGGTAAAAGTGAACTTCTTCGCGTCCTCTTTATCGACATCGTTCGGCATGCCGACATAACCCAAAAGATGCGAGGCAAGCGCGCCGTAAACGTAGGAACGCACCGGTTTGATCGTGAGTTCCACTCCCGGCAATCCGACATCATGCTCGGAAAATTTCGCCAAAGTTGGGAAATCGATGTCCTTGACGTAGGAAAACGGAACCTCGGTATCATTGCGATAGTGTTTCTGCAACCGGCCCGCGTTATAATCGCTGGCAAGATCGAGGTCATTGAGCCGTGGGACGATCCCATTATTGACGATCCTGATGATGTCCGGTTCCTTCAGGTCTTTCGGCATTCCATTGATGGTCGTTCGATACTCGTTCACGGGAGGCTGACCAAAGCGTTCGCGATAGCCTTTGACCATTTCCGGGAGATAAAAATCGACTTCATAACTGGCCCGGTTTTGGACGAGAGTTAGTCCGTTGCGATCCTTGATCTCGCCGCGCACCGAAGGAATGCGCACCGTCGCTTGAGAACTACCGCGAAGCTGGGAAGTCCAGTTCCTGACCATGCGCTACCTGGATCCACCACAGCTTGAGACCAAGAGCGCCCATGCCCATCAGCATCAAGAGTGCCGAGAAGCTGAATCCGCACACGCGAAGTAATACGGCGCCTGTTCATTCAAGCCGCCCCCTTTCGGGTTGATAGGAGTAGGCAGTAACACGTCCCATCCACTGTAAGAACCAGAATACGATCGGGGCCATCGCCATGGCAATGAGACCAGGCCCGCCGATCTGCCACCAAACTTCGCGGGTGAACACGAAAGAGCCGCGACGGAATGTAATCATTAAATATTGCGCCAGAACTATCAACGAGGTGAAAACGCCACTCAGGACACAGTGCACTTCCCAACGGCCGCGCGCAAAGAGCGGCCTCAGGCCATGCATTAATCCTGCCAGCACACCGTAAATGAGTATCGATGATCCAGTTGAAATTTCAACTTTCCCTCCGATCACCTGCACAGTAAGAGCATCCAGCAAAACCCCCGCGAACAGGGCAAGCGACAGCATCAGAGGAAACGGCAGGGCCATCGCGCCATAGAAGACAATCACGGGCACAATGCACACGTGCGCGTTGTAGAGCCACGGCAGTGCTGGAATAAAAACTCCGCAATCTGCGCTATCAGCACAAGCAGGAGCAAAACAAAAAGAAAATCATTTTCGACCAGTCACAACGAACACGTCCTCCAAATGCGACAGGTCGACTGCGGGCGTGAGCTGCGCTTGTCCATCCAGTTCTCGCACATGGAAAGCTTTAACACTGCCAATCAGCAAACCCGACGGAAACACGCCGCCGACTCCCGAAGTATAAACTTTTGGCCAGGCTTCAGGTCAGCCTGTTTTGACAAAAATTCAGGTTCAAAGAGCGGGGTGAGTCCTGTTGTCACGCGCTCGCCAGACACGATCCCCTGTTCTCGGCTTCCTTCGACCTTTGCAGCCACTCGGCAGTTTTCATCGGAAACCGAGCAATGCAACCGAGATGCTGTCGCTTACGGTCGTTATTTTTCCTATTAATCCCTCGTCCGTCGCGACAGGCATGTCGATTTCGATGCCATCTCTCCTGCCACGGTTAATCGTAACCGTTCGCCACCAAGTCGAGGAATCGCGCGCGACAATCTCCGCGGCAATTAACTTAAAGACCGAGCGCTCACGATAATTGAGCGCATGACGCAAGCGATTCACCTCATTCTCCGCATCGCGCAGACCCTGGTTAGTCGCTCTCAGCTCTCGATTTTCCACCTGTAAGTTGGCATTTTCGCGCTCTAATTGATCGAGCGATTTCAAGCCCGTACGCACCGATGTAAGCTGTTTTTTAATCCAGAGCCGCCGGTGAAAAATGGTGCCAGCAACTGATAAACGCCGGTCTTGAACTTCTGCGTGGTCGCCGGTCCAAAGGTGAGAAAGTATCCCAGAATTGCGCCGAAAATCAGCAACGCGATGAAGTTCGTGCGGCTCATCGCAATTGCGGATTTCGGCTTGGAATCTGCGAACTAAGGAAAATCGAGATCTGCGGAAGCACCGACATGAGGCCGCAATCCGAAATCGGCCATCCGCAATTCTTCCTACCGCCACTGGCGGTCTGCCGAGGCCACTTGACGCAAGAATTTAAGTTCATTGAGGCATTTGCCAGTCCCTTCCGCCACTGCGCTGAGCGGATCTTCAGCAACATGGACAGGCAAACCTGTTTCCTCGCTCAAAAGCTTGTCAAAGCCCCGCAGCAACGCGCCGCCGCCTGCCAGTACCAAGCCGCGATCGACGAGGTCCGCCGAAAGCTCTGGCGGACAGCGCTCCAAAGTGATCCGCACGGAATCGACGATTGTCGAGATCGGTTCCAGCAACGCTTCGCGCACTCCTGGGACGTGATCATGAGCGTCTTAGGCAAACCGGCGACCAGGTCGCGTCCCTTAACTTCTACGCTCGTCTCCTTTTCGCTGGGATATGCCGAGCCAATCTTAATCTTTATCTCCTCGGCTGTGCGTTCGCCGACCATCAGATTGTAGGCGCGCTTCATATACTGCACGATGGCCTCGTCCAGCTCATCACCAGCAACGCGGACGCTGCGGCTGAAAACAATTCCCGACAGCGAAATAAGAGCGACCTCCGTCGTGCCTCCGCCGATATCGATGATCATGTTGCCGGCTGGATCCTGCACCGGAAGTCCGACTCCGATCGCCGCTGCCATCGGTTCTTCGATCAAATAGACTTCGCGCGCTCCGGCATGGGTCGCGGATTCGCGCACGGCGCGCTTTTCCACTTCTGTGATTCCAGATGGCACCGCGATAACGACGCGCGGTCTCGCTTTTACCCGGCGATTATGCACCTTGGTGATGAAGTGCCGCAGCATCGCTTCCGTCACTTCGAAGTCCGCAATCACGCCATCTTTGAGTGGGCGCACCGCAACGATGTTTGCCGGTGTGCGGCCGAGCATGCGCTTGGCTTCGTCACCGACGGCCAGCACTCTGTTGGTGCCGGCCTGCACGGCCACCACTGATGGCTCGCGCAAAACGATCCCCTGATCCTTTACGTAGACAAGTGTGTTTGCCGTACCCAGATCGATCCCGATGTCGCTGGATAACCAGCCGAAAAGTCCATTGAACATGAATTATTTATTAGCAGAAACTTTCCAGCCCGAGAAGAAGCGCGTTCATCCGCCTGAGGCGGCCTATCTTCACAGGACCCTCCCCACGAGCGCGATTCGGCCGGCTGAAACGCCGTAACATGAAACAGAGCGGCACGCCGTCAAGCGCATTCTGTCGGAAGTGATGGAGTATTGGAGCGCTGGAGTCTTGTGCACGGGCTTGCCATTGCTCCATTACTCCTTTACTCCATCACTCAATGGGAAGAGTGATCGTCGCCCCATCCATTCTGGCCGCCGATTTCTCGCGACTCGGTGACGAAATCCATCGGGTGGAGGCCGCGGGCGCCGATTGGATCCACTGCGACATCATGGATGGACATTTCGTCGATAACATTTCCTTCGGTCCGGAGATCGTCGGCCGGGTGCGCGGCCTAACAAGTCTTCCGCTCGATGTCCATCTTATGATCGAGCACGCCGATCATTACGTTCCGCGATTTATCAAAGCCGGCGCGAACTCCATTACGGTTCACGTGGAACCAGAGGCGAAACACAGCGTCGCGAAAACATTGCAACAGATTCGGGACAGCCGGTTGCCGCGCCGGTCTCACTCTAAATCCCGAAACCTCATTTGATTCGGTTGAGCCGTTCCTGGACAAAATCGACATGCTACTGGTGATGACGGTGCATCCCGGTTTCGGAGGCCAGTCCTTTCGCGCTGATCAAATGCAAAAAGTTAAACGCGCAAGATCATTGAACAGCAGGATCGACATCGAAGTAGACGGCGGCATCAACGCCGAGACTGCACGGATATCGATCGAAAACGGCGCAAACGTGCTTGTCGCCGGCACCTCAATTTTTCACGCGACAGATTACGCAAAGGCGATCCGCGAATTGCGGGGCGATCCTGGCTAAGAGTTAAGGAAAAGAGCTAAGAGCAACAGGCGCACTCCGCTTCGCCCTTCGCGCTCTTTGCGCAATTACCCCGCCACCACCGGCTCGGCTTCCTCGGTCGTTTCGGCCATCACCTCGTCGGTTTGCGTGACCCGAACGACTTCTTCGATGGTTGTTTTGCCTTCAGCGACGCGTCGCCAACCGTCCTGCCGCAAAGTCTCCATGCCTTCGGCGATGGCGCATTGCTTGAGCTCGCCGCCATCGCGTTTTCGCATGATCATCTTTCTCAGCGGCTCCGTGATGAGGCAAACCTCATAAATTGCCGCGCGCCCTTGATACCCGGTCTGACGGCATTGATCGCAACCGGCGCCGCGCTGGAAACTGGGCACCGAGTTCTTTCACGGGAAAGCCGATCTCCGCGAGATATTCGCGAGGATAATCGACCAATTGCACGCAGTCTGGACAAATCGTGCGCACCAGCCGCTGTGCGATGAACGATTTGACTACCGATGGAGCAGAAACGGTTCCACATCCATGTCGAGCAAACGCGTGATGCCTCCAACAGCGTCGTTCGTGTGCAGCGTGCTGAAAACAAGGTGACCCGTCATGGCCGCGCGGATTGCGATGTCCGCAGTTTCAACATCACGAATCTCGCCGACCATCACCACGTTGGGATCCTGTCGCAAAATGTGACGTAGACCTTTGGCGAAGGTCAGATCGATCTCTGGTTTCACATCGATTTGCGAGACACCGGGAATTCGATATTCCACCGGTTCCTCGACTGTAATAATGCGCCGCTGCACTGAATTGATACTGCTCAGGAAGCAGTAAAGCGACGTCGATTTTCCGCACCCGGTCGGACCGGTGAGAAGGATGATCCCGTTGGGTTGCGCCAGCAGATGCCGAATAATTTTCTCCTGCTTTTCGCTGAGGTCGAGGCGATCAAATCCGAACTGCTGTTCGCTACGGATGAGCAATCGCAGACTGATCGATTCACCGTTTACCGTCGGAATGGTCGAAACGCGCACGTCAATGTTTTGATTGTTCGACTGCAAATTAATGCGCCCGTCCTGAGGCAGACGGCGCTCCGCGATGTCCATGTGCGACATGACTTTCAGGCGCGAGATAATGGCCGATTGCAGGACTCGCAATTGCGGCGGCACAGCGACCTCGTGCAAGATCCCGTCGATTCGATAACGAATCCGCAGATCGTTCTCCAGCGGTTCAACGTGAATATCGGTCGCGCGCTCGAAGATCGCTTCGCGAATGATCTGGTTCACAAATTTCACCACCGACGCCTCGGGGTCCTCGTCATTCAGCTCGATGGCGGTGTCAGTGTCCTGCAACACCTCGAAGGAACGGTTCGTCTTGAGAATTTCGTCGAACGTTTCCGCGCCGACGCCGTAGAGAGTTTTCATCGCGCGCAGAACTTGCGCGCGCGGCACCAGCACCCATTCGACCGGCTTTTTCAGAAGCTGCGACGCAAGCTGGCGGCCAATGGAATTGAAAAGATCGTAGGTCGCCAGCACGACCGAATTTTCCTTCACCTCGATCGGGCAGAATGTGATGTTGAAAAACAAAACGGCTCGGCAAAACCGATAATGTCGCGCGATCGATCTTTTTCGCATCGATAGACGTGACCGGCACGCGGAAGAAATTGCCGATCGCGCTGAGGAAACGTTGCTCGTCCACTTTGCCGGAATCGAGCACCTGGCTCACCCACGAACCGCCATTCAGGTTCACGGCCAGCTGTGCCGCTTCCTCAGTCGAAGGGACACCGCTTTCCAGCAGCAAATTAATCAGCGATTGATTGGCGGGTGAACTCATTCAGCGCGGCGTTCAGTAGAATCGACAATGCAGAATCGGAAGCGTTCGAATGAAGCCCATTTAGGCCGTTTCGCAAGGTCTTTCACGCAGAACGCGTAATCACGGAGCGGCGCTCTCGATGTCGCCGTTTCGAAGGTGAGCGAGCAAACCGCGCTCGGCTTGAGGCCGCTAAGGCATGTGCAATGCGCGCCGCACGGGGATCGGTGAGTGTCCCGTGACGCGCATCGAATAATTCTTTTGAAGCCGTGCAATGGCATCGCTCACTTCTGGCGTAAATACACCATTGACGGGACCGCAGTAATAACCCAGCCGGCGCAGCGTTCGTTTGCATGGAACCCACATAACCCGGTTGCACAATGAGTTGTTCGTTGGCCTTGAAATAGTAACACCATCGCCACTTGTAGCGCGGCGCAAAGTCGGTGGCGTTTACAGCTTTGCCCTGATGAAGCAAGTCCCCACTCGTCACGCTGTGCCAGCGGATCGACTGAACGGAAAATATCATAATCGACGACGTCGAACTCGTCGGCTAGAAGCGACGGTGGCGCTAAGGACAAAGAACCAATGCGAGAGCTATTCGTTTCATAACACAGATGGAGTTTACTTCATATCTTTCGGTTCGGGAATATCGGGTGGCGGCAATGTTAACTGTTTGCCCTCTCGCGTTTTGGGGCAATCTGGACACTCGTTCTGATCCAGCTCCGGGCCAAAATGCGTATACGTGTTCTCCCACCTTTGACGCAGCTTGTAGGACTCCAGCTTGGTCAGCGTCACCTGCGGGCACATAAGAATGATTAACTCCTGTCGCTGCTTGCCAGTTGCTGTGCCACGGAATGCCGCGCCGATGAGCGGAATGCGCGAGATATAAGGAATGCCACTTGGTATGCTTCTGCTTCTGTTCCTGGATCAATCCGCCCAGGATAATGGTCGACCCGTTTCCGCGCGGAAACATTTGTGCGGAGTATACTTCGTGTCGATTGTTGGCACCTGATTGCCGCTGATGTGTACGTTTCCGTTCGGTACAAGGCTGTCGATCTTTTGCAAAATATCGAGTGACACTTCCTTCTCGGAATTGATGAGCGGAACGACCTCGAGCTGAAGCACCACCTTCTTGTATTCGATGCTCGATTGGATAGAAGCAACTGTTGTTGATCACGTCGCTGGCATTGGTCAGGGTGCTTGCTGGGCACGGGAACCTCTTGCGCCCGGACGCGATGATCGCTTTCTTGTTGTTGCTTGTGAAGACTGTCGGACGCGAAAGGATTTTGAACCTATTCGTAGATTCAAGCAAATGCACTATGGCTGCGAAAGCGTTGCCTGCTGCCACATAAATATTGGTTCCGCTGCCCACGTTCTGAATGATCTTGGCTGAAATTGATCGAGATTGGAGGGATCGAGAATGTTGCCGGCAGGCGAGCCGAGGGACTAGGGATCGGATCGCCGGATTGTTTGCGCTACTAAATACTGTGTTATTGCGCGATGTGCCCACGAATCGCCTGTTGTATTTCGCGAAGTAATCGACACCGAATTCCTCGTTGTTGCCGAGCGTCAACTGACCAATCACCGTGCTCAGCGCGACTTGCGGCGCCTGGACGTCCATCTTGATCCAGAATCTTTTCCACTTTCACCACAACCTCACGGTTTCCGAGCACGATGATGGAATTGGCGCGCTGATCGGCGATGAGCTTGGAGTTTCCGATCGTGACCGCTTGCGGCGTGGTGTTGACCGGTTGCGTGGAGAGTTCCTCCGAAATATTCAGCGTGCTGCCGACCTCCCGTGCCCGAGCTGCCACCAAATTGGGATGAATATGGGTTTGTTCCGCCAGTGGTGCCGGCGCCTCCTCGTTGTTGTTGCTGCGGTTGCGGACTCGCGCCAGGCAGCCCGCCACCGGGCAGCCGCGCCAGCGCCCTCTGTCGCCCGGCTCGGTCAACGCCTGAACCAGCACCGGCAGAACGTCACCGGCGGAAACGTATTGCAAATAGCGCGTGACCGGTTTTGCAAACTCAACGTTGGCGTCAAATTGATGGATCAGTTCCCGGATGAACGGCATGTTGATTGGCCGCGTCACCACGTGGATACGGTTCGTGCGCACGTCGGGAGTCAGTTTGATTTTACCCACGATGATCGCTTCCTCGGACAGCACGCCCAATCCGGCACCTTCAACTTGCTGCGGTTGCGGAACCGCCGCTGGAACGTTCACTCTGCGGACACCCGGCTGAGTGGGCGATTCGGTGCCCTTCTCGAAAATGTCCTTGAGCATGTCGGCAGACCTTGCTCGCGTCGGCGCGGTCGAGCTTGATAAACTCACTCACCACTTCCGCCGGCGCCACATCCACCTGGCTAATCACGCTGGCCAGCTGCCGGATGATGTCCGTGTTCTGCGTCACCAGAAGAGCGGATGCTTTCGGCAAGGCGAGAATGTTGATCGTCCCCGAGCTTCCCTGAAAATATGCCATCAACACTTGTTGAAGTTCCTGGGGTCCGCATACTGCAGTCGGAACAGGAAGCTGATCACCGGGTTTCCGGCGGGATATCCGCCAGATCGGAAACGATTGGCACCGGCGCTTTCCGAGGATTTTGGCCCGCTCCCACAACGTCCACCAGGTCGCGACCAGCCGGAACGAGAGAGATTCCGTTCAGGGACATACTCATCTCGATGATCTTGATGGCTTCCTCGCGCGACACATCTTTGGCGATGAAAATGTTCACCTTCCCCTGCACGAAATTATCCATCACCAGCTTCTTGCCGGTGAGCTGTTCATAGAGATGCAGCACATCGACGACATCGCTGTTCGGGAATTGAAGCCGAACCATGGCAGGCGCGTTTGGAGGGGCAGAAGCAGGCGCTTCTGCTGGGCGGCGCGTTGCAATCTGGGAAGCAGGATGGTTCGGGACGCGCCTAGCTTGGTCTGACCCGAGACTGGCGGTCGCGCTGGCAAGCACGAGCGTCGCGATGCAGAAAAAGCGGTGCACAGCCTTATTTGGATGGATGGGCGACGCTAGTGCATTTATGAGACCCGTCAAAATATTTCCCTCGGTTGAGACGATCCTGAAGCTGGACGCAGCGGGAGAGCTTATGAGATTGCATCGTGCAAACGAGGTAACGCCATCATTGCGCGCAGCCACGGATCCCGGTAGCGCATCCGTCTGGCGTCTGTTCTGGGAGCAAGCCGCCAGCTGTAGTTGCCGGCAATCCTGCCGCCAACATTCTTTGCGCACCAATCAGGAGTGACGGAATTCCCTTCTCGCAAGCTGCCGAGACCTGCAGGCTGGCGGCCTGCGCTCCTGTCGCGGGTCTCGCGCGGTCGCGATCATCTGTTGCATCGTGATCACATCGACCGTCACCGCCTCGCCCGAAGAAGCCGCAAATGCACTTACGCAGATTCGATCTGTTCTTCAGGCACAGCAGGATTCTTGGAACCGGGGCGATATCGATGGATTTATGAACGGATACGCCCGCTCGGCATCGACTGTCTTTATTTCGGAAGACACGCTCAGACGCGGCTGGCAAACCGTGCGCGATCGTTACAGGCAAAAATATTCCAATCGCGCGAAGATGGGGACGCTCGCGTTCTCCGACCTTGAAATCACGCTGTTGTCATCTGATTCGGCCGTGGCGTCCGGCCGATGGAAACTGAAGCGTGCAAACGACCAGCCGCACGGCCGATTCACGCTGATTCTTAAACGCCTGCCGGAAGGCTGGCGAATCGTGCACGATCATACGTCGTGCGGCTGCGCGGAAGCCGTGATTCGAAATGCGTGAATCGTGATTCGTCGTTCGCCGATTTAACGAATCGAATTACGATCACGATCTCAAACGCGCGTAGCAGCTTCTCGTGGATATTATCAAACCCGCCGTTACTGAAAACCGCGACGACATCGTTTGGCCGCAGCATCGGCACGATTCGATCCACGATCGCATCGGCGTTCTGCTCATAAAACGCAGGACGGCCCGCCTTGGCGATCGCAGCCACAACTCTTTCAGGGTTTAATCGCTCTTCTTCAGGGATCTGTTCCAGCTTGGCGACCTGCGCGATGAAAACTCCATCGGCCAGCTTTAGCGCGTCGGGAAGCTGCTGTTGAAAGACTGCGCGCCGCGTTGTGTTGGAGCGCGGTTCGAAGACAGCCCAGAGCCGATTTCCGCGAAAGCGATGGCGCAATGCTTCCAAGGTGTATGCAATCGCCGTCGGATGATGACCGAAATCGTCGATCACTTTCACGCCTCGCGCTTCTCCGCGGACTTCCTGTCGCCGCGCGATCCCGGCAAAAGTCTTGAACGCGCTGTCGATTTTCGCCTTCGGCACATCGTAAAACCGCGCTGCCATCGCTGCCATCGCAGCGTTGTGCACATTGAATTCGCCTACGAGCGGAATCTCGAACGTCTCATCTCCAAGCTTGAATCTCGAACCTTCAGCCGAGCAGGCGACATCACGGATTCGCTGCGCGCAATTCTTCGAGAAACCCACCTCAATCATCTGTGCAAGACAATCCTTCGCCACTTCGACGCAATTGGGATCGTCGCCGTTGACCAGCACCATGCCGTTCCTGGGAACGATGTTGAGCAAACGCCGGAAGCTCAGCTTGATTTCATCGAGGTTGTTGAAGATATCCGCATGATCGAACTCGATGTTGTTTATGATCAGCAGCTCCGGCAGGTAATGAATAAATTTCGAGCGCTTGTCGAAAAAGGCCGAATCGTACTCGTCGCCTTCGATCACGAAATACTTCGAGTCATTCAGGCGCGCGCCCTGGCCAAGATTTGTCGGAAGTCCGCCGATGACGTAACCGGGTTTGCATCCGGCTGTTTCCATGATCCAGGTGAGCAGCGCGGTTGTCGTTGTTTTCCCGTGCGTCCCGGTAACAACAAGATTATGACGACCGCGCAAAAATAATTCTTCAGCACTTCCGGCAACGGAAAGATAAAGGAGCTTCCTGTTCAGCACGGCTTCCACTTCCGGATTGCCGCGCTTCATCGCGTTCCCGATCACCACCACATCCGCGTCGGCCGGGATGTTTTCCTGCGCGATACCCCTCTTTTAACGAGATGCCTTTTTCCTGAAGAAAGGTCGACATCGGCGGATAAACATTCTCGTCCGACCCGGTGACTTTGAATCCGCGCTCCTTTAGCGCTGCCGCCACTGATGCCATGGCCGTGCCGCAAATCCCAAGGAAATGAAAACTCTTCGGCGCTTCCTTCACGCGGATTCTTTACGCCTTCCGATGGAAAAGGAAACCACGGATTACGCGGATTTCCCGGATAAGAATCAAACGCCCGCGTCATTCCGAGCGCAGTCGAGGAATCCCGTTGAATTACCACAGCTTCGCCGCTGAGGATCCCTCGACCCTGCGGAGTTTGCCCTGACGAGCGAGCGGAGCGAGTCGAACAGCGCTACGCCCGGGATGACGATCGCTAAGCGACTGTCATTTCTTTTCAAACACCTCTACCGCCGCCCACGCTTCATCGGGAGGGGTCTGTTCGTATTCAAGCGCGCGATCCAGGTACATTTTGGCCAGCAGATCGTCCGGATAAAATTCCAGGAACCGCGAAAACAGAATCTTGGCCTCGGTAAAATCGCGTGTCCGGAATTTCTCCAATCCCTCCTCGTACGTATCAAGCCACTTTAGGAATTCTGGATCCACTTCCTCGTCTCGAGCCCCGACGAAAGTAAAAATATCCACCGGTTTGCTTTTGCCTTTCACCTGCACTCGAGCAACCGAGCGAAGGTGAACCTCGTCTCTCGCCAGCTCAGCTGCCGAGGCGCCAACGAGAATATCCACGCCATAAATTCGGGTGAGACCTTCGAGCCGCGACGCGAGATTAACGGAGTCACCAATGACTGTGGGATCCATCCGCTCGTGCGAGCCAATGTTGCCGACGATCACCTCGCCTTGATTGATGCCGATGCCCATGCCGAGCCCCATGCGGCCTTCCTCGCGCCATTTTTGATTGAGCTGCCGTAGCTCTCGCCGCATTGCCAGCGCCGCGCGCACGCAATTTTTCGCGTCCTGCGCCATGCCAAAACTGCGCACATTGCCCCATACGGCCATGATTCGCGTCGCCGATGAATTTATCGAGGGTGCCGCCATTGCTGAAAACAACCGAAGTCATGCGGCTCGAGATATTCATTGAGTTGCGCAGACTAACGCCTCGGGATCGGCTTTTTCCGACAACGTGGTGAAACCAATCAAATCCGAGAACAAAATTGTCGCAGGGACACGCGACTCCGCGAAGCGAGCTGTAATAGCTGTCCGGATTTTCGAGGACTCTCTTTGACCAAATTTTTCGAGACGTAACGCTCCAGGGTGCGCCGAGTGCGCAATTTCTCGAGCCGCTCGAGTGCGTATTCAAAACCGAGCGAAAATGATCCGCTCAACACCAGGGCCGAAAGAACCGGAACCGTGAGAAGCAGAAGCCCTGTTCCGTCGTAACACAATCGTGCCGCGCCGAGATATGCAGCCGTAATCAGAACCAGCGTACCAAGGCAAAGCAACGGCCGACGCAAAAAGGCGACCAGCAACCACGCCACCAGCCCTGCCGCGCCTACCAGCGCGAGGCCGGCTTTTGGCCGGTGTGGGCCGCAAAAATTCGTGATTCATCGCCGCAGCCATTGCCTGCAAATGAAGCGCGGGGCCCAATGTGGTCGGGCTCATCGGCGTAACGACGGTGTCGTGCTCCACCTGCGCCGATGATCCGACCATTACAATCTTATCCTTAAAAAACGCGCCGTCCGCGTAATTGGCATGCCAAAACTTTGGATCGAAAACTTCGTAAAGCGGGCGCGGCGCAAACGCGTCCGGCGACGTGAAACGAATCATAGTGGCCACGAAAATCCTCCGGCACATCATTCGCGTGACCGATCTTAGCCAGTGCGCGTGCCGAAAGAGATTGATAAACTTCCTCGGCTTGGGTCGGGTGGTAAGTCGGCAAGTTGCCGATCAGTCACGCGATAAGTCACGGCGCGGATTTTTCCGTCGATTGGGTCGGCCCAGAAATTCACGAACCCGACGCGATCATCCTGCAATTGCGGCGGTGGAATCAGCGTATTGTTTGGCGTGACGGCCTGGGCTGCGTTCGCCATGTCGAAATTAGCGCCGAGCACGACGTTATCGCGGTAACGATCAAGCGCAGCATGAAAGGCTGGATCACCGTCATTGGGCGGACTAAAGATCATGTCGAACATGACCGCGCGCGCGCCCGCGCCAAACAACCGATCGAGTAAAAGCGCCCATACTTCGCGTGACCACGGGAACGGCTTCTCTGTCATCAGCTGAAACGCGCGGTTGCTCGCAATTTCTTCAGCAGTCAGCGGCGGCAATTGCAATGTGCTTTGGTCAATTCCGAGAAAAACAAAATCGGACGGTGCAGGCGTCTTCCGGCCTTCGCGTCGAAGCAAATCTTCAAAGCTCTGTTCACCGCGCCACGGCGCCGAAATAAATGGGACGTCTGGGAAAAAATGACCGAGAACAGATCACGCCTGTCCAAAAAAGCAGATGAAAGCGAGGACCAGGAAACGATGACGCCCGAGCCAGTGCATGCCGGCGAAATCTAGCACTAAAACGTTGAAGCGTTAAAGCGTGACGGAACCGGTCCGCTTAGCGCCTGCACAGTTCAACGCTTTAACGTTCGCCTCTGCAGAAAGCAGTTGTCATTCTCGACTCGCTACTTATTGTTCGTCACCCGGCGCTGCCGCGTCGTGACGATCTGCGCACCTGGTTCCGCGCAACGGGACTGCATCAGCGAAGTGAGGTCGCGAAGATCGATAATGGAACAAACAGCTCGCTGAACGAGGAACCCCGAAGCGATTTGGGGAAACAACCATGCCAAGAGCTACTAACGCCCCGGCAAGCCGGGCGCGACGCAAACGAATCTTAAAGAAAGCCAAAGGCTACCGCGGACGCCGTTCAAAACTTTTCCGCTACGCGAAGGACGCGATCATGAAAGGCCAATATTGGGCCTATCGCGACCGTAAAACGCGTAAACGCACGTTTCGTTATCTCTGGATTCAACGCCTAAACGCCGCCGCTCGCGCAAATGGAATGACCTACAGCCGCTTTGCAGAAGGATTAAAAGCCGCAGGCATCGGCCTCGACCGAAAAATTCTCGCAGATCTTGCGGTCAGCGATGAGATCGCATTCAAATCGATCGTCGATCAGGCAAAAAGCGCGCTGGAAAAGAAAAACAAAAAGGCGGCGTGATCTTGCCGTTGAAGCGTGATTCGTGATGCGTTGCAGCGTGATTCGCTTCAACGCATCTAAACTCTTTAACGCTTCAACGGTCTCATGGCCATCCACTCGAACAGCTCCGTGACGATGCCCTGCGCGAAATCGAAGCCGCGCCTGACGAACAGGCGCTTGAAGCGGCGCGCGTAAAATATCTCGGCAAAAGCGGCAGCGTATCTGCGTGGGGCGAGCAGATGAAAACGCTCGCTAAGGCAGAAAAGCCAGTCATTGGCAAACTACTCAACGAGGTTCGCAACGCCGTCACCGCCGCGATCGAAACGCGCAACGCACAATTCCGCTCACGAAAAGAATCAGGCGCGCTCGCCAGGATCGACATCTCGCTGCCAGGAACGCCGCACGAAATCGGCGCGCTGCACCCGCTCACGCAGATGTGGGAACGTTCTATCGAAATTTTTCGGCGAATGGGGTTCCGCTCTCGCGGACGGACCGGACATTGAAGACGAATGGCATTGTTTCGACGCGCTCAACACGCCGCCCGAACATCCGGCGCGAAACGAGCAGGACACATTTTATTTACCGGACGGCCGTTTGCTGCGAACGCACACTTCGACCGTGCAAATTCGAACGATGCAAGCCGCGCCGCCGCCGATTCGCGTGATTGCTCCCGGTGCTGCTTATCGTCGCGATGAACTCGACGCCACGCACAGCCCGCAGTTTCACCAGATCGAAGGACTTTATGTCGATGAAAACGTAAGCGTCGCCGATTTGAAAGGCGCCCTCGAGTTTTTCATGCGCGAACTTTTCGGTTCGGGAACAGAAGTGCAATTTCGTCCGCACTTCTTCCCGTTCACCGAGCCGAGTCTTGAGGTTTATGTGAAATCGAAAGCGCTCAAGGGTGGCGAGCGCTGGATCGAAGTCGCCGGCTCGGGCGTGGTGCATCCCGCGGTTTTCGAGCAGGTCAACAAAGCGCGTGGTGACAAAGCTTACGATCCCGAAAAGTGGAGCGGCTACGCGTTCGGTCTCGGAATGGACCGCCTCGCGATGATTCTGTTCGACATCCCCGACATCCGCCTGTTCGCGCAAAACGATTTGCGGTTTCTCCGCCAGTTCGCATGAAATTTTCCGTCAATTGGTTGCGCGAATTTGTCGATCTTCCAGAAAATCCGGAAGAGATCGCTGATTTGCTCACTCGCGCCGGCGTTGAAACGGAAAACATCGAAACCCGCGGCGCGAATGATCGACAAAGTGATCGTTGCGCAGATTACTGCGTCATCGCGCCATCCCAATGCGGATCGTCTTAGCAGTCTGCGAAGTTGATGACGGCAGCGGCACGAAACGCCAGATCGTTTGCGGCGCGACCAATTACAAAGTCGGCGATAAAGTTCCGCTCGCGCTTGCCGGGCGCCAAGCTGCCGAACGGACTGGAGATTCGTGAAAGCAAACTGCGCGGCGTCGAATCCGCAGGAATGCTTTGCAGCCCAATCGAGCTCAGCCTAGGCGAAGACGCTTCCGGCCTCTTGATTTTGTCGCCTGATGCAAAGATTGGTGCGCCCATCGGCGATCTTTTCCCAGCGGACACGATTCTCGACGTCGAGATCACGCCAAACCGTGGCGATCTGCTGAGCCATTTCGGTCTGGCCCGCGAAATCGCGGCGCTCACCGGAAAAAAACTCAAGTCAACGCCGCGCGAATCGAAAATTCCCGTCAAGAAGACCGGCGTGAACATCACGTCAACGCGCGAATGTCCGTTTTTCTCCGCGCGCAAGATCGACAATGTGAAGGTGGGACCGAGTCCGCAATGGTTGCGCGCGAAGATCGAGAGCGTTGGCATTCGCTCCATCAACAACATCGTCGACATTTCGAACTTCGTAATGCTGCGAGCTCGGCCAACCGACGCATGCGTTCGACGCCGATAAATTGAAGGGCGGCATCAACGTGCGCCTCGCGCGTGACGGCGAGAAATTTCTCGCGCTCGATGGAAAGACGTATTCGCTCAAGCCGGACAATTGTGTCGTCGCCGATCAAGAGCGCGCCGTTGGACATCGGCGGTGTGATGGGCGGCGAAGAAACCGGCGTGACCGATTCGACCAAGAATGTTTTGCTGGAAGCCGCTTACTTTCCTGCCGGCGAGTATTCGTCGGACCGCGCGCGAATTGAATCTACCGAGCGACGCCAGTTACCGATTCGAGCGCGGCGTCGATCCTGATATGGTGCTCCGAGCATCGCAGCGGGCCACCGAATTGATTCAAGAGATCGCAGGCGGAACTCCGGCAAAGGAAATCAACGTCGCCGGCAAGCTGCCGGCGAACCCAGCCGATGTTTCGTTGCGCTACGAGAAATGCGATCGCGTTATTGGGATCGCGATCAAACCGAAAACGGTCGATGAAGTTCTAACCAGATTCGGTTTGAAGAAAATCAGCGCGGCCGAGATAACGAAATGGAAAATTCCGAGCTACCGGCGCGATTTGCAGCGCGATGTCGATCTTATCGAAGAAGTCGTGCGAGCTTACGGCGCCGAAAGAATTCCGGGAACGGATCGCAGCCGGTTCACGCCTTCGAGCGCGGCTGATCGCGCGCACGATTTGGAATCACAAATGCGCCAACGACTGGTTGCGAGCTGGCCTTACTGAAGTGCGGACGTCAAAGTTGCTTCCCAGGGAAAGATTCGCGTTTGGGGAAAATGCGATCGAGTTACGCAATCCGCTGAGCGAAGATCACGTGGCGCTGCGCCCAGCTTGTTGCCGGGGTTGCTGGGAGTGCTCGACCGACAACATTCGTGCGGGAGCGGAACGCGTCGCGATCTTTGAAACAGGCAGGGTTTTCGAACCACCGAGCGGCGCAGAAGAGAAACGAGTAGCTGATTCTCCTTTGGGGTAACGTTGCGCAGTGCAAGTTCGATTGGCGGAACGAAAAACGCCGCGTCGATTTCTTCGATCTCAAAGGCGCGATTGAACTGGCAAGAACCGGATTTGTCTTTTCGTCGCGGTCAGACATGCCAACTTTGCGCTCGCTGTAGAAATCATGGCAGGTAATCAACGTGGTTGGCCTCGCCGGGCAGCTAACGAATTCGCTCGCGTCAACAATCGACGCATCTGGCGGCGTCTTTGTTGCCGAAGTATCGCTGATTTCCCGATTAGCGGTTTGGGATCGCGCGCAACTTTCCGCGAACTTGGAAAATTTCCAGCGGTCACGCGCGATATCGCGATGATTGTTGCCTGAAGACATTTGACCCACGAAGAAATATGGGAAGTGATTGACGAGCCGACGCGAGCCGTTGTTGGAAAGCGTTGAACTTTTCGATCTCGTTCGCCGAGCACTGAAATCGGTGAAGCGCAGAAAGTCGCTCGCATATCGATTGACATATCGCGACCGGAGTCGCACACTGACAAGCGAGGAAGTGAATGCAGCGCATGCGAAAATTCGCGAGCGATTGCGAAGCGACCTCGGCGCAGAATTGCGGGAATAGTTCTTTGATAGTGTGAGAGTCGTTTGTTGAGGGTTGGGAAGAAAACCAGTGCTTTTCGCTCAACTCTCAACCAGCGGCTCTCATCAGTCGCGAGTGGTTTTCGCAGCTTTACCCTGCGATGTTCGAGATTACAGGTGGGATTCCCGAACCGATATTTGGTTAACCTAAGGAGGCTGAGTCGCTCGGAGAAGATGGCAGGCCTTAATTGGAAGTCAGACGCTGCGGCGACGGTCATCCGCCCGTTACGAAAAGGGAACGGGAGATCCGCCTAAACGGCATCAGCGGGGTAACATTTTAAAAACCGGATCGATTTTTCGATCCGGGTTTTCGTTGATGACGTTGAAGAGTTAAGAGCTGAGGTGCCGAGGTGCGCCGCCTTAGTTTCAACGCTTCAGCGCTTTACACTTCAACGAATTTGAAAATTCTGCCCCACGATCCACAGTGCGCAGTGACATGCGCGCCCTGTTAGCTCTCGAAGACGGTCGATTTTCGAGGGCGAATCATTTGGCGCAACCGGCACTGCGCGTCGGCGAAGTTTGTTTCAACACCGCCATGACCGGTTATCAGGAAGTGTTGACCGATCCTTCCTATCGCGGGCAGATCGTGGCGATGACTTATCCGTTGATCGGCAATTACGGCACGAACTCGCTCGATCAGGAGAGCCGCTCGCCGCACGTCAGCGGCTTTGTCATCGAAGAGCTGAGCGAAATCCCCAGCAACTGGCGCTCGGAAATGTCGCTCGATCGAATATTTGAAAAAATGGAACATCCCCGGCGTGCAAGGAATTGATACTCGCGCGTTGACCCGGCACCTGCGCACCCGCGGCGCAATGAAAGCTTGTTTGACTACGGAAGAGATTTCTCCGGAAGAAGCGACGCAGGAGGCCATCAAAGGCGAGGGCGTTATCGGCATGGATTACGTTCGCGAAGTTTCAGCGCGCGAAATTTATCAATGGGACCCCGAGGACAAGCTGAGGTGAGCCGTGGTCAATCAGGTCCACTAACGGCGGAATCAAACCCAGCCTTCCGCCGATCCGGTTTCGAATCGTCGCTTACGATTATGGAATCAAAGAAAATATTCTGCGGCTTCTGCGGCAGAAGGTTTTGGCGTCACGGTTATGCCAGCAACCACAACTGCCAAAGAAGTGCTCGCGCTAAATCCGGATGGCGTTTTTCTTTCCAATGGACCCGGAGATCCCGCAGTCCTGCCTTATGCGCACGAGGCAACGCGCGATTTGATGGGCAAAAGCCGATTTTCGGAATTTGTCTCGGCCATCAGATTCTTGGATTCGCGTTCGGCGGATCGACCTACAAATTGAAATTTGGCCATCATGGCGCGAACCAGCCCGTAAAAGATTTGAGCAGCGGTAAGGTGGCGATCACGGCGCAAAATCACGGGTTCGCAGTCGATCCGAATCGCTGCCGTCAAACGTAGAAGTGACGCACATAAATCTGAACGACGGCACCGTGGAGGGAATGCGGCACAAGGAACTGCCGATCTTCAGCGTACAGTATCATCCCGAAGCTGCGCCCGGTCCCGCATGACGCATCCTACTTCTTCGATCAGTTCGCAGATTTGATCGAGAAACGAACGTAGAGGCGCAGTCGCCGAGCGCGCTCGCAAACACACATTGTCGCGTCACCTGGCACGTTGACCGACACTCCGAGCGGCCGACATTTGTCTCATGTTTAATTCAACAACAAACAGACATGCGATGTCTTGAAGGTCGCAGTCGACTGCGACTACTGGTCGTCAGCACTGGCATGCTGCTCCGCTGGCCATTGCGCAGGAACATGAGCATGGCAGCGACGCCGCCGCTTCAAAAGAAGTGACCGGCGAAGTGGTCGATATGATGTGCTACGTCGATCATAATGCGGTCGGCGAAAAACATGGCCAATCCTGCGGGGCAGAAGTGCATCAAGAGCGGTGGGCCAGTCGGTATTGTAAGCGAAGGCAAAGCCTATCTGGTGGTTGGCGAACACAAGCCAATCAACGATCAACTCGCTGAATACTGCGGTAAAAACATCACCGTGAAAGGCAAGCTCGCCGAGCGTGGCGGCATCGCCATGATCGAGAACGTCGAGAGTCGTGAAGAAATGACGCGCGCCTCAGTCGCGTCGTCATCCTGCAGCGAAGTGAGCGAGTCGAAGATCCCGTGGCATGAACTCCGACGGTGCTTCGCGGGATCCTCGACTTCGCGCTCTCGGAACGACTAACGCAGTCACTTGTAATATGGGCCGCAATGACGGTCGCAGTTTTCCGACCTTAAGAGCTGTCTCGACTTGCAAATCAGAAACCGGCGTCTCCGCGAGTTTTGCGAATCTCGCTCTGCCTCCAGCGCCGCGATCGGCAATCCGTGCAAAAATAAAACGCGATTTGCGGTGAGCGCCGCGAATTCGCGGCTCCTGGCGTCAGAATGCCTTGCAAGTTCAGCGGATCCGCACGCGCTCAGCGTGATCAGTTCGCCATTTGACGCGACGCCTTGCGAATAGAACGCAACAGGCCGATGGCCTCAGGCAGGGCAAATTGTTCGCCGCCGATTCCTCCCACAAAATAGCCGCCGCGAATCTCGCCGCGCGCGCTTCCCAGCGGCGATAAATTCGCCCCAGCTCATACCACGTAACCGGGAGACTCTCGCGCTCGAGCAGGCGACGAAACACCACGCCGTACCGATGCAGCAACACCCGCGCAAATTGTTCGATGGCCGCATCGCGCGCGGAGCTTTCCGCTCCATTTCCCGATGTCGGCGAGGCGATGTCGGTTCTCAGCAGCGACCAACGCCCGGCAAACTCGATGCTGGCAAGATTTGTTTTGCGCCGCCGTTTTCCAGCGTTACGGCCAAACGTGGGACGCTTATTTGACGGCACCAGAAGAGCTCGCAATCCGTCGAAACTATCCGAAGTCACCAGGCCAAGTGCGGCAAGTTGCGACAAAGCTTCTTCAACTTGAGAAGGCAGCAGTCCGCTGCGACGCACCAGTTCGGTGAAGAAGAGCGCACCGCCATTTGCGAGTGTATCGAACAGAGTTTCGGCCGGCGACCGAAGAGTTCCATCTGCCGAATTCGTCTGCGTCAGCATGCAGCCAATGCCGGAGGTTTTCGCGTTGATAAAGCGCGATCGGGGCTGGTTCGCAACGGAGCGACTCGTCGCGCGCGTTTGGATTTTGCGGCGCGCTCAAGCGTGCCCAGCCGATCCGGCCCGAAAAACAAAGGCGATCGAGCCATTCAGGATCGTAGTCGGCAACACGCGCGGCGAGGACCGCGGATTCCCACGCGGCCAACGGCAGCTCGCAGCCGTCCAGTTGTTCGAGAACAGATTGCAAACCTTCAGGGCCTTCGACGCGATGTTCCGCGTCGGCGCGCTGCCATGCGAAGAGAAAGCGATAAAAATCCTGCGGTAGAGACCGGCTGAATTTCCGCGCGCAACCGGTCGATCGTGAGTCGATGAATTCGCGCCAGCAATCGGCGATCGCACCACTCCTGGTCCGTCGCGCTGCGGGCGAAACTTGCCGCGCAGCGACAAATCCTTCCGCTTCGAGCGCCAGTAAAGCCGCGTCGATGTCCGATCGCGGCAATATCAGTACATCTGACAGCTCGCCAACGGTGATCGGTCCGCAAACTTCCATTCGTCCGCGAACCACTTCGCGAATGGCGTTGCGCGTTCCCATGTTTTTCCGCGCATCGAGTCGGGAACAATCAATTCAGGCTCAACGCTCGCGCTGGGGTAAATCTCGTGAATCATTGGTAAGTCGCTCTCGGCAGCGGCCCGAAAAGCTTTTGCGTGCGAATCGGACTTTCGTTGCGCTCGGATGCGTGCAGCGCAATGAGTTAACTTTCAGCAAATGTTCGGCAGACTCGCGCCGTTTCGCTTCGTCATGATGCTGTGCAACTCGCTGCGACGTTCGTCACTTCTTCGGTCATCACGCCGAGCAGCATTAATGCGTCGTGCAGTTCATCCGCATTCGTTGCTTCGGGCCATGCTTCCTTCTGAACTTTCTCAATCGCTGCCGCATCGAGAACCCCTAAGCCGTCGCTGCCGTTGCGCTCGGACGCGCGACGCCGCGTGTACACCGCCTGGGTGCGTGCGTTCCTCCAAAGGCGCGTTATCCAGAAACGCATACGGCCGCGCGTTGAGAATCTCAGAGCGCAAGCGGCGACGGCTCCGGCAAATCGCGCGCAATACAGCGGATCTGGCCGTGTTCGATCTTGCGCAACACTTCTTCCAAACCCTCGATGTCCATCGCTTCGGTCAAACAATCGTCGATGGTCTGCTTCACCAGCGGATGATCCGGAATTTCGCGATCACCCACGATATGTTCCAGACAAGCGAGCTGATCCGGGAAAACTGCCGCTAAAAGATTTTCCGACTCCATGCGCTGCAGTGGCGCGGCGATTTTTGCGCCGCCACGAAAACCGAGGCACCGCAAGTGAACGCGTCGCGTTCCAGCGCCAGCGAATGGTGAACATCGGCGCGTCGAGCAATGCCTGAACGAGCAGGTCGCGAACCGTCTTGGAATTCAGATAACGAAAAACTTCTTCGAGCGGAAACGAATGCTGTGCTGCCGAGCGAAATCACGATGCGCGTCGTCCGTGGCCGCCGCCTGGAGCTCGAAATTGAACGAGCGACAAAAGCGCTTTCGCAAGGCAAGTCCCCAGGCGCGATTGATCCGATTGCCGAATGGCGAGTGAAGGACAAGCTGCATCCCGCCCGATTCATCGAAGAAGCGTTCCATCACCAGCGTTTGCTGTGAAGGAATTGCGCCAAGCGAACGGTAAGCGTCGGAGAAATAGTCGCCTAACTGTTCAGCGGCCTCAGCTGGTAACTGCATTTCCCGGGCGAGCCATTGACTGGGATTTTGTCCATCAGCGAGTCTCGCTTTCGATTTCCATCCGAAAATCGGATACAGCCTGCGACAACTCCGATGTGCGCGCCGGAGCTTCGCCCAGCCAGAATGGAATTCCCGGTGGCTGACCTTTGCGTCTTCGACACGAACGACACCAGAGTTGATTCGCAGAATTCGCCACGAAGCATTGCCGAGCTGAAAAATATCGCCCGCCAAACTTTCGACCGCGAAATCCTCGTTCACTGTGCCAACGAAAGTTTCCGACGGGTCGAGAATCACGCGATAATCGGCGTTGTCGGGAATCGCGCCGCCGGACGTAAGAGCAACGAGCCGCGCACCGCGCCGCCCACGCAAACGATGATTGACTCCATCGTGATGAATCAACGCTGAGCGCCGGCCGCGCTTGGTGCTAAAACCTTCGGCGAGCATTTTCACGACGCTATCGAATTCTTCGCGCAGTGAGATTGCGGTACAGGCCAGGACGAACGGACAAGCGTCGAAGAACTCATTTTCATCCCAATCTTCAGCCGGACGCCGCGGCGACAATTTGCTGGGCCAGGACATCCAGCGGTTTTTCAGGAATGGTCAGGCGATCAAGCTCGCCACGACGGACACAACGGAGTAACGCAGCACATTCGACCAGCTCATCGCGGCTCAACGGGAAGATGCGGCCCTTTCGGCAAACCGCCACGCTTGTGTTCGGCGCGGCCCACGCGCTGCAAAGCGCTGGCGATGGATCGCGTCGTGCCGAGCTGGCAAACGAGATCCACCGAACCGATATCGATGCCCAGCTCCAGCGAAGCCGTGGCAACGAGCGCTTTCAGTTCGCCTCGCTTCAATCGATCTTCCGCATCCAGGCGCAGCTTCGCGGAAAGACTTCCGTGATGCGATGTCACCGCGTCTGCGACCGAGCAGTTCGCTGAGATGATGCGTCACGCGTTCGGCCATTCGGCGCGTGTTCACAAACACCAGAGTGGTCCGGTGCGCCTGGATCAACTCCGCGAGCGCGATGATAGATTTCCTCCCAAACTTCATTCGACATAACCGCTTCAAGCGGCGACTTCGGAAGTTCAATCGCCAGATCCAGTTCGCGGCGATGACCGATATCGATGATTTCGCAATCCGCATTGCCAGCCTCGTCCACTGCATGCGCGCCGACCAGAAAACGCGCCACTTCTTCGATTGGTTTTTGTGTCGCAGACAAACCGATTCGCTGAAGCGGTCCGCCTGAGGCCGATTTCGTTAATGCCGCTAACCGCTCGACACTCAGGGCGAGGTGTGCGCCGCGCCGGTCGTCCACGACAGCGTGAATCTCGTCCATGATGAGCGTCCGTGCGGTGCGCAACATGCGCCGACCCGATTCCGAAGTGAGCAGCAAATACAGAGATTCCGGCGTGGTCACGAGAATGTGCGGCGGTTTTTTGATCAGCGCCCGACGTTGCGCGGCAGTTGTATCGCCAGTGCGAACTTCGGCGCGCACATCGATGTCAGTGGCCTTCGGTTTCACGCAGCAAGGCACGAATTCCAGCGAGCGGTTCCTGCAAGTTTTTCCGGATATCGTTGCTCAAGGCTTTGAGGGGCGAGACGTAAACGACCTGCGTTTCATCGGGCAAATCAGTCTGCGCGCCTTCTCGGAACAACGCATCCAGCGAAGCAAGGAACGCAGCCAGCGTTTTCCCCGAACCCGTTGGGGCAGAAATCAGCACGTGCCGGCCGGATTGAATTGCCGGCCAGCCGCGCACGTTGCGGTTCGGTCGGTGATCCGAACGTCTGCTCGAACCACCGTGTTACCGCAGGATGAAATTGGAAGGACTGCATGAAGGGAAAAGTGGAATATGTAATTTAAGTGCCAACGCGAGAAAGAAAAGTTCTCGAGAAACCGCAAGGTGGATCGGCTTCTCCTGAAGACGATGTCAGTCGCGAAGGCGCACTGATTTTTGCACAGCGTATTGCACGAAACTCTGGGCGCCAATCCGCCGCTTTTGCCAACGCGTTGAAGACAACGCGTTCCACCTTGGAACGGCACCACTCAGAAAGAAGTTACGCTCGCGCTCTCAGCGCGATCACTTCGCGCAACATTCGCAAGCTATCCTTGAAAACTGAACTTTGCTCCCCTCAGCGTGATTCCAGCGCACCGGAATCTCACGAATTCGCAAGCCGGCGTGCTGCGCGAGATAAAGCAGTTCGACATCGAAGGCGAAGCCATCCGAGGCGCGCGGCCTCCAGAATCGGGCGGCAGACATCGAGACGAAAAGCCTTAAACCCGCACTGAGTGTCCCAAAACGGTAGACCGGTCGCGAGGCGCACGAGCAAGTTGAACGCGCGACCCGCCTGCTCGCGTCGCCAGGGTTGATGAATTCCAATCAATCCGCGATCCAGAGCGCGAGACCCAAATGCAATGTCGACCTCGCCTTTTGCAATTGGCTCGATCAATTTCGGCGTCTCCCCCAGCGGCGTGGAAAGATCCGCATCGAAAAACAGGCCAATCGGTTTTCGGGCGGCAAGCAATCCGGAACGCACGGCGGCGCCTTTGCCGCGATTTGGAAAATTCTCGAGCAAGCGCGTCTCGATCCTGGCATCTTTCAATCTTTCACGTGCAATTGCCCCAGTCGCATCAGTTGATCCGTCATTCACCACGATCAATTCGCTCTCCGGCGCATTGGCGGTGAGATAATCGAGCGTGAGGCGAAGCGTCTCTCCGATGCGCGCCGCTTCGTTGAAACAGGGAATAACGACGGAAAAACGGTGGAAGCATGGGAGTTCGTTAAACAGTTGAAGCGTTGAACCGTTCAAGCGGGTTTCCATTTCAAGCCTATTAACGCTCCAACGCTTTCAACGTTTTAACGCTTTAACACTTCAACGATAGATTTCGATCACAAACTTGCCGTTTGGATCGACGTAGCCCCGATACATTCCAGCGGTGTTAAATGGCAAAGCCATGTCGCCCTGGCGATCGATGGCGATCAGTCCACCCGTGCCGCCAAGCTTCGCCACCTTATCCAAAGCGGCCTGCGCCGCGTCCTTGAGAGACATCCCCGGTATTCCATCAAAGCCGAAACGTCACGCCCAACCGTCGCGCGAATAAAATATTCACCGTCGCCGGTCGCGGAAACGGCGCATGTTGCGTTGTTCGCGTAGGTGCCTGCACCGATAACAGGCGAATCGCCAATGCGCCCCGGTCGCTTGTTTGTTGTGCCACCGGTTGAAGTCGCTGCTGCAAGATTCCCGTTTTGATCCAGCGCCACTGCACCCACTGTGCCGTGCCGATCTTGATCGGTAATCAAAAACTTTTACCGGTATCCGCTCGTGCGACTCTTTTCAGCAGCCTTCATTTTCTGCAAAGCATCCCAACGCTCCTGGGTAAAAAATATTTCTGGTCTACGAGTTCAATACCGTTTTCCTTCGCGAACACTTCTGCGCCTTCGCTATCCATCATGACGTGTCCGACTTCTCCATCACCAACCGGGCAAGATTGATCGGATTTTTGATGTGCTTCAACGAAGCGACCGCGCCGGCAGCGAGCGTTTTTCCGTCCATGATGGCTGCGTCCATCTCGTTCGTCCCAGCGCTTGTAAACACAGAGCCTTTGCCTGCGTTAAAATGTGGATCGTCTTCGAGTACGCGCACAGCGGCCTCTGTTGCGTCGAGACTTGAGCCACCGCGCTTAAGTATTTCGTAACCGGCCGTGAGCGCGCGTTCGAGTCCGGTGCGATATTCGCGCTCGCGCTCCGGGGTCATGTTGCTTCGCTCGATAGTTCCGGCACCGCCGTGGATTGCGAGTCCAATTTTCTTTGTTTCCATGCTTGGTTGATTGTCTGGTTCTCCCTTGCTTGGAGCCCTCGCCGGAGGTGATTGCCTGGGAGCTGCCAGGAGCGCCTCCGCACTAAATAGCACGATGGCCAAGAAGCAATTTGTTCTTCGAAACCGTTTCACATCGCGTCGTGCTTAGCGTCCGTCGATTTTTAACATTTAGAGGCCGGACGTCGAAAGCTTTCACGAAAGAGCGAACCGTTGAAGCGCTAAATCGCCGCATCCGTTTTGACTTCGTAACCCGTTTAACGTTTTAACGTCTCAATACTTTGCTCTTTTCCCAATGGAGAAGTGAGGCAACTTCTCGTCCATGGCGAACGCTGAACCGCCGCCCGTTGTGATTGCCGAGGGAGTCGGCCATGTCACGCGCTATTTTCTTCGCGAGGTAGGCAGCGTGTTCTGGTTGATTGCGAACACGTTCGAAGAAACGTTCGAGCGGATTCAGCGTGGACGCCTCCCGTTTCGTGCCGTCAGTTTTTCGCCACACCGAACGCGTCGGTGTCGATTCGGTGCCGCTCGTGGGACTGGTTTCCTTTTTCTCGGCCTCGACGATGGCGCTGTTGACCGGCTACCAGTTGCAACGTTTCGGAACGGAGCGGCTGATTCCCGGTCTGGTTGCAATTGCTTTTACGCGCGAGCTTGGGCCCTTGCTCACTGGCATCATGATCGCAGCGCGCATCGGCGCGGGCGTTTACAGCGGAGCTCGGCACTATGCAGGTTTCCGAAGAAGTCGAGGCGATCGAGGCCATGGGCATCGGGCCGTTGCGCTTCCTGGTCGCGCCACGAATGCTCGCCCTGGTCTTGCTGATGCCGTGTCTCTCCACGGTTTCGAACCTAGCGGCCATATTCGCCAGCAGCCTGGTCTGCAAAGCCTTTTTCAGTATTGCCTTTCCCTATTTTCTCGACCTCGTGAAAGATTCGTTGCTAATCCGCGACATTATCACCGGCATTTTGAAGAGCTTTCTGTTCGGTCTGCTGATCGCCGCGATCGCCTGCTACCGGGGACTGACAGTGAAAGGCGGCGCCGCTGGAGTGGGTAGCGTCGACGACGTCCAGTGTCGTTACTGCAATCACCGCAGTGATCGGTTTCGATACGCTCTACAACGTCGTTTACACCACGTTCTATCCGACGTGAGCACCCCGCTGCAGATGGTCGAACTGCGCGATGTGCACATGCGGTTCGAGGAAAAGAAAGTGCTCGACGGTGTTTCGCTTCAAAATCGAGCCGCGGGAACGTCTGGTGATCATGGGCCAGAGCGGCAGCGGCAAGAGCACGATTTTGCGATTGATTCTCGGCACCCTGCGACCCGATTCCGGTTCGATTTTTTCAAGCAGTTTGAAATCACGCGCCTGTCCAGGCGGAAGCTTCAACGGGTGCGACAGCACATCGGTATGGTGTTTCAGTATTCAGCATTGCTGAGTTCGCGCAACGTGCGCGACAACGTTGCGTTGCCACTGGAAGAGCTGACCGATAAATCCGCGCAGTGAGATTGACAAGATTGTCGATGAAAAACTCGAGCTCGTTGGCATGGGCGATTCCAAGGAGCTGTTGCCGGAGGAGCTGCAGCGGTGGAATGCGAAAGCGGGTTGCGCTGGCGCGCGCGCTCGTGCTCGATCCCGAATTGCTTCTACTGGACGAGCCTCGGCCGGTCTCGACCCAGTCATTGCCTCGGTGATCGACGAATTAATTATCAGCCTAAGCGAGAAATCGAAGGTCACATCCATTACCGCAACCCACGAAATGGACAGCGCCTTTCGCATCGCCACGCGAATGGCTATATGTGTATCAGGGAACAATCATTAAAGAAGCCAAACCCGAAGAATTCAAGCACTCCAAAATCCGGTGGTCGCGCAGTTCGTGAGCGGGAGCACTGAAGGTCCGATTCTGGAAGGCAGCCTCGATGCAATTACAAAAAATGAAATCCTGACTGGCCTGCTCGTGATCGGCACGATCGCGGTAGTCGCTTTCCTTCTGGTTCTGCTCGGCGCGCCAGGGCTGTTCCGACCGCTGGTGACTTACAAGATTTACTACGATAACGCGGCCGGACTTAAACAAGGCGCCCCAGTCATGCTGGCCGGTCGAAAGATTGGACAGGTCCAGAAATTATTTTCGCCGGTGACGCCGCAGGAAGAAAAACAGGCGGAGCAGCAGAAGCGGCAATTCATCAGTCTGAATCAAATCCAGTTCAAGCCCATCAGCAACGCCGGTGAAACCGCGGTTCGAGGTGCGCGTGGATGTGCAGGTGGACAAAAGCGCCAGGGTGTATCGCGACGCCAGGGTGCGAATGATGCAGCTCGGGTTGCTGGGAGACCTAGCCATCGATTTCACCCAGGGCACTGAGTGATTCCGGCCGTGCGAAAGATGGTGAAATATTCGCCGGCGAACGCACACCCGATCTGGGCGAAGCCGCAGCAAAAATGCTCGAAGTGATCAAACCGGTTGCAGCTGAAGCGACCAACACGATGAAAGATCTTCAGCAGACCGCGCAAAACCTGAATCGTCTCACGGACGAAAACTCCGAACTCACACTTGCGCTCGGCCAGTTCAAAACCTTCGGTCAACATCTTGTCGACCTCACCGCGCCAGACAGCGCGCTCTCGCATTCGCTGGCCAACATCGAAAAGATCAGCACCAGTCTTACGGAGAACGACAACATCCAAGTCACCCTGCAAAACCTGCGGAACTCGTCGGAGAAACTAAAGGTCGCGACTACCGAGCTCCAGCCAGCCGGCGAAAACATCAAGCAATTCAGCGAGACAATTAAGACTCAACCGTGGCGCTTGATCTGGCCCACGACAAAGAAATATGCCAGAAGCATCACCCACTCCCGCTCCTGCGGTCGCCGGTCAGAGAACCATCACCGTGCGCAAAACCGCGCGAGCAAAATCACGCCCACGCTCCACGCCCGCTGAGCAGACGAGCCAGCGCTAGGGTAGCGCGTGGATTTTCACAACGCGTTGAGGACAACGCAGGTGGATCGGCTTCTCGAAGACGATGGCAAATCCACTCGCCGAAGGCGCAAATTCTTAGGTGAAGGATCGGACACAAGCTTATTGAACACCTAGTCTTGCTTGCGTGTTCTACATTCTAGCTGTGAGCTCCCTCGCTGCGCTCGGGATAACAAGAAATCAGTCGGCCTATGGCCCGTAGCTCTTGGTGAATTTCTTTCTCGACTCCGTCTCGGACTCAGTGGAGCTAGCCGGCGCGGATGGCTCGGACTGGGCTGCCGGTGGGTGTTCCGTGCGGACTTGCTGACGGCGCGGCTTCCGGCGTCTCGGGTTGTGCAGCACTTTTGGGCTGTTCCCGCGCAACTTCCACATATGCCATCTGCAAATTGGAAAGCGCGTTACTCAATACTTTTGCCTCTTCGCTGGTCAGGTTGCCGCGTGTTTTTTCCTGAATCATCGCCAGTTGATCGATAAACATCCTGGCCAAATCCAAGTTCACTTCGCCTTGGCCGGTTTTTGGATTCGGAATCTGGCCAAGGAACAGCGCGGCGTTTTGCGCGTGCATCACGACAAACTCGATGAAGCGCTGCGAGAGCTCGCCGCTTAGTGTGGTTTTCTGAACTTCAGCCATGGCTCATTTCTGTTTCGCGGCTGCCGACCCTTCTGGCGGTCGCACCGTCGCCAAAACATACGGTTGATCGCGAAAATATTTCGCAGCCACTTGTTTAATATTCTCGAGCGTCACCCCGTTCACGTCGTGCTCAAGTTGTTTGTAATAATCAAAGCCCAGTCCGTAGACCTCGTCGAGCGCACAATGATAGCCAAAAGCGTCGTTGCTTTGATTGGCGATCTCTTGTTGCCCAATCAATTTCTTTTTCGCTCGCGCCAGTTCTTCAGGGGTAAGTCCCTCATTTGCGAGCTTGTGAATCTCATCAAGGAGCGCGGTTTTCACCGGTTCGATCTTCTGCGGATCGGTACTCGAGATAGAATGCAAAAAGTCCCGGCACCAAGCCCTGCATCTGACTGGCGCCCACGTAATACGCCAGACCCATTTGCTCGCGAATGCGAATAAAGAAACGCGACCCGAGATCACTGCTCGCTTCGTCGATCAATTCCAGCGCGTAACGATCCGGACTCGACAGACTCGCACCTCGGAACCCAACCATGATCACGCCTTGTGCCTTGTCTTTGCGACTTTCAACGGTTTCCGGCTTGCCCAGCGGCATGGACGGTTTTGCATCAGTCAGAGCAAGCGCGCCGGGCTTCATCTTGCCGAGCGTCTGTTCGACAAGCTGCTTTACCTCGGCAGCTTTAACGTCGCCAAAGACGTAGATCACGCCGTTTTTTGCGACCACGTAGACGATCGCGAAATTCGAGCAAATCCTTTTGCGTTAACCGCTGAACGGACTCGACCGAGCCCGTTTGAACGCAGCGCATAAGGATGCTGCGGAAAAAGCGCCTGTCGCATGATGTTGCGCGCGACCGCGGTCAGTTGCTCTTCCTCCTGTTGGATCGCTGCGATCTGGATTTCTTTTCACGCGCGATCGCCTTCTCCGGCATGGTCGCGTTAAGCAACACATCCGAGAGCAAGTCCACGCCGAGCTTTAGGTCGGGTTTCATGACATCGACCGACACGCCAAAGCTGTTGTTGCCTGACTCGCTCGAAACGGAACCGCCTACCGCCTCAATCTCGTTTGCGATTTGCTCAGCGGTGCGCGTTTTGGTTCCTTTCAGCAGCACTTTCGCCATCAAATGCGTGATGCCGTTGTCTTGCGGATTCTCCGCGAGAAGACCGCCCCGAAAAACCGCGCCCATCGCCACCAGTGGCAGGCGAGGATCTTCGCGAACCAGAAGACGCAAGCCGTTTGATAACTCGAATTTCTGGACCTCGCCGGCGGCGACTGACTTTCGGCCCCTCCGTTTTGGCAGTCAGCGAACCCTTGGATTCAACGAGATGACCGTCAGATTGTTTTCCGTCAAGTATTGCGTGGCAGCGCGCTTGATATCGTCGAGGGTGACTTTCTGGACTGCGTCGAGATAATGGCGGCTGAAATTCAGATCGCGCGTGAGCAACCAGTTTGATCCGACGTCCGAGGCCTGGCCCCGCATTGTCGTGAGCGCCCCAAGATGGTGACTGAGCATGATTTTTTTGCCTTCGCCAGTTCATCCGCGGTGACGCCACTCTGTTTCACTTCGTCAACAATGTGCAGGGCCATTTGCTCGGCTGCTTCGCGTTTCTTTGGATCGACGGTCGCGTCGATGCCGAACAAACCGGGATCGCCCGGTGTGTAGGAAAATGCCGAAATGCGAAACGCGAGACCAGCCTCCTCGCGAACGCGCCGGTACAGCCGCGAACTACGGCCCTCACCAAGAATCATTGAGAGCAGATCAAGCGCAGGCACGTCCGGATTTGTGACCGCCGGGATGTGCCATGCCAGGGAGAGATGCGCTAGCTCCGTGGCAAATTCCTGATGCACTTCGCGACGTCCGAGTTGCGGCGGTTCCGCGGGAATGAATACCGGCTGGAGCGATTTCTCCGGAGTACGGCTTGAACAAGTCGGTGAGTTGTTGGTGCACTCTTCCGCATCGACATCGCCGACTATGATGAAGGTGAGGTTATTCGGGACGTAACGCGTTTTGTAATACTGCATCACCTGTTCCTGGGTGAGCTGGTTGTAGATTTCGATCTCGCCGATAACCGGGAAGCGATAGGGATGCACCTGATACGCGGTGGAAAAAGGAGCAACCCAGCCATGCGATCGGGATCATCCATGCCCATGGCGAACTCGCGCCGGATCACTTCCTGTTCTTTCTGGTATTCTTCCGGCGGCAGAGTGGAATTCATCATCGCATCCGCCAGAATATCGAGCGCGGTAGCGACACCATCTTTCGGCACGTCGATCCAAAAACTGTGCGATCGAACGATGTGTAAGCGTTAATGTAACCACCAACGTCCTGGATTTTTGCGCGATCTCATTTTTCCCGCGGGTCTTTCGTCCCCTTGAAGAGCATGTGTTCCAGAATATGGGACAAGCCCGCTCCGAGATGCTGATCCTCGTCGATGCTTCCCGTGCCGCACCACGCCTGCACGCTGGCTACGGGGGCGCTGCGATCTTCCTGCACAATGATTGTCAGCCCGTTAGGCAGAATCCATTTGTGCGCCGAGCTCGGCGGAAACGTGATGACAGCCGAAGACTCAGTCGGCGCTGCTTTCAGATTTACCATCATAAATAATAGAACTGCGGAGAAAACTTTGCTACTGGTATGCGAGCCATTGCAGTGACGGCGGCGTCCTCGGTGATCAGTCGTTGCTGATCACCTTCTCGACGCCGTAGGCTTAGGCGCTGGCAATTCCGCCCGTGCCCTCGCCACCGCTGGTTTTTCCGGCGCGAACGGCTTCACGAAAACCTCTTCGAAATTATAAACGTTCCTGAAATCTTCGATCGAATCCTCCTCGGTTTTTCCGAATATCCCGGCGCCAATCAGGTTAAAAACCATGTTTCCGATGTCCACGGATGAGTGAATGCCCCAACTATCGAAAACCGTCACGACCATCGGCCCGAACTCCGTTGAGCGCGTCACTGCCGCAATCCCTCCAGGAGTTCCGGCCCAGTTACGTGCCGGACGCTGGTGCCTTTCACTTTCTTCTGCCGTTTGGTCGTGAAATCGAGCGCGTCACGCAGAAAAACATATGCATCTCGCTGGTACCGCGGGTCGCTCCTGACAATGGAATCAAGCGCTTCAGCAAATCCAATTTTTGCATGGGATGAAAAAAGGCGCGTTTTAAACGCGCTGTTAAGCATAATCGCCAAACTCGGAACGGGCAACTGCTGCGCAGCGAAGGGAATATTGCAGTGCCGGAGTGGTGCGTCTCCATTACTCCAATGCTGCATCGCCCCGTGCAGACCGTGGCCGCTAGTTCTCATAATGGTCGGCCAGTGCATCCAAATAGACCGATAACGGATCACGCCGCCTTAGCGCGGAGACCTCCGATTGGCTTGCCGCCTTGAGATAATCATTGAAAGCACCGCTCTCCTTTCCATCTGTGTCGCTTCGAACCAGTTCAGGTAATCATCGATCTCGCCGATTCGAGCGGCGAGTTCTTTGCGAGTACACATCCAGGTGCGACAAGCGGTTCGCGATTCCTCTTCGCTTCCCACGAGCAAGGAGCGCTGCAATCTGCTGATACTCGCGGGCCACTGGACGCAAAACCGGATGCGCCGTCCCAATCAGCAACATCAACGCCTGGCTCATTTGGTTGACTGCGGCTTTTTCGTCTCGTGACGCTTTGCGGCGCGCAAGCTCGCCAAGATCGGCTGTTTTTTGCTGCTCGCGATTGCGCGAGCCTTCTGAAATTTTGATCTGCAACAACTCGTCGAGACGTCGTTCGCTCTCGGCAAAGGTCAGTAACTGGTAAGTTTGATGCCCGCCGAGGCGAGCCACCGCCAACCGCCATTTCTTTTCCAAATCCTCGCGCAATCGTGGAAACCGCGCCTTCAAATCAGCAACTGGATCGTTCGACGCATGCGAAAGATTCGCAATGTGCCGCCCCAGACGCGCGCGGCCACCCTCATCAAGGAGCAATTGAACGAGCGCCATGGAATAGGCCCGGTAAAGCATGCGCCCGGCCGAATCGAGCAGATCGAATCGCTGGCCGAGAAATTCTTCCAGCGACTTTCCTTTGTCGGTAGCTGAAAGCGCCTCCACCACTACCTCGCGTCTCGTCCCGGCGTTAGCGCCAGCGCGCCTTCCACCAGCCAATCCGGCGGTTCGACAAGCGTCGTGCCGGGTGCGAGGTCGCCCTCGTCCCGATAAATCATCTCGAGCAGAATGCCGCGCAGCAGCTGGCGTTCGATCAATGAACCGTCCAGATTTTGGCCAACGGTTAAATCGAGTTGCAGCTTCGCGCCAAAGCCAGTCTGGCTAACTCTCGTAAGTCGGTCGGCGGAATTTCGGGAAGGTTCGCCTGTTGCGGTTGAACAAATTGATTATAACGGCCGTCTTCCATTCGTCGCGCTGGCGCAAAGCGAGAGGAGATTGCTCTTAGTCTGCTCCGCCAGTTCGGAGATCGTCCCCCGCAGCGCCGCGTCTGCGCCATAAATGACGAATTGTCGCGATGGACTCACACTGTGTGCCGGTAGCGCGGCGCGACCCGGTTGCCAGGCGAAGACCGATAATATGAGGACCGCAGCAGGCCGCATCATCTTCATCAACCGGACATGATAACTGCCATGGCCGAGCGCTGGCGAGCATGAATCAGCGCGAAACTCTGTTCCGGTTCAAAAGCGCTCGGATCCATCCGATTTACTCTTGTGCCGCCGTAAAAAAATCGAGACTTTCCTGCGCGTCCGGTGTCTAATGATTAGAAACCCCACTTAACATGAATCATTCAAAACTTATACTTTCCCTGAGTTGCTTTGTTGTCGTAACCCTGGCTTCCCCATTACTCACAGCTGCGCCGCGCGGCGGCGGTGGTCGGGCGTGGTGGTGGTGGCCATTTTGCTGGGGGTCGTAGTTTCGCTGGGCGTCCCGGAATGGGCAGGCTGGACGGTCCCGGAATGGGCGCTTGGAACGGCCGTAACTGGAACGGCCGCAATTGGAATGGCCGCAACTGGAGCGGTCGCAATTGGAACGGCCGCAATTGGAACGGCAATTGGAATCATCATCACGGTCACAATAGTATGTTATCTTCATTGGCAGCTTCGGCTTTCCCGGCTGGTGGGGCTGGGGCTGGGGCGGAGGCTGGGGATATCCATACGGTTATGGCTACGGCTACCCGCACGGTTACTACGGCTACGGCTACGGCTATCCCGGCTACGGCTACGGCGGGTATGGGTACGGCGACTACGGTGATTATGGATATGGCTACGGCAATGGTAGCCAATACGGCTCGAACAGTAGCCAATACAGCTCCCCTACCCGGTCGAAAGTAGCTGAGCTACAGCGCCGACTCGCCCGCGCCGGCTATTATCGCGGGTCAGTCGATGGAGTCCTGGGGCCTCAGACGCGGCGAGCAATCCGGGCCTACGAGGCTGGACCACGGTTACGCAGACGCAGGCTGACCCATTTCCTTCCACTGATTCATCACGAGGGCAGTTGCTAGACTTTCGGTTGGTTGACCGGCGGAATTCGCAAGGGCGCAAAGGGCGAACCGCCGGTCGCCATTTTTTACTCCTTCAATCCCGCCCCGCCAGCTTTTTAGTCTTACTAAAGGGCTCCGCTAATTTTTCCTTTCATCCACAGAGTTTTTGGCATACGACACGATCCCGGAGGAAATTATCTGTCCGGTTAGTCATCGAATCCTGCTCGGCATCGCTGTTTTCGCGTGGGTCGTTCCATCAGCAACAGGCGATCTTTTCCAAACTCTGGACCTGTTGTGTCTGGAAAAACCGCGCGCATACGCTTTGGCAAAGCAGCTGCGCCAAAGAATGCGCCGCTTGCGGTAAAGCGCGCGATCTGGGCAGCCAATCAACTTCGCCACAAAGCGATATCGTTACGGTGGCGGTCACAAATCGTTTGATGATCGCGGCTACGATTGTTCCGGAACGATCTCTTATGTGCTGGGCGCGGCTGGCTTGATCAGCTCGCCGATGAGCTCAACGGAGTTTCGCAGCTACGGTGACCGCGGCCCAGGCAAATGGATCACCATCTACGCACGGGAGGGTCACACGTTCGCTGTGATCGCCGGCCTGCGACTCGATACAACGCCGTACGACCGTTACACCGGCAAATGGGCGCCGCGCTGGCAAACGATTTATCGTCCGCCACGCGGCTTTGATGCCAGGCATCCCATTGGGTTGTAGTGAAATTGAAACAATTAAAAGCGATGCGAGGCCGTATCGCACTCCCAAGGCACTTGGTGCGAAAAGTTTGTGTTGCGTAAGCACGGAAGGGACTTTTAAGGCGTTGAAAATAGCGGCCTTCGCACGCTCCGTCGCTACGTTTGCGTTTCGGCAACTACCAAGATAAACATCACCCTCATGCGCTCGTTCGTTTTCACTAGTCTCTTGATGCTGGCCTTGCTCGTGCCCCAACAGTCCGCTCCTGCGGCGCCGGCAAATGATCCGATCGAAAACCTGGACGCCTTCATTACACGAGCGTTGAAAGAGTATCAGGTGCCGGGGGCCGCAGTCGCGGTCGTGCGGGATGGCAAAACCGGTTTTGCTCAAGGGATATGGCGTCCGTGATGTGACTAAATCGGGTACGCGGTGGATGAAAATACGATCTTTCAGTTGGCATCAGTCACGAAAACATTGACCGGCTGCGGTCGCCAGCGACAGTTGTCGACGAGGGCAAGCTCGATTGGGACACACCGATCTTTAATTACCTGCCGGAGTTTGTCGGTTACGACCCATACATGACGCGTTACCTGACCGAGCGCGATTTGCTTGCGCAACGGACGGGTTGGCCCGCCTACACAGGGGACGCAGCTTGACAGTTTCGGCTATGACCGCGCGGAAATATTGCGACGCCTGCGATTTTTCAAGCCGCGCTACAGCTTGCGCGAGGTGGCGCAGTATTCGAATCAGGATTTTTCGTCGCCGGCGAAGTTGCAGCAGCCGCGTCGCGGCAGTCATGGAATGATCTTGTCGAAAATCGCTTGTTCAAGCCCTTAGAGATGTCGCGATCGGGGACGCAGACGAAAGATTTGCAAAACGCCAACGCCACCGCCGCGCATGCGCTGGTTGACGGCAAGGAAGTCGTCGTTGAGCCAACTAAAACTCGACACCACCGGCGCGGCCAGTTCCGCCACATCCACTGCGGCGGACATGTCGAAATTGATGCTGATGTTCCTGAACAAGGGCGCACACAACGGCAAACAGATATTGAAGCCCGAAACGGTCGAAGAAATTTTCAAACGCAGCATGGTCAGCAAAATCGATTTCTTCTGATCTGCCGCCGATCAGCGACAAGACCGGCTTTTATTATGGACTTGGTGTGGGCAGTTATGATTACGCCGGACATCAGATCATTGAAAAAGGCGGCGCCCTCGCAGGCGTGCGGACGATTTTGGTGCTGGTGCCTGATAAAAACGCCGGAATTGTCGTTCTGGCCAACCTCAATCTGACCGCGTTTCCCGAAGCTGTGCGTGCGTATTTTCTGAATCAGCTTTTAGGCCTTGATCCCGAGGCGGGTCAAAAAGAGATTTTCGCAGACAACGAGAAACTGAAAAATTGCTGGCGCCTCCGCCGCCGCCAAAGAATCCGGGAAATTCAACGGCACGCTGCAATCGCTGGTCGGTATTTACGAAAATGATTATTACGGCCGTTGCGCGATCCTGCAGGATGGCGACGCGCTGAAAGTCGAGTGTGGTCCCGCGAAATATCCAGCAACCTTGAAACACTGGAACAACGGCGCGTTTCTGATGCAATTTCCCGGCGCAACCCAGGTTCCCTCCATCACAACGTTCATGATCGGTGAGGACGGAAGTGCGGAGGGTTTTGCAAACGAAGCTTTGGGGATTTTCACACGCGTCCAGGAAAGAAGTGAAAAGCGGCCCGCGACATTGGAGCTTCGGTCGTGCCAAGCACTGACAGCTTCGGTTTCACGCAATCGGAGTTGCGCCAGTTGCGCGCTCTGAAAACGCCAGCTGGCGTTCAGAAGTTTCTCGACGAGCTGCCTTACAACCTGAGTTATACCGCGCGGTCGCCAAAGAAAGTCCTGGACGACCGCACCGCGTCTTGTCTTCGAAGGAGGAATTTTTGCGGCGGCCGCCTTGCGAATCGTCGGATTCCCGGCGTTGATCTTCGATTTGGAAGCGGAACAGGACACCGATCATGTCGTTGCGATTTTCAAGTTACGCGGACACTGGGGCGCGGTGGCGAAATCTAATTTCACCGGCTGCCGTTATCGTGAGCCCGTTTATCGCAACCTGCGCGAGCTGGCCATGAGTTATTTTAATATTTACTTCAACCTGCGCGGCGAACGCACGCTGCGCCGCTATTCGCGTCCGGTAAATCTGGCGCGATTCGATCGTCTAAACTGGATGACCACGGAAAAACCAATTTGGTTCATCGCCGAGCATCTCTGCGAGATTCCGCACATTTCTTTGCTTACACCGGCGATGGAAAAGAACCTCACCCGCGTTGATCGACGCACATTGCGCGGCGAAATGGTCGGCCACAGAAAAAATAACTGGCATGGTGAGCGCGTGAAATGACAAGCGACGAGTTTCGAAAGATGGCGCTGGAGATTCCGACGGCCGTCGAACGGTCGCACATGAATCACCCCGACTTCCGCGTTGCCGGAAAGATTTTCGCATCGCTTGGTGTGCTCGGACGAAAGCTGGGGCATGGTAAAGCTCACGCCAGAGCAGCAGCGTACATTGATCGAAAAGGCGCCCGAGGTTTTCAAGCCTTCCAGCGGTGCCTGGGGTCGGCAAGGTTGCACGAATGTTTATCTTCCCGCCGCGAAGGCGACCATTGTGCGCACTGCGCGTGCGCCGATGCTGCGGCGAAGAACGTCGCGAACAAAAGCTTAGAAAACGCCGAACGTCCAACGTCGAACATCCAACCCCCAATGATCCCAATAAACGCAGTGGACAGCCGTCACGGAGGCGTTCTGGAAAAATGCGTGCTCGAATGTTGGTTGAAACGGGCCGGGTTCAGTTTCGCCAATTCGAAATTGCGAAGTGATTTCGAATTGAGTGGCGCAATGAATTTCCACGTCCATCCTGCTGCACTTTGCCAGTGACGCGTCGCACCGTCTCGCAGCGCAAGCTCGGGCGTGTTGCAATCGCGGCTGAGATGGCCGAGCACGACGCGCTCGATTTTTCCCGGCAACAATTCCTCGATGACGCCCGCCGCCGCCGTGTTTGAGAGATGGCCATGCCGCGATTGGATTCGCTGTTTAACCGGCCACGGCCGATGCGTGTCGTTCTGCAAAAGTTTTTCGTCGTGATTGGTCTCGATCACGAGCGTTTGCACCTGGCGCAATCGTTCGATGATCATCTTGGTCACGTAACCGAGATCGGTGATGAAACCGAGGCTGCCTGAGCCGGCGTGAAAGACGAACCCCAGCGGATCGACCGCGTCATGCGGCACCGGGAATGTTTGCACGGTGACGTCGCAGATCGAAAACTCGGCGCCGGTCGCAAAGATTCGCCAGTTGTCGGTGCCGCTCGAATGAGCTATCGCTACGAATCGCTTCTGCCGTTAACGCGTTGCAATAGATCGGCACGTCAAATTTCCGGCAGAGAACTTCGAGTCCGCAGATGTGGTCGCCGTGTTCGTGCGTGAGGAGGACGCCATCAGATCTGCTCCGGCATGACGCCGCACTGCTCCAGGCGCAACACCAGTTGCCGCGCGCTCAGCCCGCCATCGACAAGAATCTTGCAATGATCGGTCGCGACCAGCGCGCTGTTTCCCGCGCTCCCGCTGCCGAGCATGGTCAAGCTGAACACGGGTCTTAAGTTAGCCGCGTTGCTTCAGCTTGCGCAAACGGAAACGAATAAATTTATCGCTACGGCGTGACACTCCCTCGCGTATCATGCGGCGGCTGTACTCCAGGATGGTCTGTTTAACAGCGGCGAAGTGCCCCACTGAGACCGGTACCGGTAAGCTTTATCGGTTGGTCTGGACCGGCCTGGCCGTGCACTTGCACTTTTATTTTTCCGCATGTCACGCTGGCGGGAAACGGCGCTGTCGCGGCAAAGCGATTGTCAAGCGCTAACTAGCAGCCGGGCTGAGCAGCTGATCAGTCCGTACAGCCCCGAGCTAATGTCGTTACACAGTTTGGCATCAAAAGTTCGGTCTTTATCTACGCAATCGTAACAGCCGAAGTAGTGCGGCGTAATCTTGTTGTCCCGCATGATAAACGTAGTTACCTGTATTCCGAGTGGCGAGCAGTGCACACCTCGACCCGGTCAGGAGTCTGATTCATGGCGTCAAAATAATATTCTATCCTCACGTTCGTAGTTCGCCCGGATGGTCGGATCTTGTTGCCAAGCCGGTGTGAAGTCGCCGGGTCGGTGTAAATAGTCATCTGGGTGAACGGCTTCGAACCGACAAGGTTCGCCGCTTAGAACGTGCCGGTCCATTCTGCGTACGCTTTGTTACTGTTCGTACAAGCCCCCGCCTCCCAGGTAGATCGATGTCCGAGCAGTTGCCAGTGGTAGCTACCGGAACGATGCTGAACGAAGGCGTGATCCTGGCGGTCGCCGAGCTCAACATTCCGGGCAGTTGCGGAAAGGTTCCATTCGTTGGCAGACCAAGTGCCCGGCGTGCTGCTGAGTTGTCCCGGTCATCGGCAGGGTGAGTAGGGCCCGTCGTGCGGTCCAGGTAAAGCCGAGATGCCGGAGTAGTGATCTGGCTCGGTTTGAACTCGTAGACGTTTGCGGCCGCCCGACGACTTACTGCACGATGCTCTGCGCCGGGACGGTGAAACTGTCGACAACGATTGCCTGTTACCCGTTGTATGAAGGTGGACCGTCAGATATTCTGGTTCGGTCGGATTGTACGCGACCAGGCGGCTTGCTTGCGCGCCACTTCCTTAAATGCGCCGTATGCTGGAATGTCGGCAACGACCGATGTATCCGGCTGTCCCAGCAACGCGTTGGTGTACGCCCAGTATTTGGCCATGGTATTGGTCCCATAGAACTGGAATCGCATGCGGACGCGCGATGCGCATCAGCGCCGCGTTGAGCCCGGTCCCGTTAATGCCCTGACCGCTTGTCGGCATCCGCGCCTGCAGGGCTGCCACGAAGGCTTCATTTACAGCTCTGGAAATTGGGATTTCCCTGCGCGCCGGTATCCAGCGAGATATTGCTGCCACGTCGCCTTGAGCCAATCCTGGTTCTTGCCCAAATAAAGCGTGCTGGCGCTCATCGGGATGAGTATGGATGAAGTAGCGTCGCAGTCGACGCCGCCGAAGAACGTCTCGCGCTTGACAAACCGCTGGTTCATGATGCCAGCCCAACGTCGTATGCCAGAGGCGGCCGTCAGGTCCTCTGATAGGTCACGAACTGATCCGGCCAGTTGCCATTGTAGCGTGACATTGTTCGGATCATCGGTGGCTGCGGGTATGACATTGGGCAAGTGACGCATCCTGATTGAACCAATACTGTTCTCGCTGCCAGTATCTCCTGCTCGTACATGTACATGCCCATATCGCGCCACTCGTTGTTGCCTAGAGAAGGCCGAGCTCGATGAGACCTGCGTAGAAGTTCGTAGCTTCGCTTAGTTGATTCCTGGTTGTTACCGTTTTGGCCGGTGCCATCGGCCCAACTAGTGGCCGAATGCGGACTGAAGTTGCTCAGAAACGGGTACTGAGGTCGTTCGATGCGATCGTAGTTTGCGACGTCTTTGCGCAGCTGATCAATGAACGGCAGATACGTCATTGAGCCAATCTCGGTCGTAACGACCGATCGCGGCAGCCGCTCGCAGAAAATATCCAAAGTGAAAATGATGATCACTCAGGTTCTGAACCGAGCCAAAAGCCGCGCGGGAAACCATAGGTCGTATTGAACCGTCGGGTTATGCTGCATGAATTGCGACGTATAAACGTCCGCCCAATGTCCGACCAACTCCTTGAGCGCCTGTAAAATGTAATCGCGCATCTCTGCCGCGACCTGAGTCTTGGGTTTGCACAGACAAGCGTTCAGGTTGTTGGTCGAAGTATCGTTGCCCGTTAACTTGGTGGAATTCGCCAGGCTGATCCGCGATTATGAGCGACTCGATCCAGACTGGCGAACCCTTGTTCGTAGGTGTTGCTCTGCACATTGTCGTAGTACCGATGTTGCGCACGAAACGAATCGATATGGGCATTGTTACCGGTCTGAAATTCACTCCAGATAGAACCAATTCCGCATCGTTTCGTAGATGTCATCGACCGCCGATTGCGCTGGCGGGAGCGGATTTCCGCAAATCCGTGTCGACCTCCTGATCTGGGAAAAACGGTAAGAAACCCGTTTGTCTCAATCAGCTGCACAAATGAGCTGCCTTTGTATAACCTCAAGCGGCCCCTGGACGCCGTGCCAAACTGCCCGCCCGTCGATATTCGGTCTTTGACGACGATGCAACGACTTAACCTGATGCGGAAACAGCAGCTGGCTAGTGTCAGTAGTCGGGCAGTTTCAGGTAAAAACGGCTGTGTTTCCACGCGAAGTTGCAAAGCCACACGGTGATTTGTTGGGGAATATCCCAGCGTTACTGTTTCACCGCGTACGATTGACGGAAGTCTGCGAACCCGGAATAGGCGGAATAATCGATCCGCGAATCAACGATCTTTTGGCACGCAATGGGCTTCAGGTCTGTGGCGGCTTGCATGAGTGCGTCGGAATCGAATCCAATGTTGTGCGGCATCGCCAGCACTACAACCTTCGTTGCCGTGGTGTTCCTGAACTCTGACTGCTCTGCCGCTCATGGAGTCGGTCCGCGTCCAGGTTCCCTGATCGGCGATGACCAGGTACGCTTTTGATACGGTCTGTGGTATACCGTTGTCCGGATTGTATGGGGCTTCTATTGTCAGTCCGAGCACACCATTGTCGTTTTGCCACACGGTAGGCGTAGAGTGCTGATCCGTAGGACCTCCGCCCACACTAAAAAGTTTGCCTGACCTTTGTGTTCGCTCGAGCCAGGTGCACGGCGACCCATTGCCATGGTGATCTCCATCTGATTGCCGTTATCCGTGTATGAACGCAAGTACAGCCCCAGTCCAGTAATGCTTTCGCACGCGCACTTTGCGTCCAAGGCGGACCCGTTGGCTTAGTCAGACCAATGGGATGCCCCGTCCAAGCCAACGGTCACTGCCGCCTGCACGTCAGGGCGCGAGAAGACCGCGATCAACAATGTTCTTCCCGGCATTGAACGGCGCAGGGTTGGAGTGGGTGTTGGGGCTGGGTGGGTGGTATAACACCGTCGGTCCTCAACCGCGATGGCGTTCTGCGTTCCAAAGCCGGAGACCGCTGTGGCGGGTCAAGCGGCGGCTGCCTCGCTGCCGCTTTCCCCGTTGAAATCGACGAATGAATAGTAGAAAGGCTCGCTTATAAACATTTCTGAACGGATGACGCCGTCATTCCAAGCTGTTTACCCAACCAGGAGTTAGTTTTATCGACAAACCACTGAAGCCCGGCGCCGGTCCACCCAGTCACTCGATTGCACGGGCCGGGCGCTGTTCTCGTAAGCGATGAAGAAGGGCTCTTGCGGATCCTGATGCGAATCGCGGATTCTTCGGTTCCCCTGCACTCGCCTTCCCCGGGCAATATGTAGAACAGCGAGTTGAACTCTCGTCCCGCTACCTCGCGAAAGAGTGCGGGTTGATCGTGTCGCTCGCCCTTAACAGTGCTAACCGGACCGTTTGAAATAATGTCCGCGCCGTGTGCGATCGGCGCGGCAGGAGCCAGGAGTACATGCACGACCCAGACCGATGCGTGGAAACGCATTCTCAATTTGTTTGCGGCAATGGATCGTAAAATTGAGCCGCCGCTTTTACTTAAACGCAAAATCCGCCAAATGGGGTATTTTGAAAAATTCACCGCTGATGGGGCTAACGGTGTCTTCATACGGAGTTCTTCCTGTTGTCTCTCCCCGCTGATCCGCTTCGGGCTAGCACCGCAAGGGTCCGGAACGAGACGAAGAACAGAGCGGGGAGGAATTCCCCGCCTCATTCGGATCCGTTTTGGATGAAATTGCAACGTTCCCGGCTTACGCGTCTATTGGACCTTAGTCCTGCGGGACTATTGAACTTTAGTCGTGTGTTTATCCGTTAAGACTGCTACTGCCTTGCTCGACACGACTTCGGGCTGGGCGAACTACATTCGCCCGCGTTGAGAACGCGCATCTTCACCATCGTCACGCAGCGGCGGGCGCACGTTTTTGGGAGGTAGCTGGCTACGGCGCATCAGGCGTCCCCGCTGCGAATGCCGGCAATCTTGGATTCCAAGCAGTGGGGATTGCCGGCGATCCAGGATCGGCGGCCGGCGCAAGCCGGTGAGACACGTTTGCAAAAGAAACGCTGATCCGGAGTCACTGGAAGGTCGGCATACACAGACAAGACAGGCCGAACATGGCGACCGAACGATTTCGTCCTATCGGCTTTGATCGAGTACGCACGATTGGAAAGATCGAGCCAATGGTGTTGATCTCATCAGGCCAGTTAGTCGAGCAGCTTGGACTCGATAAGACGCAGCGGCGATTTTCGTTTGCGCAATTAACCGCATCGGCCGAACTGCAGCGGCTTGTCACTGACGCGCGCGCTCAAGCGCGCAGAGGAAACCGTTGACCCGGGTCCAGCAGGAAGCGCTGAGTGGAGCGATCGGCTACGCTCTCGCGCGTGTAATGGACGGAAGGGCATTGCTGATCGTCCCTGCGCCGGCCAACGAGCAGATCCGTGGGTCGAGCCCGCCTTGGGCGGGTCGAAATATTATGCAGATGCGCAATTCGTCCATCCAGACTCAGTTGCAAACGGTTGCCACCGCGTATGTGCAGGGTGACGGATTTAACCTCAATCGCGCCGCGAATCTGTTTTTGCGAGGTCTCCGCGCTTTAGTCCATCGATTTATCTGCGGGATCGCAATTTCGCCTCGAATATTTCTATAATCATTTCGAGGGGTTTTATCGGGCCATCTGGTGTTACGGGATTGCGCTGGTGATTCTAATCGCGCGCGCATCTCCGCAAGCGCGGACGCGACGCTGCAACGAATATCGGCGTCGCAGTTGGCGACTGTCTCGGTCTCGCGTTTCAGGCAGCTGGGATCGCGATGCGCTGCATGATCGCCGGCCGGCCGCCGGTGACGAACATGTACGAATCGATCATCTGGGTTTCGTTCGCGGTTTCGTTTTTCGGGATGATCTTTTTCGCGCGTTATCGGGCGCCTGTGTATTTGCTGGCGGCGTTGCCGGTCACGCTGATCGCGCTGCTGCTCGTGCATCAAATGCCGATCGCCATGCCGTCGAGCATCGATCCGCTGGTCCCGGTGTCTGCGCGATAATTTCTGGCTTACCGATCCATGTGCTCACGATCACCCTGAGCTACGCGGCTTTTGCGCTGGCCATGGGTTTCGGGCACATTCTGCTCTGGCGCTACGCGCGCAATCCGGCGGCCGCGCGCGCGCGGATCACGCCGATGCATTTCTGGCTCTATCGGCGTGCTCCAGCTCGGTGTGCTGCTGCTCGCCGCAGGCACGATTCTCGGTGGCGTCTGGGCGAATTATTCGTGGGGCAGGTTCTGGGGCTGGGATCCGAAGGAGACGTGGGCGCTGATCGCGCTGCTCTGTTACATCCTGCACGTTGCACGGCCGGCTCGCCAGGTTGGTGGACCCAATTTGGTCTGGTCGTTGCGAGCGTGGTTTGTTTTCTCGCGGTGCTGATGGCGTGCGTATGGCGTGAACTTTGTGCTCGGCAAAGGCTTGCACAGTTACGGGTTCGGCATCGGCGGCGAGACGTATGTTGCGACGTTTGTCATTGTCCTGATCTTTTGTTCGTCAGCGTTCGCGATCTGGCGATATCGCAGGGCGCGAGCGCTGCCGTGCCGACCAAATCAGAGTCGAGCGCGCCGCAGTGTAGCGCCAGCCGGATCGTTGATCCCGGTGGACGAATAATCATTCAGAGGCGAGAAGAAAGGAAAGAAAGTCGCCCCTCACTTGCCGCGATTTTCTCATCAGTGGCTCGCTGTCACTCGCTGCTGGAGCGTTTTCACCTTGTTGTCGGAGCTGAAAAAACGAAGCCGAACACGCCTGCCGACTTCAAAGATTGGGAATCCGTGCGCCTGGGAGTTTGAACCTGGCTCCCGATTTGCATGCATCTCGCACTTATTCTTTCTGGCGTCTGCCCCGCCGGTGCGGCAGGCGATTGAACAGTAGGAAAAAATAGTGCAAATCCGTTCATTGCCGTTGATAGCGCGATCTTTGAATCGGGTGACGAAAATATTCCGTTACAAGTCTGCCGGGCCATCGCCAGCCATCGGTGGCGACCCGCAGGATCGCACTGACCCAGAACACCACGACTGGTCTGTAGCTCTTCTCTACCACGGACTGCCGGTGCGAAGGCGATGAGATTCTAACGACTACGCACGGTCACTACGTGCATCACAGTCCATTCGACTAGCCGCGGGCGTTGCGGAGAGCAATACCGTGGC
>ERZ1370068.920-contig-10841_pt1 | contig 59267 bp, 91 predicted proteins | sample MGYA00561227_ERZ1370068 | MGnify/ENA primary metagenome ERZ1370068 (study PRJEB38410, sample SAMEA6850437) | metagenome | study: Metagenomic assessment of the ecological functions of the soil: analysis of the soil microbiota associated with the... | reverse complement strand
TTGTACTTCGTTCCAGTTACGTATTGCTCGCGAGTCGACCCGGGCCATGCGGCAAGAAGCGCCTGGACGAGATGGTCGACAAGCTCGAGCAGGAGTCCATCGCAACGCCGGAACGTCCTCGCTCAACGTCGAGGATGCGGAGCAGAAAAAGGCAGCGGCGACGAGCAGATCGCATTGGTGTCGAAGCTGCGCCAGCTGCGCGCGACGGGCCGCATCGTGCTGCGCTCACCAGCCCGCGATCGATTTGAAGAGCCTGCCGAGTCGTGCTCGAGCACGGGGAACGTGCTGAAGGTGCCCGCGAGGCCTTCGACCGTGGCGGTGCTGGGCTGTCTACAACGAGAACGCCATCTTCAACAACGAGATGCGCGTCTCGAATACATCGCGCAGGCGGGGCCCACCAGGATGCCGATAACAGCCACATGTGGTCGCGCGGACGGCACCGTCTTGAGCAAGCGCCAGTCGAGCTTTGGTTTCTTCGGAAAAATCAGCGGCTTCGACGGCGAGCGCGCTGGCCGGCGACGCGATCATCGTCCCGGAGAAGCTCGACAAGTACTGCTTCACGCGCGAGTTGAAGGACTGGTCGCCCAGATCTTCTATCGGCCCAGTTCGCTCTCGGTGTGGCGGGTCTGAAGGTCTGAATGATCTGTAAGCGTGGCGGGCTTGCGCGACTCGACGATCGGGCGCTGCGCATGACGGCGCCGCTGGAACGTGAGCCGCTCACGAGCGTCTCGCCGGAATCCGCCGGCGCGTTTTCGCGGATGACGAGATCCAGCCTGCTCGACGTCCTGATCGTCCTCGCGAAGCACGAAGCCTCGTGATCGCCATGCCGATCGTGGCGGGAGCTCGCGACGATCAGTTACAGCCTGACGCTGCCGAATATCTACCTGGGCGTCGCGCACGTCACCGCCGCCTCAACGCTCGAGCTTTTTCGCCGCTGCTCGGCAGCATGGGCGGCCTTGCCGCACAGACGCTGGGCGCGAGGACGCAAAGCGACTCGCTTCGTCGGCATGCTTCAGAGCCGCACGGTCGCGGACAATCTCATCCGCGAGTTCGACCTCCAGAAGCTCCTCGACAAACACGCTGACGGACACGCGCAGCGTGTGCTCGCCGCCAGGAGCTCGTTCAGAATATCGCGCGAGGGCATCATCGGCATCGAGATCGAAGACAAGGACCCGAAGCGCGCGGCCGCGTATCGAACGCCTATGTCGCCGAGCTCGACCGGCTCGTCCAGCGGCTCCCGTGAGCGAGGCGGTCAGCGCGTCACGGCTATTACGGCAAGCAGCTCGAGATCGTGAAGCGCCAGCTCGGCGAAGCCGGGAATGGCGCTGAGAAACAGGAGGAGACCGGCCTCATGAGTTACACGAGCAGGGGCGCGCGCTTATCAGATCGGTGGCGGCGCAGCTCCGGGGCGCAGATCGCGGCGAAGGAGGTGCAGCTCTCCCGCGATGCGCGCATGCGACTCCAGACCAATCCCGACTATATGCGCGCGCGCGCGAGAACCTGAGGCCTGCAGGCGGAGCAGGAAGATGGAGAAGCCGGCCTCGGGCTCCCCCGCACAACTCGCTCGTGCCTACCGGCAGCGTGCCGCAGGCGAGTCTCGAAGTTCGCACGCGGGCTGCGCGAAGTGAAATACCAGGAGACGCTTTTCGAGCTGCTTGCAAAGCAGTAGAGGCCGCGCGCGCGGGAGGAAGCCAAGGAAGGCGGCGCCGATGCGGACCATCGATGCGCGATTCCGCCCGACCGCAAGTACAGCCGCAACGAGCGACGATGGTGGTGATCGCGACGCTCGTCGCGGCCGCCCTCGCGATCTTCATCGCGTTCCTGCTCAGGTGCTGGAGCGCGCGCGCCTCGACCCGGTCAAGCGCACGCGCAGCATGGAAGAGTTGCGTCTGTGCTGACCGGGGCGGCGCCTGTCTGATGGACCGCTCGACCGCCGGAAAATCGGCTCTGCTCACGCCGGCCGACGCCGCAGCGCGTCTGGTCTCGCCGGCCTTACGCTCGTCGGGACGCTGCTCAAGATGGCAGGGGTCGGTCTCGTCGTTCCGGCGATCGCGCTGCTGACGCGGCCCGACGCGCTCGACTATGCATTCCTGCAGCATCGCGGCTCACGTCGCCGGCATCCGCACGAAACGCTCGTGCTGGGCGGGCTGGCGACGCCTTCGATGTTCATTCAAGACCGCATACCTTGCGCTGCTCGCCGCGCTGCAGTTGAAGTTCGCGTTCGGCAACCAGGCCTCGCTGTCGCAGCGGCTGTTCGAGATCTATCTGCGGCAGCTATGTCCGTTCCACCTGCGACGCAATTCCGCCGAGTTGATCCGCAACAGCATCACCGAGTCAACCTGTTCACGCTTCAGTGTGCTCATCCCCCCGCAGTCGCGCTGGTGACGGAAGGGTTGGTGCTGCTGGGCCTGTGGGTGCTGCTCCTCGCCGTCGAGCCCGTCGGGCGCTGGTCGTGGTCGTCGTGCTCGGGGGCGTGGCCGCAAGTTTGCGCTCACCTCACATCACGGCCTGGGGCGTGAAGCGCCAACATCGCGGGGCAAACGCATACAGCACCTGCGGCAGGGCCTGGCGGCATCAAGGGACGCAAACTCCTGGGTCGCGAGGACGCGTTTCTCGCCCGAATGCGCGGTACACCGTGCAGAGCGCGGATCGAGGCAGCTCAAGCCGCGCTGTGGTTCCCGCGCCTGCGCCTTTCAGGCTGCTGGCGGTCGCGGCGCTCGTTGTTCTCGTCTTCGCGCTGATCACACAGAGGGGCGCGAACTTACCGCCGTGCTTCCGTTGCTCGCGCTGTTCGCCGCGGCAGCGTTTCGTCTCATGCCATCCACCAATCCAGATCATCGGCGCCATGCACTCGCTGCGGTACGGCGCCGTTGTGATCGACACGCTGTATCGCGAGGTCGGATGCCGGTGCCCGCCAGTGACCCGGGGAGCCGTCACCGTTCCGCGAAGCGCTGGTTCTCGACCGGGTGACCTTCCGAATATCCGGGTGCGTCGCGCCAGCGCTCGCCGGGCTTTCGCTCACGATCAGGCGCGGGAGGTGATCGGATTCATCGGCCCGAGCGGCTTCCGGGAAAAGCACGGTGATCGACGTGCTGCTGGGGCTGCTGAAACCCGGCAGCGGCCAGGTGCTGGTCGACAGCCGCGACATTTACGGCAGCCTGCGCGGGTGGCAGCAGCAGATCGGCTGGCATGCGCAGTCGATATTCCTGACCGACGACTCCGTCGGCGCAACGTGGCGTTCGGCATCCGCTGCCGCAGATCGACGAGGGCGCCGTGTGGCGGGCGTTGCGGGCGGCGCAGCTCGAGTCCTTCGTAAAAAGGCCTGCCGCTCGGCCTCGAGACCGATGTCGGCAGGCGCGGCGTGCGCGTCGGGCGGGCAACGCCAGCGTATCGGCATCGCGCGCGCACTTTACGACGACCCTGCGACGCTCGTTTCTCGATGAAGCCTCGAGCTCGCTGGACCCCGAAACCGAGCGCGAAGTGATGGAGGCGGTCGACACGGCCTGCGCGGCGAGAAGACGATTATCATCGTCGCCCATCGCATGAGCACGGTTGCGCGCTGCGATCGCATTTATCGCCTGGAGCGCGGCAGCATCGTCGGCTGTGGCGCGCCCGAGCAGATGCTCGCGATTGAGATTGAGCGCAATCTGATGAAAGTCCTCGTAACCGGCGCTGACGGTTTCATCGGCTCCCATCTGGCGGAGTCGGCTCGTCGCGCAGCGGCCATCGACGTGCGCGCCTTCGTGCTACTGGCAGCACTTTCGATTCCCGCGGCTGGCTCGACCAGGCGCTCAGGCCCGCCGTGCGAGGCCGCGCTCGACGTCTTCGCCGGCGACATCCGCGATCCGCACGGCGTCACGCGCGCGCCCTGCGCGGCTGCGACGCCGGTGCTGCATCTCGCCGCGCTGATCAGGCATTCCCCTACTCCTATCACGCCGCCGGCAAACTACGTCGACACCAACGTCAAGGGACGCTCAACGTCCTGCAGGCGGCGCGCGATCGCGGCCTCGCAGCGCGTCATCACACCTCGACGAGCGAGGTCTACGGCACCGCGCAGTCGAAAGTGCCGATCAGCGCAGATCATCCGCGTCCCACCCGCAGTCGCCGTATTCCGCGACCAAGGTCGGCGGCCGACCAGCTCGCCCTCTCGTTCCACGCGTCGTTCGCGGCTGCCGGTCACCGTAGCTGCGGCCGTTCAGTACCTACAGGCCCCCGCCGGTCGGCGCGCGCGGTGATACCACGATCGTTACGCAGCTCGCAGGCGGCGCCCGGCAGGTGCGTCTCGGCGCTCGCCGACGCGCGACTTCAGCTACGTGCAGGACACGGTTTCCGGATTCGTCGCGGCGCTGGAGTCATCGGACGCGAACCTCGGCGAAGTGGTCAATCTGAGGCACCAATTTCTGGTTTCATCGGCGACGCTGCGCGCGCAATCGCCGACGTCATGGGGCTGCCGCTCGATAAATCGAGGACGATGCACGCCTGCGTCCGGCCAACTCGGAGTCGAGCGGTTGTGGGCGGACAATGGCAAACGCTGCGCCTCCTCGGCTGGGAGCCGGCACACATGGCGGAAGCTCGGCGGCTTCAAGCGCGGTCTCGCCGAGACGGTGAAGTGGTTTGTCGAGCCCGCGAATCTTGCCGGCTACAAGCACCATCTTACAACGTGTGATGTGATGCGCAGCGACCCCATCCCCATCCCCACCCCCACCCCCCATCCCCAATCCATTCAGGCGCCGCGGCGCGATCGCCGGCAGATCGTAGGCCGTGCGCCGCGTGGTGCCCGCCGGCTCCCGCGGCCGTGCCGCTCCGAGCCCGAATTCGCCGGGAACGAGTGGGCCTACGTCAGAGAGTGCATCGATACCGGCTGGGTGTCCTCGGCCGGCAAAGTACGTCGATCGCTTCGAGGCCCAGCTCTGCGAGTTCACCGGCGCGCGCCATGCCGTGGCGACCGTCAACGGCACCGCGGCTCTCCATATCTGCCTGATCGTCGCCGGAAGGGGGTCGAGCGCGGGGACGAGGTGCTATCCCACGCTCACCTTCATCGCGACCTTGCCAACGCGGTGTCGTATATCGGTGCGACTGCATTTCGTCGACAGCAGCGAGGCCCTCGACGCTCGGCGTGAGCGTCGATGCCCTGAAGCGCACTTGCGGGAATGCGCGGAGCTGCGAGACGGCAGCTGTCGCGAGAAATCGCGCTACGGGCGCCCGCATCCAGGCGATCGTGCCGATGCATACGTTCGGTCACCCGGTCGATCTGGACCGGCTCTCGGAGCTTTTTGCGCACGCTGGCACATCGTGCTCGTCGAGGACGCGGCCGAATCGCTGGGTTCGTGGTATCGCGGCCGGCATACCGGCAACTTCAGACGGTCTGATAGATCGGGCGGTTGGCGGTTCTCGCGAGGCGGTCCAGATATTCGATGGGCAGGAAGTTCTCGCCGCCGGCAAGGTCCTGCGAGACCATCGCAGTAGAACACGATCGGAGCGTGTCCGGCAGCGCGGCGCACTGCGCTCGAGCTCTTTGCCAGACAATCCCAGACAGATACGTGAACTCGAGCGGACGGGTTCGAACGACTTGGAATCCGTCGCGCGCCAGGCGCTCGTAGAACCTGTCGCGGCTGGAGGCGCCTGACACGACGTAGACCTGGCGCGTGCCCGGGCTGCAGCTGCAGCGCCAGGTCTCAGGGTGCTGCGCGAAATGCCGGCTGGATCGATGACGCCCGGTCGGATTGGGAATCCGGCGGACAGCCAGCCTCGAACGGCAGCGACAAATACGACAGGCGCGTCAGGAGCGACCTCGTCCCTGATTAGCCTGCGTGAAGTCGAGCGGCGTGTTCTCTCGAGCGCGACCACGAGATCGAAGTCGCTGGCCCTTGTATTTCAAACGCAGGAAATTCCTGGAACGCGTCGCGGTACTGCCGGTCGGGAATCTCGCCGTATCGATGTACTCGGGGAAGTAGTCGAGCGCCCCGTTCAAGGCCAGGTCGAGCAGTGCGCGACAGTTCGCGATCGCCGGTCTCGGCGAGCGCCGAGTCGCGTCTTGCGGAATGCAGGAGCAGCACGGTGCTTCTGCGACTTCCTGCGCCCACCCGGAATTCCGCGACGGCGCCAGCAAGGCCAGCGAAGCCGGCCAGAAGCCCGCAACGCCCGTGAACAGCTCAGATCGCTGTTGACAAGAACGGCGTCCGAATCGCGAAATTATGGCACGCCGCGGCCTGGTCGCATCCCGGCCCGCTGGATCGACCGCCCCACCTGTCAGTTTTACCGGTAGCGCCTGTTGCATCCTCCAGTTTTCAATAGGTAGTGACGGCGGTAGCGTAAGTCGGTCATGAACGGCGCTCTCCGGCCCGGCCGGGCCAGAAAATCCGGCGTGGAATCTCGCGGCGCGAGGTTGTCGAGCTGGCCGGAGGCCTGTTGTCGCGCGGACCCCGCCGGATCCATTTCCGTCGCCCGGCTCTGTCGCATCGTCGGGCTGAGCGAGACGCGGTCTCCGCAACGCCTTTTACGACGTACGTGGCATGAGCCCGAAGCGAAGCATGCTCGGGGACCGGCTGCAGGGCGTGAGACGAGGCGCTGCGCAGTCAACGCGCCAAGGGACACGACCGTGACGAGCGTCGCAACCGATTACAGGTTCTACGAACTCGGGCGGTTTGCCGGCGCGTAGAGACCCTGTTCGGAGAGGCTCCCTCTGAAACGCTGCGCGGCGCCGCGAAATCGCAGCCGCGGATGCGCCGGAGCGCGGTGAAGGCAACTCTGAAGTGTTAGCTGCACTCAAAGAAGGCAACGGCCTCGGCGGCATCAGATGGCCTCGGCTCTGGTCGCCGAGATCGGGCCGGCGGATCGTCAGGACGAGCTCGGGAACCGATTGGACCGACGACAACTCGATTACGAGGCGCAGCTCGCCGCGGCTCGTGAAGAACACCTCGCGTTCGAACGTCTCGCTGCGGACCTTGCCGGGAGACCTTGCCGCCGTGGACGACCGCGCGATCGGGCCGACGATCGAGCAGTGCCTGCGCCGGATCGGTGACCGGCCGCAGCTCGACGAAGTCAGCGTGTGGCGGCGCCCGCCGGACTCGAGAGCATTCGATCCGATCTTCTCGTGGCTGCGGCAGCGTGACACTCCTCGCGAAGTCGTCCCCGCAGCGTCGATTCCGATGGATCGTCAGCCGGCTGGATGCCGGCAAGCCGGCCGCGTTCGCACGAATCGCCGACGTGCCGAGTCAGGCGATCGCGAGTGGTTCAAGCGAAGGGGACGCGTTCGCTGGCGGTCCTGCCGATCGGCGTGGACCACGCGACGCTCGTGCTCGCATCGACGACCCGCGAATGCGAGATGGCGCCTTCGATCCTGGAACGCCTGCGGCTCTGTGGCAACGTCCTGAGCCGGGCCCTGGCGCGCCGGAACGCCGTCGACGCGCTCTCGGCCGCCGTTGAAGTGCGCTCGCTGCGCGGGCGGTCTGCCAGCCGATTCGCCGGCGCCGCGCCGCGGCATTCGGGCGGTCAGAGGCTTCGCGGGCGATCGTCGCCGACAGCCCGGCGATCAAACGGACGCTCGCGCAGGCCGAGCAGGTCGCCCCGACGCCGGCGACCGTACTTCTGCTCGGCGAAACGGGCGGCGGCAAAGAGGTGTTCGCCCAGGCGATTCACGATCTGAGCCCGCGTTATCACCGGCCGATGGTGAAAGTGAGCTGCGCGGCGATTCCCGCCGCGCTGATCGAAAGCGAGCTGTTCGGGCGCGAGCGGGGCGCCTACACCGGCGCGCTCTCCGGCAGATCGGCCGCTTCGAGGTCGCGCACCAGTCCACGATCTTCCTCGACGAGATCGGCGACCTGCCGGCGGAGGTTCAGGTCAAGCTGCTGCGCGTCGCTCCAGGAGCGCGTGATCGAGCGGCTGGGCGGCAATCAGTCGATCAAGGTGGACGTCCGGATCATCGCGGCCACCAACCGGAACCTGGAGAAGGCCGTGCAAGACAAGAGCCTTCCGCGAAGATCTCTTCTACCGGCTCAACGTCTTTCCGATCGTCCTGCCGCCGCTCCGCGAGCGGCGTCGAGGACATTCCAGGCTCGTCTGGGCGTTCATCGACGAGATCTCGAAGTCATTCGGGAAAATCGGTGACGGGAATTTCCCGAGAGTCCATCCACGAGCTACAGCGTTACTCGTGGCCTGGAAACGTACCGGGAGCTTCGCAACATCATCGAGCGCGCGGTGATTCGTCGCGACCGGTCCGGAGCTGGAAATTTCGGCGCCCTCGCAGACGCCCGAATTCCTGCCGAATCGCCGATGACGACTCGTGGATCTCGAGGTCGACCGCATTCGAGCCGTCCTCGAAAGCACGAACTGGCGCATCCGCGGCGCCGGTGGAGCGGCGGAACGCCTGGGCCTCAAACCCACGACGCTCGAGAGCCGCATGGCGAGGTTCGGCCTGCGGCGCAGGGGCTACGGCGCCGGCCGCCATCGCTCCCGCAGGAGTCACGGGCGAACGCCGGAGCGCGATGCGGCCGCCCCGCCGATCGCGACTCAATCTGAAGGCGTGGTCGGTATCGTCAGAAGACGCCTGAGTCCCACTGTCTGAGGACGCGTCCAGGGTCGCCGTCTCCTTTGCGGAACGGCCGCGGAAACCGTCCGCGAGCGACGGCGATCGCGATTGGCCGACGACCGTTTGTGCGGACGCTCTTTCGGCGCTTTCGCGGCAGGCGCCACGCCGGGCAGCGAGCGCGCCGGACGCCGGGTTCAAGCTTTGCACGGTCGCGAATGAATGCCTTGACCTGATCGTGAGGGCCGCGCGTGCCTCGCTGGTCGGTCCAGTCTGCCCGCAGAAGCCGGGCCGCAAGCTCGCGATTCGCCCTCAGCACTTCCTGCTGCCGGACTTCCTGCCCGGATGAATCGCCGCCCGCCGCCGCTCGTCTGCGTGCTCGAAGCCATTCGCGTGGTTCCTCGTCTCAGAAATTCCGGCAGATCACTGGCAAAGGAAATATCCGTCGGAAGTCGTCCTGCCGCCACCGAGGATGTTAGTCCGAGCCGGGCAATAAACGGACGAACTGCGGCCGATAAGCCGCACACATGAGCGCTGGCCCCGGCTCGGCGTCCGCGGCCCGCCCGGGCACGTTCCGCATGCTGATCGTCAGCGATGGACGCTCCGGAACGAGGGTCTTCAGCGCGTGGCTGGGGCGGCCCGACTAGCGCGATTCTTGCGGTTGGTGGCAACGAGGCGCTGAAGATCGCCGAAACGAGCGGACCCTTCGACCTGCTGATCACCGATCCTGGAAATCCCGGGCATCGACGGTCCCGAGCTCGCACGGCTGTTCCGCGCCAACGATCCCGCGATCAGATTCTCTATCTCACCCGCGAAGCTGATCGGTTGTTCGAGGAACGAACGGCGCTCCTGGGAAGAAGCGTTTCTCGAGAAGCCGTTCACGGCCCAGGGCGTGCTCGAGGCCGTATACGTGCTCATCGGCCACATTCCGCCATTAAACACCCGCGTGCATGCCTGGTCGGTCGTGCGATTTCGAACCAGGTTGCCGATCTCGATGCGATTCAGCGTGACCGGTGCGCTCACCCGGGCGCATGCGAGCCGCTCGAGGGCCCGGCAGCATGTCGCCGAGTCGCCCTCGAGCTTCCGTCGGGGCCTTAGCTGCATCTCCACGTGCGCGTGGTGAGCTGCGAACGCCCGGCGCGCCTGCCCCGCGCGATGCCGCCCAGCCGTTGAGGCCGTTCGCGATCGCGCTGGCGTTCGATCGAACCCTCGCCGTCACGACGCTCGCGCGCTTCAACGCGCGTGGTCCGGGAGGGTCTCGCGAGGCGCAGACCGGGCAGGCCGGCGCCCCGCCGCGGCCCGCTCAGTAGCGACGCACCCCCTCACTCCTCCGCTTCCTGGACCGGCTCGCGCCAGGTTCGAGATCCCGAATCGCCGCGTCCGGATCCGGCAAGGCCGAAGCGCTGATGGCAGAAGTGGCCGAACCGGATTGCCGAACGTCCGGGACAACCGCTGCCACGCGGCGCGGAATGTCGGGCTCTTCGCCCACATCTGCAAACAGCGTCATCCATCCGCGATTGTCTGGATGCGTCCAGGACTCGTCGACCGCAGACTCGAGGAATGCGTTCTCCATCAGCTGGAAGAGCTCGAGGCGGGCGCGCGTCGCCATCTCGGTTGGCGAGGTTGCTGCCCGCGGCGGGGAGCTGCACATCGGCGGTGAGCTCCTTGAGGGCGGCATCAGCTGTATCCGACGGCCGCGGAGACCGCTCCCACACCTCGAACGAGCGCGTCGGCCCCGCCCGTCCCACATGCGCATCGCTGGCCGCGCTGGCAGTGCACCCGCAGCGGCCCAGCTTGTCGGCCGGCTGACGACCAGATCCGCCCCCTTCGTGCTCGACGTCCCGGAAGACCGTGCGCGCGACGACGGTGCCCGAGGCCGGCGGTAGCTCTCGAACTGATCTTCCGCGAAGAACTGATCGCCGGTCGTTTCGTGCGGGAATTCCCGATGGGCCGCCTGATACTCCGCGATGCTGACGTCCTCGTCGCCCGTCCAGACTCGCCTTCGAGGTAAATCAGGTAGCCACGGCTGCCGTTCGCATACGTGATTCGGCCGACGGCGCAGTGCGCACGGCTGAGACCCGGTGGCGTCAGTCGCCTCTGCCCTTCCTGATCGACTCGACGTCGATGTCGATGCACGCGCCGAAATCGGTCTGGCACGTGCCGGACCAGCCGCCCCAGGCTGCCGAACGGAGAGCTCGGGATCGCACTCCGCATCGCAGGCGATGATCACCTTGCAGCGCCGCCGGACGAGTTCGTAGACGCCGAAGGTTTTCGAAATGCCCGCCGTCCGACGCGATTGACGGAGCAGCCCGCGCTCGTCTGCCCGGCGCGAAGATCTCGCGCACGAGATACCACAGGCTGAATCACGCAGCCACTCTCGCGTTCGAAAGAGCTTTCTTCCGGGATTCGGAAACCACCACCCGAGACGGACGTTGAACATCGTGAGAAGGAACGCCACGAGCGGCGACGATGTTGTAGCCCATGTTCGGGCTGGCCGCCGCGCCAGAGACCGAGATCGCCTGCCCGAGCAGGACGCCCCCGCAAAGCTGTCTTCTGGCCCGCTTCGTCGGGACGAAGCCGACCTGCCGGCGATCGGCGCCGCACCGGATCGGCGTGGGAGCTGGAACGACGCACTGTGCCGGGTGTGCAGCGGGAGATCGGAACTGCCGCCAAGGTTCAGCGAGCAGTTGATGATCGGAAACGGCGTCCGCGATAGGGGGCATGTCGGCCTTCGCCTCGTGGCGGAACTGCGACAGGGCGATATCGTCCTTCTCCGTCAGATCTGAACTTGTGCGGATTTCGCAGACCCGGCATCCAGCGCGTCGCTCCGAGAGATAGCTGAACGGACCAGCCGGTTGCGATGGAACTGGTTTAACCCGAACACGTTGATCTCGAACCGCCACGAAAGATTCCGCCAAGCACCATCAGGGCAAGAGCCGTCCACAAGAGCGCCGCCGGTTCGATCGCGTTGATGTTCGTCCAGTAGGCCATCGCCGAAATGGCGTGCTCCGGCGCCCAGATCTTAGCAGCAGGATGTGTAGCATGGTCGCGCGCCCAGTACGCGCCGACGATGAACAGGAAGGCGGCAAAATCGGGCGAAGCCGCCGATCAGCCGCGCCTTCATCGACCCGCCTTCGTCGCCGTTCGACTGACTGCTGTTGCCGGCCAGACAGGCCGCCAATGACGGTGCCGGCCCAGCCGAGCACGGTCCCCCGCTTCACCTTGCTCCAGTCGCTCTCGATCACGCTGCAGCACCATCAGCGGGCCGAAAATGGTGATGACCGCCAGCGCGAGGAAGGAAATGCCGTAGATGCCGAGCCATGAGCCGTAGCGCGTCCACCACTCCCGCCGCCAGTCCTGCGACGAGCGGCCGAGCGAGCCCAATCATCAGGGATCACGCCGGTCGCCATCACGCAGAGCAGGAGCGGCGCGCCCGCCGCGTATGCGAACCACTGCATGGCTTGGCTGTCATCCTGCGACCCAGTCCCCGAACAGCCAGCGCAGCCCCGAGACGCCGAGATAGATCACGCGCCACCGACGCGGCCGCCGGCAACGCGCTGAACGGAACGGCCGCTCGGACCTTCCGGTCCATCGAAAGCCGCGAGATGACCCAGAAACTGAGGAAGAGGACGAGCAGCGGCCACTTCCAGGCGTTCCACTCCTGCGCTGAGAATCCTGCGCTGTAGCCAACCGAGGATCGCGGTCTGTCGGCCCACAACATGGCCGACGTGACATACGCCCCGAGATAGGCGGGCACGACCGCGAACCAGAGCACCTTCCATTCCTTGACCGAGCGCGACACCCGGCGGATGTTCCGGTAGATGGCGGACGTCACTGCGGCAGCAGCAGGAGCCGACGATGATGGCTGCCTCTGTAGTACGGGGTAAGGCTGCGAAGAAGCTCCGACGCGAACGCCGACCTTGCCGAGCAGCGTCGTCACCATCAGCAGCGCGAGCCACGTCACCGCGCTCACCTGGAGGAAGAGCGCATTGCGCACCCACGTCGCCCACATCGTCCACGTGTCCGCGCGCTCATCAGGCCCGTTCGCGGCGCCAGGTAATTCGAAAATCGCCGGAGATGTTCGATCGACGGTCCCCAGTCGGTCGGCTGCGTCAGCCAAGCACTGGTTCTGCGGACGTTGGCGAGCAGCCGAGGCGCCGATGTATCCGCCGCCCGACACGGTCGAGATAGTCGACGCCACGCAGCAGATCCAGCTCCTGCAGGCGCTGGAGCACGCCGAGATTGAACGTCGCGCTTCGAATGCCGCCCCCGGAGAACTGCGAGTCCGATCACGTTGCCGACGTGTTCGCCCGTCCGGATGCGGCGGCTCCATTCGTCGCACGACGGATCCCTCTTCTCGACCTGCGGATCGGGCGCGAATTCGACCGACGAAAACCGGCGTTCCGTGCGCTGCTGCGCTGATCTCCCCGAGCTCTTCGTCGTAGGCGACCCGCCAGCTCACGCGGTCGCCGGGCCATTTCGGGCAGGATTCCGGATGCAGATCGCGCACGAGCGTTTCGCGCGCGATGTCGGAGGCGTTCTGCACCAGGTCGCAGGTGTAATCGAAGACGGCGCGCAGCACTTCGTCGTAGAGCGCAATCGCCTCGGCAGACCAGCCCTTGGGCGGATGGTTGGCGATCAGGTTCAGCCACGAGCCGTTCCGGTAGGTGACCACGCCGGCCGGCGACACGTCGGCCCGGAGGATCTTCGCCAGCCAGAACAAATCGAACAGCCCGAAACGTGCGGTGAGCGGATGGCTCGCACTGAGCGATCCGGCAATGGCGCCCCACTTCTTCCAGCGGGCGACTCGCGCCTCGGTCTCGAGGCTCGTGTAGAACGCAGACTTTCTCGCGGGCAAACGTCAGCAGCCCGTTCGTGATGCGGGCGAAGCGCGCTTCGTGTTCGGGACGATGCGGCAGATCGCGCAGGCTCAGTTCCGTACTCGTTCTGTTCGTTGGCAAAGGCGACGAAGTCGTCGAGAAACTTGAGCGCCTCGGGCACGTTGCCCGAGTTCGTCGTGCTTTCGGCGCCGAGCATCCGAGGTCGTGGCGGCCAGCGCTTCGTCCGCGTACTGGCTGGGTATCTCCGGAGGCGATGGCCATGCCGCCGGAAGCTCGTTGACTTCGGGCTTCTCGGGATCGTCCTCGCGAGGCGGGATCCGCGGAATGTTGAGACGTCCGGCGACACAGCGGACGCTGAAATAGAGATACGCGTCGAGATAGCGGACGAACGGCACTCGATCCGAAGAGCTCCGGCAGGCCGGTGATCAACGGCAGGTGCTCGGCAGGATCGAGGATGCCGAGCTCGAACCCGAGCTCGAGAATCATGAGACGGTCGAGCGCTTCGTCGACGGCATCGCGCAACGCGATGTCGACCGACGAGCTGAAGGGCGCTTCCCTGTGCGAGCGCAGGATGCGGCGACGCTCCTGTTCAGGCGTATGCGCCAGCGCGTCGAAGATCGACCAGTTCGTGCCGGCTCGCTCAACGAGCGCTCTAGCCGGTTTGACGTCAGGCACCTGACACCTCGCAGATCACCTCGTGAACCCCACGGGCAGACACTCATTGCCGAAAAACTCCTGATGTCGATGTCGAAGCCGAGAAAGGTCTGAATGCTGTCGGAGCTGGGACCCGCCGACGCGTCGTTGTCGATGTACATCTGCACGAAGAACCTGACCTTCTCGCCGATGCCAGGCGCCGTCGAGGCCGAGCGTCATCAGCCCGTCCGATCTTGAGGCGCCGCCGCTTCGCGCCGGAAAACTAGCTCGCTGTTGCCCCAGCCACCCTCCAGCATGCTGCCCTCGAACGGGCCGTCGGCGACTCGCAGAGCCCATGCCGACATGCGTGTTCGGGTACAGCGCGGCGCGCCTCGTCACGGCGACGAAGCCGACGCGGGCGGTCGCATACAACCAGGTGGGCGCGTTCGAGTCGGCCTTGAGTTTCTTGAATTCATAGCGAGGCGTCACGTACGCTTCGATGCTCGTCTGATCGGTCAGCACCTGCTTGGCATAGTCGAGCCTGGGCTTCGGGTTGCACAGCGGCGAGCCTTGTCTTCCCCCTCGCAGTTGATGTCCATGGAGCGCACGCCGTGCAGGTCTCGCCTGACAGCCAGAACTTGGCCCTTCCCCGACTCGTGTCCGGCGAGTCGATAGTTGAAGTCCACTCCAAAAGAGTGTCCGGTTCTTGGTTGTCGTTACAGTTCCCGGCGGGTAGTCGCCAATCGAATCAGGTGCGAAGGTATCGAAGCCCAGCCGATGTATGCCGTGGCGACCAGTGAATCGTCGCTGCCGGGGACAGACGGCGGTTATGCAACGAGGCGACCGGCAGTCCAGCGGAGGGAGAGCGCACAGCAAGGTCTTCACACAGATAGTCTTCGCACACATATAGGCGCGACATCGTACGGAAAACTGGCGGCGGAAGATACCCGCCTCTCCGACAGCACGCGAAGAAATTGGGAAATCGTGTAGGACAAACGAGCGTCGGCGATAATCGCCTCGCCGATGAGCGAGGCCAAGTCGTCCCGTACTCAGCCGTTCCGACATTGCGCTGGCCGGCCGCCGTCGCTGCCGCCAGCCTGGCCGTTTATGTCGCAGACGCTCGCGCCGGGACTCGTCGCGATCACCGACACGCCGAAGTTTCCAGTTCATCGGCCGCATTCTCGGGCAGCGCGCATCCGCCCGGTTATCCGCTTTACGTGCTGATCTCGCACCTGTTTGGCTACATCCCGTGTCGGTTCGCTGGCGTATCGCATCAACCCTGATGTCGGCCGTGTTCAGCGCCACGGCCTCCGGACTGATGCGTCGTCGCCGCACGGCTGCTCGGCGTCGGCCGTCTCCCATCGGTCGCAGCGGCGCTCGCGTTCGCGTTCGGTTCCGCCGTCTGGTATGTCTCGACGATTGCGGAGGTCTATGCGCTCAATGCAGCCTTCGTCGCGGCCGTTTCGGTCGCGGTGTTCGCATGGGGACGAACGAGCCGCGCTTCGTGGTTCTACGCGGCCGTTGCGCTCGTCGGCATTTCTCTCGGCAACCACATCGACGGCGGTGTTCCTGATCCCGGCGACCGCCGTCTGTGCGTGCCTGGCGGCACCACGGTTTGCGCTGCGGCCGCGCACCATCGCGATCTCGGCCTGCATCGTCGCCGCCGCGCTCACCATGTACTTGTTCATCATCATCAGGAATCGTCAGGGTGTCTGGGGTGAAGCCCCAGCGTGGACGATCCCGGAACTGATCCGGGTCGTTGCCGGCGCGGAATATTACAGCGACGTGATGCCGAACGGGTGGAGGGGCTTCGCGGCGACGATCGGCCCCGGCGTCGGCGCCATGTTCGTACGTGAGATGTCGCTCGCCGGGCTCGCGATCGCGGCTCTCGGGATCGTGGTCTTGTGGGGACCGTGCGAAACCTGCGCTGGCATTCCTTGTTGTTGCGCTGCTCGCGTATTCGGGATTTGCGGCGGCGTATACACCCAAGGAGTTCGAAGTCTTCCTCATCCCGGCGTTTCGTCATGGCGTGGCTGCTTGCCGCCGCGGGTGCCGACTGGCTCATCAGGTGCTCGGCGCTTACACGTCACCTCTGGTGACGGCGGCGCTTGCCGCGGCGCTTCTCATCGCGCCCGCTTCGCAGCTGATGCGGAACCGCCATGACCGCGACATGAGCCACGCGCGTGCGGACATGCGCTTCTTCGACGCGCTGTTCGAACGGCTGCCCGACCGTTCAGCCATCGTCCACGAGGACTTTCTGGTCGATCGGATGGTCTACTTACAAGATGATCGGCGAGGACGCCGCGCGTGGAAGGACTTGCGCGCGCTGCTTGACGCGGGCATCGGTCCGGTCGGCCAGGCGTTCCGGGATCGCTACACCGTGCTGGCCTTTACCGAATGCCGCACGCATGATGCGGCTGCTCGACGGCGCCAACTTCAGCTACACGCCATTCGATCTCTCGCAGCGGGACGATCGCAGCGCTATCTGGACGATCTGCCCCGAGGCACGCATCGTGGCCGTCGGCGTGCCGGCTGCGCACGTCGCGGAATTCGCGCGCGACCGGCGGCTGCCGCTCCAGTCGATTGGCTTCTCGCGGCGGTTGACACAGGCTGACGCGGCTGGCGGGGTCGCCCTTGTCGGCGAACGCGGAGGCAGCGCTGCCGAAGCGCCGCAGGACACCGGTGGCGTACGTGAATGTCCCGGCGTCGTCCACCCTCCGCGAACCTGCTTGCCGTGTCCGCCGATCGTGACAGCCGCACGGATCGAGCTCGGCGGAAGAGAGATTCTCCGCACCGCGGAGCGCGCATGGCCGTCGCCTTCTGGACTCCCGACGGGCTGTCGGCGCGCATTCGCGGTTGCTCCAGGCTCTGCGCCGCCAACGCTTCCGACGCCGACGCGCGATCTACCTGGCTGCGCGGCCTCGAGCCGCGAACGATCGGCGCCGAGCCTCTCGATCTCACGCGCGACGCCGCTTCGGGTGCGATGGTGTTCAAGACCGACACCGGCACGGCTCGTCTCGTGCTCTATGCGGGACGAAGCCATCCGCTCGCACCCTCCCTGCACGAAATGTCCGCGAGAAGCTGGCCGACGCTCGATGTGCAGGAATTGTCGAACGACCCGGCGGCATTGCGACGCGCTTGAACAGGACGGATTGCCGGTCCTCGAGCGCCTGCGCGCGCTGCCGCACGTTTATCGTGTGGTGCACTCAACACGAGCTGGAATACGCCAGCCGCCGTGCAGATCGGAATGGGCGGAGTGCCCGACGTCGTGATGCGGCCGATTGCTCGATGGCGCGGCCGGCCACATACGCGGCGTGCGATCTGTTGACGCACCTTGCACGCGTCGACGAGCGTACAGTCGCTCCACATGGCGCGCGATCATCACGCACCGCAGCTCGTCGGCGCCGGCTGGACAGACGTGCAGGCTGATACGGTTGGCCCGTATCGGGAAATCCGCGGACGCCGAGGCCGAGCTGCTCGTTCCGCTTGAAGAGCCGGTACCAGTCCGCATCGGCGTCCAGCTCATCGCGATCGGCAATGGAGACGCGACCGCGAAATCGGTTCAGATGCGTTTCAACGACTTGTTGCTGGAAACGGTGACGCCATCCGGTGCGTGGCAGCGCTACTGGTGGAACATTCCCGCCGAAGTCGTGAGGCCGGGGTGAATTCTCTTGCGCTGACAGTCGGGCCGGCTTCGGCCCGGCTTGCCGTTTCCGACGTGCTCATCGAGGAAGCTTCGAACTAGAATGTCGCCCCAGTAATCACATGTCTTCGAATTTTCTGGAGGACATGATGGCAATTGCACGGGTACGACGCGCGCTTGGCCTGGCGGTGCTTTCCGCCGGCCTGGCGGCCTGCAATCAGGGCGCGGACGCCCAGGCAGGAGGAGAAAGCGGTTCCCTACAAGCTGGGCACCTTCGATCGCAACGGTCAGGCCTTTGTCGGCCCTGGTGCCTCAACGACACCGCGCGTCGTGGACCATCGCGGCCGCAGACTACGGCGTGGGAAGGCGGCAACGCCTCGGCTGCGAAGATCGCCATGCCGGCCGACATGACCGCGCTCATCACGCGATACGATGCCGAGCTGAAGCCGCGGCTCGCCGCCATTGCATCGACTGTCGCGGCCATGAGCACCCCGCCGGCTTACGCCTATGCCGTCGACACACTGAAGCCGCTTCCCGGTCCGTCCCACGCTGATCCTGAACGCCGGCGGCAACTGCACCGAGCACACCGCGGGATCGCGGCGCAGCAGCAGCGCGCGAGCGCCAGGCAGCCGCTCCGACGACACCGGCCGTCTCGGCGCCTGGCATCTGGGAGCGCAAGGACGGCGACAAACGGGAGAACCCGTATCTCTTCCAGAAGTCGCCAACCGTCGTCACCGGGCGCGACCGATCCGATCGTGATGCCGCGCGGCCGCACCAACATCGACTACGAGTGCGAGTTCGACGTCGTCATCGGCAAGAAGGCGAGCTACGTGCCGGTCGCGAACGCGGCCGACTACATCTTCGGCTACACGATTCAGATCGACGTCTCGGATCGCGGCGGCCGCGGCGACCGCAAATGGGCGGCTCGGACTGGCTCGTCGGCAAGAATCACGACACCCTTCGGTCCGCTCGGACCGTTCATCGTCCCGAAGGAGTTCCACAGGGATCCGATGAATACGCGCCACGTCTTCACGCTCAGCGGCACCGTGATGCAGGACTCGAACACGAACCGGATGGATCACAACATCTTCGAGCTGCTGTCGCTTGCGTCGAACATCCTGACGCTCAACCCGGGCGATGTGATCTCCGGCGGGAGCGGCGGGCATGAACATCGAGCGGGCGGAGCCACGATGGATGAAGGCCGGCGACACGGCGGTCTGCGAAATCGACGGCATCGGCAAGCAGACGCACCAGGTCGTCGCCGAGGCGCAGCAGACAAACTAGTCATGCGGACGCCGGTCGCGATCGCCACGCTCATTCTTGGCGCAACGATCGCGGCCGGCGGCCAGACGGTCGATCAACGCCTGACCGGCCAGCTCAAACGGCTGTTCCCTGATGCGTCGGCGTTCTCCCCGAAAGAGGGTTCACCGCCTCACTTCAAAGCCTTCGTCAGCGATCCGCAGACGGGCGCGCGCACCGTGGTCGGCTACGCATTCTGGACGACAGAGCTCGAGCCGCTCGAGCGCGGCTACGACGGACCGATCAAGATTCTCGTCGGCGTCAATCCGAAGGGCACGCTGGCCGGCGTGGTCGTCGTCGATCATCACGAGCCGTACGGGTGCTTTCTCGGTCGACGATGCCGGAGTTCGCCGCGCAGTTCAAGAGAAGGACATCCGCGACGCGTTCAAGGTTGGAGACGATGTGGATGCCGTGTCGCGGGCGACGATGACGGTGACGAGCGCGGCGCGGGCGATCAGAAATGGCGCCAGGAGACTGGCGAACGAAGCTCCTGACGCCGCCAGAGACCGCCCGCTAGCTCTCTCGGCCAGCCGCAATCGGCGACAGAAGATCCTCGAGAAAGAACGCCGAGAGCGCGGCACGGCCCGTGACGCCGGCCTTCGTGTACAACGCCGCCGCCTGCGCTCTGATTGTCCGCTCGCTCGTTGCGCGCACGGCGGCGATCTCCTTGAGGCTGAGTCCCTTCAGCAGAAGGAGCGCCACTTCGCGCTCGGCGTCGGTCAGATTCCATCGCGAAAACTGGGCGTCGATGGCCTCGCCGAGGCCCGCTCGAGCAGCGTGCGGGCTTCGTTCCGCCATCGCTGACCTTCCATCCGCGCAATGTCGAGATCACGCATGAGGGTGCGTTGCTCGTCGCGCTGGCGTAGACGCTACGCGCGCGAGCAGGACGAGGCCGGCGCTCACGACTACGAGCGGCGCGATCTCGACGAGCTCGAAGACGGTATCGATCACCGACATGTCGGGTTCTTCGCGGCGCTCGAGGGCGAGAAAAACCCCATGCCGAACACAATCGCGAGACCGAATCCGACGGCGCCGCGGCGATCGATCCAGCCCGTCATCGCAGCTCCTTCACTTATCTCGACCACAGTGAAAAGACGACGCCCACTTCCGGCGCCCAGTCGATCGCCTTCGAGGTCAGCCCGAAGCTGTTATTCAGGCGGATGAACACGTTGGGAGAGCACGTGCCACTGAGCTTCTCCCAGCGCTGACAGCTCGTCGGACGAGCCCTCGATGCCGGCATACAGGCGCCACTTCGGAGACACCCTCTTGAGATATTTCGACACCATATTCGCCCAGGTCGAACGGGCTTGTCGACGCCGCCGCGTACTCGAGAGCCGCACGCGCAGTCAGGGTGCCCCATGAAAAACCGCGTGTGATGCCGGTTCCGAAATTGAATTCTCAATCCGGAGTGCCGATGAGCACTTTGTCTTTGCTGTGCGGAATGACCGCCTCGGCGTAGCTGAACAACTCAGGGCGTCGATCGTTCTCCGTCTTCCAGCGCCAACGGATCTGCCCTTCGATGTCGCCGAGTCCGGACTCTTCGAGATGGACCGGGAGTGTGGACGCGTCCTGCGGCGACTTCTCGAAGGACGCGTGAATGCCGGCAGCTTCGAATTCGACGGCGAGGTTGCTGGTCAGACCGTGAGCGACGAAGAACAGAACCTCGGTCGCGCGATAGCGGCCGCGGTAGTCCTGATCGCCCTGAGCACCCAGCTCCTGGGGCGCATATTCCAGATCCTGATCGCGGTAAGTACTCGAGGAACGGATAGAACAGCCACTCACCTTCTCGAACGTAGGTCCCGAACATTGACGTCGCGACGCCAGTGCCCCGGTCCTGCAGGTAGGTCGGAAGGGTTTCCTGAGCGCGCACGGCCGAGACCGTGCTCAACGTGACAAGTGCAGCAATAAGGGAGGTCCGTCTCATCGGCATCGTTGGTCCCCGCATTCCCGGCAGGCAGGAAGCGCATGCGCAGACGAACGTAGGCCGGCGTCATCGCGATCTCAATTGGCCTTGTGTGCGACTTTATTCAGTCCACCTCGGCCTCGGCGACCGCCGCAGGCGCCGGCGTGCTCGAGTTAGTCCGCTCACCACACGGCCCGCGGGCGCTCGTTTGACGCCTCCAGCGAACTCACGTGCAAAAACACGTTCTCCGGCGTGACCTGTCGATGGACCGCGTCGATTCAGCTGATTCAACCGTTCGGTCTGAAACCGGTCGCATCCGGGTTCATCCGCCGCCATTACGGGCGGGGACGATCGACGCGGCACGCTGGCCTCCGAACGTGTTTTTCCCAGCTTCGCGAGTCACGTGAGTTCGAAGTCGGCGTCAAACAAGCGCCCGCGGGCCGTGTGTGCTCGATGCGCGCGCAATAGTTCAGAATTTCAGACGTGCGGCGAACTGGAACGACCGCGGATCGCCGACTGCCGTGACTTGGCCGAACGTTGGGAGCGGATTGGTCAGGTAGCGCGCCCGTGCCGAAGTTGGTGTTCCTCGAGACGACGTTCGTGTGGTCCGTCAGGTTGAATCCTTCCGCCATCCCCTCGACCGTCGTGGGACCAATCCGGAACGATCGGCTCACGCGGAGACCGAGCGAGAAAAACGGCGTGCTCTCGCCGGCGTTGCGCTCGATGTAACTCGCCGTCCACGATCGGCCGCCCGGCCGTGCCGTTGACCGTCGTCACGCCCGACGTGATGTTGAACGGCAGCGCCGAGTAGTTCTGCAGCATCCCGCTCAGCTGAAAGCCGTGGCTGATGCGCTCCCAGGTGCTGGTCGCCGGCGTCATCGGCGTGTTCACGGTTCCGTTGACGACGAACCGGTGACGCTGATCGTCGTCCGACCGTCCCCAGTCTTTCGAGAGATCGAACGGATCGATCGGCTGGCTGAAGAAGAACTCGCCGACGTTGTTCATCGATTTCGAATACGTGTAGTTCACGCGGAAGCTGCCCCATGGCCGTCGGGCGCTGCACGAACGACGCGTGCAGCCCGTGGTAGTTCGAATACGCCACGGGCGAATACTGGTTGTTGTTCGCGTAGCTGGGATTGGGCCGGCAGCCGTTGTTGCTGCCGGACGCGACGCAGGTCGGCACGTTCTGGTTGACCGTCATGATCAGGCTGCGCCCGCGCACGTGCTGGTAGCCGACGCTGTAGGTGCCCCGTTCGCTCAACTGCCGCTCCACTTCGATGCTCGCCTGCTGCGAGTAGGCGCTCTGCATCCGAGGATCCATGGTCGCGAAGTTGACGAGCGTCACGCTCGGCACCGCAGCCGGCAGGATGTTCGGAACACGGGCGCGCCGGCCTGAGCTCGGCGACAAACTCACGCTGATTTGCGCCAGCTGGTTCGAGATCCGTCGTGTTGTGTGCCGAGAGGATCGCGTTGGCGAGCGCGCGGAGCGGCACTCGATCGAAGAACAGGCCGGCGCTGCCGCGGATGACGGTCGCGCGATTCTCGTCCGGCACCCACGCAACGCCAAACCGCGGCGACAGGTTGTTGCGATCGGTCTCGATCGTTTCGAGGAACTGCAAGTCGTACCGCACACCTGCGTTGAGCGTCAGGCGCGAAGCCGCCTTCCACTCGTCCTGCGCGTAGAACCCGAGATTCGGATTGGTCTGCGAGACGACGGATTGCGCGAACGTCTGCGTGAAACCGGCGTTGTTATAGATGCCCGCCAGGAAGTTGGCCATCGACGAGAACGTGTACGACCCGCGATACGCGCGCGGATAAGTAATCGTGTCGTGGTTGTAGATGAAATCCATGCCCCGCTCGCAGCGCGTGCGAGCCGCGCTGATGCGACAGGCTGTCGACGATCTGAAACATCTTGTTCGAGCCGGGCGTGAGGACTCCCCGACAGCGTGCCGAAGGTCGCCACGCCGGCAATGCTCACGGCCGGTCCGACGAGATCGGTTGGCGGCGCCTCGAGATCGCTGTAGGTGTATTGCGCCCGTGGTCTCGTTGACCGTTCGCGGCGAGAGCGTCAGCGTGTTGCTGATGGACATCGCCTGGTCGATGTTGTCGAGCGCGGCTGAGGCCGATGGCGCGTTCAGACCGCCGGCGCCGCGCGAGTTCGCCGACGTGACATCAGCTAGGCTGTGCTTCACGTTGAAGAGATCGTTGCCCTTGATCTGATGATCGACCTTCGCGACGAGGTTCGTCATGTCGACAGGGTTCTGATAAATCCCGGTCGTCACCGGCGATCCTGGATAACCCGCCGCCGACAGCTTCGCGTTGATCAGGGCCACGTTCGAATCGGTAATCGTCGTCAGGCCGGTCTGATCGAGGTTCCGCTGCTCGACGTTGGTGAAGAAGAACGTCCGGTCACGGTTGATGGGGCCGCCGACGCGCTGCCGCTACTGCTTCTGCGACATGGGCAGCGTCGTTCCCGACAGCGCGTTGGGCGCGTTGAAGTTGTCGTCCCGGAAGTAAGCCGTAGATCGTGCCGTGCGTGACGTTCGTCCCGCTCTTCGTCACGATGTTGACGTGCCCGCCGAGCGCCCGGCCGAGCTCGGCCTGCCCTCCCGAGGTCACCGACCTGGAACTGATCGACCGCGTCGACGCCGTAGGGAATTCCGCTCAACCCGGCCGCATCGTCATTGGCCGAAAGGCCGTCCACGATGAAGTTGTTCGAGAAGTTGCGCTGGCTGCCGATCGAGATGCCCTGCCCGCCACCGCCGACGTTTCCGCGAACAGTTGATTGCTGCTGGTGTTGGTCGGCGACACGCCAGGCGCAAGCAGCGCGAGATCCAGGAAGTTGCGGCCGTTCATCGGCACGCTCTCGACTTCGGCCTGCGGGATCGTCGCCGGCAATCTGGCTGCGCGCGGTTTCGATCACCGCCGCCTGTCCCGTGACGGTCAGGCTTTCGTCAAGCCCGCCGACTGCGAGCGTCACCGGCATTTCGAACGCGGCGCCCACGTTCAGCGTGAGCATGCGCTTGGTGTCGGTGAAACCGTCCTGGTGCACGAGAATCTCGTAGGTGCCAACCCGCAGGTAGGAAACCTGAAACGGCCTTCCTGATCGGTTGCGGTTTCCCGCGTGCTGTTGGTGTCGATGTGGCGGGCGGTCACCACTGCGCCGGGAATGACTCCGCCCTGCGGATCGAGCACGCGGCCGCTGACGCTTGCGTAGTTGACGGTCTCCTGTGCCGCGCCCACAGGCCGCGCGATCGACAGAGTCGCGAGGATCGCAATGATGGTGAACTTCCGTCTCATGAACCCGTTCTCCCGATTCGAGCCGGCCCGAGCCGACGCGGCGCCGTCGCCGGTTCCGGACACTACTCACGCCGCACTGGCCGCGCGTGCCGGTGACGACACGCCTGCCGTGCGTGTGAACTGCGGAGCAGCGATCAGGAGCGAGGGGTGGAGAGTCGACGGGGACCGGAGCGCCGTGGAGATGCGCAACAAACGGAGTCAGCATCGCCGACTGTGCGTCGACGCTGATACCCGTCTCCGACAGCAGCACGGCGGGAATCGAGAAGATCGTGGCCAGCGCAATGGCTGGTCCGTGCGAGAGGGCGCGCATCGCGCACTGTTCGCTCGCATCAGGGCTGTTCGTGCCATCGTGCATCGGACAGGCCTGACCGCCCTCGTCACGCATCGGACAGGCGTCGGCGGCCGTCGTTCCGAGGCACTCGGCGGTTTCCGCGGCAATCGACTGCCAGAGTGGAGCCGCAATCGATAGCGATGCGAGCTGACACGAGAGCCAGGCAAACGCCCACACGCCGAGATGCCGTCGGATGAGTCCCATGCGAAATTGCTCGTTTGAGTCTAACGCACGATGTCGCGGTCTTCAACGCGTCGAGGATTGAGGACAGGTCATCGTCTTCCCGAGGCAACAACCTGTGAAACGGCCGTGACAATCTTCCGCTAAGTCACTGTAACAGCCGTTCTAACGCTGGCAAGGCTCATGCCTCAGCCCGGCGGCGGAGACAATCGAGTGAACAAGACGAAGAACCCTACGTTTGAACCGGCGCGAAGCGCTTGGTTTTCTCGGCGCCGCAGGTCTCGCCTTTGTTGGCGGCTGCGCCTCGCCCACGAGCCCGTCTGAAACCAGCACTGGCTCCACCGGATCTACCGGCGTGCCCAACACCGCCAACTGCGTCGTCACACCGAGGAAACCGCCGGCCCCTATCCGGACAGAACCGGGATGTTGAACAACCCGGCCTTCTTTCGGCGCGACGTCACCGAAGGCGGACCCGGTCTTCCTCTGACATTGACCATCACGGTCGTGAACACGAGGACGAGCTGCGGACCGCTCGCCGACGCCGCTGTCGAAATCTGGCAGTGCGACGCCGCGGGCAACTATTCCGAGTGCGGGCAAAGCTCAGGGCAGACGTTTCTGCGCGGCCTGCAAACAACCGACAGCGGCGGCAAGGTCACCTTCAACACGATCTATCCCGGTTGGTATGGGACGGGCGACGCACATCCACGTGGAAATCTACGTGAACGGCCGCACTGTGAAAACGACACAGATCGCCTTCCCGGAAAGTATCTCGGCTTCCGTGTATCGGACCGGCGTGTGCGCGTCGAAGGATTGAACACGACGACCAACGCGAGCGACAACGTGTTCTCCGACGGCGTGCAGGACGAAATGGCGGCGCTTTCCAGGGTGACGCGCGAGCGGCTACACCGGGACGATTACCGATCGGAGTGTCGGTGTGACGACAACGGAGATTGCCAGGAGGGAACGGGAACGGAGGGGGCGCGGGAGATGGCGGATATTACCGGAGCAACGAAGAAACCGAGGATCGGTCTCGCAAGAAACAAGCCAAAAGAAATTCACCGCCGCTCCGTTCCTCCGTGTTATCCGCGTTCTCCGCATCCGCCGTTCCCCGTTCTCTCCGCGAGTCTCCAAGCGCCAAGCCCCATCACCCGAGTTGAAACGCTGAAATCGAAGGCTTTCCCCAGCAGACGATCCGGAATAGGTTCGCTGCGCGCGCGTCTCCGAGCGCGGCACCCGCGCCGCGACATGCAGCGGCAAAGCAGATGCTCGGGCGTGGGATGCGAGGCCCGCGCGCCGGAGCTGATCGCCAGACAGCCAGGTCCAGCCTCGCGGGCGTTCGCATCCTTATTAATAAGGATGCCGTTCAGCCAGGAGCGTCGAAATCCTCTGCCGCGTGATTGCTCTCCGGACCGGTCGGCAAAGAACTCGCGAAGGTTGTGATAGCTCATCCCGCTGCCGACGATGAGAACGCCTTCGTCGCGAAGCGGCGCAAGCGCGCAGCCGATCGCGAGATGACTGCGCCGGATCCCGGCTGGCGTCCGAGCGACAGCTGAACAGAGCGGCACGTCAGCCGCCGGGCATATCACCTTGAGCGGGACGAACACGCCGTGATCGAGGCCGCGCCTCCGCTCTTCCGCTGATTGGAAACCCGCCGCGTCGAGCAGCGCAGCGCACTCTTGCCGCAAGAGCCGGCGACCCGGCAACGGGATACGCCAGCTGATAGCGTATGCTCGGGAAAACCCTGAGTAGTCGAAGAGCAGTGCCGGCTTCTCCGCCACGTTCACGGTCGGCTGCGGCGCTTCCCAATGACCCGAGACGACGAGGATGGCGGCGGGCCGCTCGCGAAGCGATTGGTCGATACCGCGCGAGGTAAGCGGCCATCCGATCCCACGGGTCGGGCGGCAGCCCGGGCATCGGGTCCATGAAGAAGCACGGACCGCCGCCATGCGGAATGAACAGTGTTGGCCACTTCCGGTTTACCGCCATTACGCGGTCGCCTTCTGCTGCGGACGACGAAACGCGAGCGTGACGACGCCGCCGGCCACGCCGATCACGAGCGTGCTCCATACAATCGCGGGGCTCCACAGCCCGGACAGGCCGAGCACGTGATCGAACGAGTAGAGGCCATGTCCCGTCAGCGCCAGGGTTGCCGCGGCCACCCCGTAGACGAGCGGAAGCTCGATGCCGTTGCTCGCGGCAAACACGTTCGGCCAATGCGCTTCCCGCCGCGACGATCATTGTCGCGATGACGAGGCGCCGGACCCACCGGTCCGAACAGGCCGGCGGTGATAAGCAGGCCTCCCAAACTCGCTGAGTCCCGCCGCCAGGGCGAACACCTTACCCGGCTTGTGACCGATCGACTCCAGAAAGCCACTGACCCCCGAGAGCCCATACCCTGCCAAACCATCCGAACAGCTTCTGCGCGCCGTGCGCCGCCATCAGCGGCCCCAGCACGAGCCTTGCGACGAGAAAACCCAGGTCCATCAGTGCACCCTCCCAATTCGTTGGTCACACTATATAATGTATAGCGACTATATGTCAATTAGCTACTTGCCGAAAGGCCGACTGGCGCGTATCCTGTTGTTGTCGCGATGGCTACGCCGAAACATTCGCCCGAGCTCTGCTCGCGCTTCCACCGCGCCAGCGAGCGCTGATCGGCCGCCGCTGGACCGGCGCGATCATCTTCGTGCTGCTGCAGTCCAGGTGCCGGTTTGCGACGCTGCGCGATGCGATCCCCGACATCGCGGATCGCATGCTCAGCGACCGGCTGCAGGAGCTCGAGCACGGAAGGCATCGTCGAGCGCACCGTCGTGCCGGAGACGCCGGTGCGCGTCGAATATGAATTGACAGAAGAAAGGACGCGCGCTCGCCTCGGCCGTGAGCGCGATCTCCGGAGATGGGCGGACAAATGGGTGCCGATCGACGCACCCGCCGCCGGACCAAAAGCCGGCGCGCAAAGGCCGTCGCGCCTGAAAGTTCGAGGGTTCCCATGTCGCTCCGCCCCGTGAAGCAGGTCGTCCAGTCGAAACCAACGCTCGAAGGCGCGGGCGTCAAGCTCCGGCGCGCGTTCGGCTTCGGCGACACCGACTGAGTTCGATCCGTTTCTGCTCCTCGACGACTTCCGCAACGACGACGCCGCAGGACTATCTGGCCGGGTTTCCGTGGCACCCGCATCGCGGCATCGAGACCATCACCTACGTGCTCGCCGGCAACGTGGAGCACGGCGACAGCCTGGGCAATCACGGCACGCTCGGCGGCGGCGACGTGCAGTGGATGACCGCGGGCAGCGGCATCATTCACCAGGAAATGCCGAAGGGCGACGAGGGCGGCCGCATGCACGGCTTCCAGCTGTGGGCCAACCTGCCGTCGTCGCTCAAGATGACCGCGCCGCGCTATCAGGACGTCAAGGCCGCCGAGATCCCCGAGATCGTGGACGACGATGGAACGCGCGTGCGGGTCGTGGTCGGACGCTTCTGGGGCAAGTCAGGACCGGTCGATGGCATCGCGGCCGATCCGATCTACATCGACGTGTCCGTGCCGGCGGGCAAGAGCAAGCGGCTGCCGGTCGAACGTATCGCGTCACGCGTTCGCGCTACGTGTTCTCGGGATCCGGAAGCTTCCGCGACGCTTCCGATCCGCAGTCGGTCAAGACCGACGCGCTCGACGGCGCCGGCGAACGACCCGCTGACCGACATCGGCAACCGATCGCTCGTCCTCTTCGATCGAGGCGATGAGGTCGTCGTCCGGGCGGGCGACGAGGGCGTGCGCTTCCTGCTCGTATCCGGCAAGCCGCTCGAAGAACCCGTCGCGTGGTACGGACCGATCGTGATGAACACGCAGGAAGAACTGCAGCAGGCGTTCGCCGAGCTGCGCAACGGCACGTTCATCAGGTAGGGCGGGATGGGCGGGATGGGCAGGGAAGCGGCGAGACGGCTGAGGCTCACCGCGACGCCCTTTCAGTCTACGGCGTCACCGATTGCGGTCGGTATCGTCGCAGCGCAGACGCTCGCTCCCCGCTGGCAGGCCGATTCGTCCGCAAACTGCCCCTCGGGCGTTTCGACGGACGGCCGACGTCGCCCATCAATCAGATGCTCGGGTCGGGTCTCGACGCCCGGCTGTTCACCGATATCTCAGATCTGTCCGGCGACTCGCCTGTCACGCCGGCCGATCAGTTCTTCGTGCGCGCGCGCGCATCCGAAGGCCAGAAGCTTCCGGATCCATGGACGATCGGCATCGCGAATCGCGGACAGAAGCCGCAGCAGCTGACACTGGATTCGCCTCGCACGGCTCTCGCGTCCAACGGGCTCGCACCTGCTCGAGTGCTCCGGCAATTCCGATCCCGCCAACTTTGGCTTGATCAGCGCGGCGTCCTGGACCGGCGCGCCGATCGGCGCAGTCGTGGATCGCGCGGGGCTGGACAAAGGCGAGTCGCTCGTCCGGATCACCGGCATCGACGACGAGAGCCGCACCTGGCAGACCTCAGTGGCCGGCGCGAGCTGGATCTTCACGCGAGACGCGCTCGAGCGAGCAGGAGCCTTCCTGGCGACGGGGATGAACGGTGCGCCACTGACCCGCGATCGCGGGTTTCCCGTCCGCCTCGTCGTGCCGAACTGGGTACGGCTGCGTCGCGATCAAGTGGGTCACGAGCATCGAAGCGGTCGGCGACGACGAACCGGCCACGACGCAGATGCGCGAATACGCGGCTCGAACCCAATAGGACGGCATCCCCGCACTGCGCGCGTGAGTTTCAGCCCGCGGCAGTGGATCTCGCGGCCGATGCCGGTTCGCGTCGAAGCAGCTGGATCGACGGCGAGCGCGTGTTCTACCGGGTGATTGGAATCTCCTGGGGCGGCGCCGCGCCCAGGCGCGGCCTCGCGATCCGCTTCCGCGCGAACCGAGCCGTGGGTTCCGCGTCGAAGAGCTGTCCAGCGCCGGCGTCGATCGACGACGCTGGAGCCTCTGGTCGCAGACCTGGCGTCCCGAATTTCCAGGCGCGCTACCAGATCGTGCTCGAGCGCCGTCGGATCGCACGATTCGCACACGCCGCGCTCGACTACTTCTACTACACACGCGAGGTCGAGATCGATCGCGTCTGACTATTGACTTGGTGGAAGGCGATAGCCTCAGATCCCGGCGCGCGTTTCAGTATCCAACTTCTCGATCGCCTCACGCTCCGTCCCGCAGATCTCGAAGAACTTGTTCAACCTGTGTAACGGCGAGCAACTGACGCGAGTCGCGGAGTCAGGCTCGACAGCTTGATGTGCCCTCCGTGCTTCAACACCGCGACCTGCGCCGCAACCAGGCTCGTCAGCCCTGATGTGTCGACTTGTGTGACATGCGACAGATCGATCGTGAACAGGCGACGGCGCTGCGCTCATCAGGCGGCCCACCGTATCCTTCAAGGCGGTGTCGACCCGGGTATCGTCCAGGACGAGCGCCCCGACAGGATCCAGCACCGTGACTGGCCCGACGGTCCTCTCGCGGACGTTCATGAACCACTCCTTTCGCGAACGGCTGCGATCTACCGCATGCCGCTGAACTTCTAAGACGGTTTCGCTTTCAACGCACCGATCTGGATCATCAGTCCCGTGAAGTCGTAGATCCGCTGCTCGCGGACGATCTTCCGATTCCGCAGCTCGAAGAGGAACACGGCATTTAGACGAAACCGCCGTCCGGTTGGCTGAAGACCCATGAACGGGCCGACGTGCGTGCCGGAGATCGAGACGAACTGAGCCGCAAAATCCCCGTCGATGAGCAGCCGTTCCGTCTTCACCTTTCTGGTCCAGGAACGCACTGAACACCGCGCGCAGAGCCTGCTCGGCGGCCGCCGGTCCTTTGTGCATTCCAGCCAGGGGACTCTCGATCAGCGCGATCATCCGAATAGTCGGCGGCCAGCTTTGCCGCGTCGAGATCATCGTGGAAGAACTCCTGACGCCGCGCGAAGAAGTCGACGACCTCCTCGCGCGTCTATGCCACTCGGCCCCTGCCACGTTGCCCGCGATTGCCGGTGCGGATTCTGGCTTCATGGGCGCCTCCTTCAGGAGCGAGCCCGAACGTCTTGTCATTCAGAGTGTGAGGACAGTCCGGTCTAATAGTAGCTCTCATCGGGTCGTGCGGATCGCAGGCTACCGGGCGAGCTGACGCATGTCGGCGAGCTCTACTCGCGAGGTGTCCGCGAGACGCCAGACGCTGAGAAATTCCTTCGCGGCCGTGGAGGCTTCAGCCCATGCTTCCCGCCGAAGCTGCGGCCGACGCCAGGCCATAGAGCGACGCCCAGCGACGCGGTGTGCGCGACAGGCTCGGCCGAGAACTGACGCATCGCGCCCTGCGCATCGCCAGAGGCCAGCAGCAGCTCGCCATAGAGCTCGGCGTTCGCCGGGCTTGACCGGATACAGGCCGCGCGATCGGCCGCGGGCGGGCCGGCTTCGAGATCGGCCGCGCGCTTCCAGCTCGCCAAGGCCGCGCTGACGATCGCCTGTCGCGAACTGCAGCACTCCGTCCAGTTCGCGGGCCATGAGGTGCGCCACCTCCGCCGCATCACGATCCGGAACCGTCCTCCCGGCATTCTCCAGTTGTTCGATTGACGCGCGCGTGCGTCCGAGATCGCCGAGCGTGAGTGGAGTGCCAGGCCGAGCGCGAACAGCTCGTCGATGTTGTCGAAATTCGCCTGCCCCTTCATCCGTCCGGAAATCGCGGCTCTCCACCACGTCCGCGAGCGCGCATCGAAGCGAGCTCGTTGCGCAGCGACATCGGACCGTAGCCGCGGCCGATCTCGCTCTCCACGTGATGCGCGCCTGCGGAACGCCGGGAGCCGATGCCCGCGCCGACTGCTCGATCTGCGCCTCGCACGATCGCCTCGAGCTCGCGCGCTTCGTGAACGCGGCCCTGCTGCAGGTATTCGTAGTGCAGCCACGACAGGCTGCGGAAGTCGCGCTGGTCCTGGGTGCGCCCTGTTCGTTTGACCCATGCAACCGACGCGCTCCACGACGCTTCGTCCGACGCGAGACGGCCTCGTCCCACATGCCGAGCGGGAGAAACACGTGACGGCATGTGCAGCGCGTGGCTGGATGCCGGCGCGATCTTCGCGTAGGTCCGCGCGGCCTGCAGCGCCTGCGCGTTGTGCTCGCCGTCGTCGTAGGCGTGCAGCATGTAGTGCGCGGCGCCGGGATGCTGCGGGTTTTCCTTGAACACCGCCGCCGCGATCGCCGCCGGCCTTCAAGGACACATCCGCCCTTCGCTCGCCCTGCGGGATCGTCCCGAGCAGCGCCAGCGCATAGAAGGTCTGCACCTCATCGTCTTCGGGAGAGTCTCGCGCGAGCTGCCAGCCATGCGATCGGCGTAGCGCGCTGACGCGCCGTCCGATCGCCGTCTCCGGAACAGAGCGCTCGACCGCTTTCGAGCCATCCCTTCTCCTTCGGCGTCGGGGCTTTTGCCGGAGCGGGCGGCAGCGGCTGGCCCCGAGGCGTGCGAGCGCTTCGCGGCCCCTGGCGACGTCCTCGTTATGCCCAGAGCGGCTGGCTGTAGCTGAGGGCTTCGCCCCAGTGCGCCATCGCGAATCCTGGCGCAGGCGCCCGGCTTCCCTGAATGCGACGATGGCGTCGTCGCATACTCGAAGTTGCGGAGAAGCGTCACGCCGCGAATGAACTGCGCTTGAGCCTGTGCGAGGTCCGGAGGTGGGAAAACCGATGCGTCCGGAGTCGGGATTGCGCGGCGAGCGTGACGGCGAGCGCGATGCCCGCCGTCACGACACGTGAACCGAGTCTCATGTGGCACGAGGAGCTTCTAGCTTGGCTCTTCCTAGAAATTGAACCTGAACATCAGCTGAATCATCCGCGAGAACCCGACCTGCATCGTTCGTCTGGCCGAAGTTCGCGTTGCCGAACCGTGTTCGCGCCCTGGAGCGTTCGCACCGTTCGGACGATTGAGGAGGTTCAGGGCCTCGAGCTTGAACTGCGCCGACCTTGCTGCTCGTGATCCGGAAGTCCTTGATGAACGACATGTCCGACCACGTGCCAGCCCGGACCGCGCACGTCGGTGATCGTCCGCGGGACGTTGCCGAACGTTCCGGCCGGCGCCAGCGCTGAACGCTGCCGGATTCGAGCCAGGTCGCGGACGCATGATCGGCGGAAGCCAGTCGATCAGCGAAGCTGCCCGGCGTCGCAGGTCGGCGCCGCTGAAGTTCGGCCGGTTCGCGTTCTGTCCGCCAAGCCGGGAGTCCGGCGGTCTGCTGAACGTTGATCGGGAATCCGCTCTGCAGCGTGATCGCCGCCGTGACGGTCCATCCGCCAGGATCAGATCAGCAGTCTTGCTGTTCGTTCGCCCACTTCTTGCCGGCTGGCCGAACGGCAGCTGGATCATCGGCGCCAGCAAGCACGCGATGCGGCACGTCGAGCATGCTGGCGCCGTACTCAGACAGCGGGTCGTAGCAGGCCGTTGTGAACTGCTGGCCTGCCGCGCAGCGCCGGCATGCGATGGAATGAAGTTGTAGTTGTTCACCGGCGAGCGCCGGGCTGACGGCGGTGTAGAAGTTCGTCTCGCCAACCTGGTTGTCCTTCAGCTGACTGTAGGTGTAGCTGAAGCGGCCGCCCAACGCCGTGAACCAGCCGCTTGGTCAGCTCGAACACTGCCGGCGTTGATAGCGGCTGAGGCCTTCGGTCACCTGACGGGCGTTGATCTGACCGCACTGCGGGAACGGCCTGAGCAGGCGAGCGCGCGACAGCGTCGCGGGCGTCGACAGCGATGTCGGCACGTTCGGGTTGCCGAGGAACGGGTTCGGCAGCTGCGCATCGAGCGCCGCCGACCCGAGCGCCAGGTACTTCGGATCGAGCTGGTTGACGTTGACGCCGATGTCGTTCGAGCCGCCGAGGCCGATGTGATCGCTGCGCGCGCCCATATAGCCGACGCGTCAGCGCCATGCTTGCCGCGGCAGCTCGCGCTGCACGTCCACCGAGAACTGCTGCACGCGCGGCGCCGATGCGGTTCTGATCGACGTAGCTGATGTTGCTGTCGAGGTTCGTCAGCGCGCCCGCGGGTGTTGCCCGTGGGCAGCTCGAATGCCGTTCGGGAACGGATTCTCGAGTGTTGTCGGGTTGCTGCGGCTGCTGGTCGAGAATCGTGTTCTGGCTGTATCCGACCTGGCCGTAGTTGCTCGTCCGACGTGCTGGGGATCGGGTAGTTGAACGGCGCCCAGAACACGCCGTAGCCGCCGCGCAGCACCGTGTCTGTCGTTCATGGAGTACGCCGCGCCGACACGCGGCGACCACTTCATCGCCGGCGCGTTGCCCTGCACGGTCCGTTGTCGCCGTCCACGCCCGCGTACATCAGGCCGCCCGCGACCGTCCGCGCCGGAGTTCCCGCCAACGGATCGGCAGGAATCGTGACGGTCGAGAGCGCGCTCGTCATCGCCGGATCGAAGCCGACCGTGAAGTTGTTGTCCGACTTCGCTCAGTCCGTTTTCGTGCTCGAGGCGGAGACCGTAGTTCAGCGTGAACTTCGAGTTGACGCGCCAGTCGTCCTGCGCGTAGCCCGCCGAAGTAGTGCGTGAAGACGTTCAGCGGCGTCGACACGGACAGAGCGTGGTTCGGTCGCGTGCCAGCGACGACGGATAGCCGAGCAGGAACGACGCGAACGCGTTGCCGTCCGTCGTGCTGCCGGTGCCGCCGTTGGACGACGTCATGTCCTTGTCGAAGTCGAAGAATACCCGGCGCCGTCGCCGGGGATGTAGCGTGTCGATGCCCATCTTCCGCCAGTCGCCGCCGAACCTTGAACGGTGTGCGCGCCGACGATCTTCGACAGCGTGGCGTTCGCGCTCGTGGACTTCCAGTCGATCTCGGTCGGGTTGATCGCGCCGCATCGTCCGCGCTGCCGCGGCCTGGTCGTAGCCGCGGATGCGGACCTGGGGAAACTTGTCCAGCTGAATCTGGTTCTTGTAGGTCTGCGAGAACGGCAGGCTCCGCGGATCGAAGTCGACGCTCAGCGTGTTGTTGTCCGGGAAATCGCGTCTTGCCGAATCGCAGCGCCAGCACCGATGTGTTGCTCAGCACCCAGGTGTTGTTGAGCGCCAGGATCTGCGGTCGCCGCTTCAGCAGGTAGTAGTCGTTCGGGTCGGCGAACCGGTTCGGTTCGGTCTGGTCGGCGGTGCCGAAGAAGTTCGCGCACGGCTCATTGGTGGCGTTGTACAGATAGAAGCCGCTGATGCGACACGTTGTCGGTGATCTTGTGATCGAGCTTCACCGAGTACATCTGCGAGAACTTGTTGTTGATCAGCGAGGTGCGCGTGTAGTTCGCGCTGCCGTTGTCCCGATCTGCGTGTCGGCCATCGGCAGGTACTGCAGCATCGCCGGCCGCGACCGGGCTGATCCGGTTGGCGGGAATCCTGTTGCCCGGGAACGGCTGACCGGTAATCGGATCGTAAATCGTCACCGGCTGCTCCGGCGGCATTCGTGACCGCAGAAAGTCGCCGCTCCGCATCGCGTCGGTCGGCATGATTGTGCGGACGCTTCGCGTCTGCACGTCGTGGTAGTCCTCGGTGGCAAACCAGAAGAACGTGCGATTCTGACTTGATCGGACCGCCGAAACGCGCGCCGCCGAGGTAGCATGGACTATCCGGCTTCGGACGTCCGGCCAGCTCGCCGAAGTAGTTGTTCCACTGGCCCCAGATCGGCCGCGGTCTGCAGGAACGCCGTGCCCCGGATACTGGTTGGTTCCGGACTTCGAGCGTCGTGTTGAACACGCCGCCGCCGGTCCGTCCCATTTCCGCGTCGTAGGTGTGGACCTGCACCTTCATGTCCTCGAGCGCTTCGATCGAGGGGTGCGCGCTCGCGCGGTTGCGCATGTCGGTGATCGGCACGCCGTCGAGCGTGTAGTTGTTGCCGCGGCGGGTTCCGCCGCCGAGCGATACCAGTGCGACGTTGGTCTGATCCTGCTGGCGGTTGAACTGCCCGTCGCCCGACGGGCACGACGGTCGGCACCGTGTTGCCGATCATGAACGCCGCGCGGCCTCTGCGACGGCAGCATCTGCAGCGCCTCGTTGTCGAGCACCGTGCCCGTCGACGCGTTCGACGTCTCGACGAGCGGCGACTGACCGCTGACCGTCACGGTCTCCTGCACGCGTGCCGACTTCGAGCGTGATGTCGATCGTCAGGAACTGCTGCGTGCCGACGGGGAGCCCTGACCGCGCGCATGCTCTGGTACCCGGTCAGCGTGACGCTGCAGCTGCATAGTTGCCGGGCGCGAGGTTTGGAAAGTTGTATTCACCGGCCGCGTTCGTGCTCGTCGACCGCGAGATGTTGGTGCCCTCGTTGGTCAGCGTCACTTCGGCGCCGGGAATGACGCCGCCCGAGTCCTTGACTGCACCGCGAATGCCGCCCTGAAATCCTTGAGCGGCGACGAGCGATACGCTGACGGCCAGCAGAAACGCCGCTCGTCAGCACGGCAAGAGCGACTCTACGCATTGGGCCTCCTTGGGTTAACGGTGCGCGCCTGACCAGGTGATTTTCGTGACGGCCCTATGATGCCATCGCCGGCCAGCGCAAGCAGGAAAACATTGGGTCTTTTTGTGCACCGCGCAGCCCGGCGCCGACATTTCTGTGGATCTGGATCCTGGAAGCAGCAACAACGTTGTCGGTTTGAGCGGCAAAGGGCGCCTTGGTTCGCTCATCGGCAGCAAACTGCGCACCACGGCCCGTATAATGCAAGCGCTCTGCCCGCGCCGACCAGGTTGCGCAGATGAGCCGCTTCCAGATCAGTTGTACGACCGCCGGACGTTCCTGGCGACCGGTGGATTGGCCGCGGCCGGCCTGGCGCTGGAGCTCCTGCGCCTCCCAGACCCGCACCGCGCAAACCGTTCCCCGCGCCCGGGTTACGGTTGACGCCCGTTCAGGTTTCATGGGAAGCGGATCATCCGCACGACCGTCGGCCTTCGACCTCATCGCGACGCGGGTTTCTCCCTGGCGCCCTCGAAACTCGGACGACAAGCTCGGTCATCCACAACTACGGGCACGGCGGGAGCGGCATGTCGGTCTCCTGGGGCATCGGCGCGATGGCCGCCGACTACGCCCTGGCGCACCAGGATCGGCGGGCCGCTGTCATCGGATCCGGCGTCGTCGGTCTGACGGCGGCCCGGCCAACTGCAGCGTCGCGGCTTCGACGTCACGATCTACGCGATGGCGGTGCCGCCCGACGTCACCTCGAACATGTCGCTTGCCGGGTTCACGCCAACATCGGGTCTCATCGAAGCTGACCAGCGCACCCCCGAGTGGGATGCGCAGTTCGCAAGGGCGGCGGCGATCGCCTATCGACAACTTCAGCTCCTCGTCGGCGCCGGGGCACGGAGTCTCGTGGGTGCCACGTATACACGCCGACCCAGGATGCGACGCCGCAGCCGCCCAATCCGGACCGGCCCGATCTCGAGGCCAACCTGCGGACCGAGCGGGTCGTCCTCCAGCCCGGCGAGCATCCGTTTCCGACGAAGTTCGCGATTCGACGGACGACGCTTCGCATCGAACCGTCGATCTATCTCGAAGCGCTGATGCGCGATGTCAAACTCTTCGGCGGCCGCATCGTCATCAGAAAATTCGAAAACCCGCGCGAGTTGATGACGCTGGCCGAACCGATCGTCGTCAACTGCACGGGACTCGGCGCGCGCGATCTGTTCGGCGACAAGACGCTCGTGCCCTGAAAGGACAGCTGACGGTCCTCGGTTCCGCAGTCCGAGGTGGACTCATCAGACCTCAGGCGGCGTCAACCTACCGTCAACGCCCTGGCATCGGCATCCACATGATGCCGAGGAGCGACGGGATCATCCTAGGCGGCATTTCACAGCGCGACATCTGGACGATGGAGCCGGACGACGCCGAACGCAAGCGGGTCGTCGAAGGGCATTTCGAGCTTTTCTCGCAGATGAAGTTGCCACGGAGTTGATGCCTTCTTGATTCTTCCCTCACCTATAATGAGGTAGTCCGCCTCCGCTCTGCGGGGATAACGCGAGCTACGGCGAGACTCGCCGAAGCGCGGAGCGCGAGGCGGCTCGAACCGGCATGTTAATCAAGGAGCAAGGATCTTGGCGAAGAGACGTTCAACGGCGGACGGCGTCATTCCGATGACGCGCCGCGGCTTCCTCGAACGCTTCGGGGCGGTGGACGGATCGACGCTCGTGATGAGCGCGATGGCGTCGTGGGATCTACTGGGCGAGCAGGCCGGTCCGCAGGCCCGTCCTGACGGGCAGGCCGAACGGCACCAAGGTGATCGTGCTCGGCGCAGGACTGTCCGGATTGATCGCCGCGCTACGAGCTCGGCAAGCTCGGATACGACGTGCGCGTGCTCGAAGCGCGCGACCGGGTCGGTGGCGTCGCACTGGACGGTGCGCAAGGGCGCGGAACACACCGAGATCGGCGGCGAGAACGCCAGGTCTGCACCTTCGACGAGGGCATGTATCGTGAACGCGGGCCCTGGCGCATTCCCGCACTTCCACACGGGCGTCCTCGAGCACTGCAAAGAGCTGAACGTTCCCCTTCAGGTGTTCATCAACGAGGCCGAGGCCTCGCATTTCTATTACGAGAGCAAGAGCATCGGACCGCTCGCAGGCAAGCGCGTCCGCCTGCGCGAAGTGAAGGCCGACATGATCGGCTACACCGGCGAGCTGCTCGCCAAGGCGATCGATCAGAGCAAGCTCGATCTGCCGCTGACGACGGAAGACAAGGAGCGTCTCGTGACTTCCTGGTCGTCGAGGGATACCTCGACGACGCCCGGCTACGCCTACAAGCGGAACGACGTACGCGGTCCGGGCGATCCGTACGACTTCTCGCGCGCTGCTGCAGTCAGGATTCGGGAGCCGGATGCGCTCGGTCATGCGGCGGACGGGACAGGCGCCGATGTTTCAACCGATCGGCGGCATGGACCAGTTCCCCGAAGGCGTTTCAGCAGCCGCTCGGCGAACCGTCTCACGCTTGGCGCCGAAGTCCAGTCGGTCCACCAGACGACCGACGGCGTGAAGGTCGTCTACACTCGACACGAAGAGCGGACAGAAGCACGAAGATCGCTGCCGACTACTGCGTCGTCGTGCATGCCGCTTTCGGTGCTCAGCGACGCTCGACGTCAATCTGTCGCCGGAGATGGCAGCGGCCGTCAAAGGCGACGAGCTACAGCACCAGCGCCAAGATGGGACTGCAGATGAAGCGCCGGTTCTGGGAGGAAGACGATCGCATCTTCGGCGGCCATCTGTATTCGGATCTGCCGCTCGGCGAGTTCTCGCAATCCGTCGAACGACTTCTTCGCGCAGAAAGGCGTTCTGCTCGGCTTCTACGGCGGCGGCCGGACCGCGGGTCTCGTGGACAGTGCCGATCCGCGATCGCTTCGAACACATCCTGACGCACTCGAGCAAGGTGCCATCCGCAGATGCGCCAGGAGTTTGAAACCGGGCTACGCGGTCTTCTGGGGAAAGATCAGAATACAGCCTCGGCGCCTACGCGTCGGGCGGCGCCGGCGGCTTCGGGCCGCCAGAGCCTGGTGCGCTGGCGGCCTGGCGACGAGGAGGCAACGGCGCGGCGGGTGGCGGCGGGCGAGAGGACAGGCCGGCCCGAACAACCGCATGGCCGTGCTGACGAAACCGGACGGCCGGATCTGCATCGGATGCGCGGCCGTCAGTCAGTCGCCGGCGTGGATGGAAGGCGCGGTCGCTGCCGCCTGGGGCACCGTCAAATCACTGCACGAACGGGTCATGCGCAGTTAGCGATCCAGCGTGAAGTTGACGGTCACGAACATCCGCACGGGCACAGGCTGGCCGTTGACCATGGATCGGCTGGAAGTGCCAGTTGCGGACGGCTGCGAGGGCCGCGCCGTCGAGCATCGGGATCGAACGGAAGATTTTCGCGTCGATCACGTCGCCGCCCGGATCGATCACGACCTCGGCGATCACATTCCCCTTCACACCCGCGGCCATGGCTCTGGCGGATAGACTGGGCGATCGAGACGACCCGGCGGCCGCGCACCGCCGCCTCCCACGCGATACACGCCGTGTTCGTCCGGTTCGCCTGGCGCGGTCGCCGGCTGACGCTCCGTCACTGTTTCGGCCGTGTGAGCGGCAGTCGCGCGCCTCGCGTAAAACTGCGCGAGAGCCTTGAACACATCCGATTGATCTGGACGTTGCCGTCGCACGGCCAGGAGCGTCTCTTCCGCCGCGACGAATAACTCCTCGTCTTCCTGCGCCTTTGCCAGGCGCAGCACCGGTATCGAGCTCCCCGGGCGGAGGTCGATGATCTCGCGAAGGACTGGCTCGCTGAGCTGCCCGTAATCGTCCAACGCGTCCGGACCGTAGACTCGCGCGAGCGCGTCGAGGACGTCGACTTTCAGATCCGCCGTAGGTCGCGAGGCCCGCGGCCTTCAGATAGTGCTCCGCCGCGGCTCGCTGCAGGCGTTCGCTGGTCGGGGCCTTCCTTTGCTGAGAGCGACTCTTCGTCTCCTGCTCCTCACCAAGACACAGCTCTGCAACCGATGGGCCCATGCCACCGGCGAGCGCCTTGGCTACATGCGGAGTCGCGGGTTTGGGATGGGTTTGGGAGGTTGGTTCTGCATCCCGCCGACGAACATCACGGCAACCAGCGCATGGACGATCATGGGGCCTCCGTTGCGTTCATTGGACACCGGTTTCTCTGGATCGGGTAATTGGATAATCTGGTAATCGGGTAATTGATTGGCTGATTGGCGATGATGACTGGTTGATTGGCTGGAACTGATTTGTTCGAGGAGGATCATGAGCACTCAATCCCGCAATCAATTACCCGATTACCCGATTACCCGATTATCCAATTCACGATCCCTGTTGCGCGTTCTCGTCGCGCTCGCGTTCTTGACCATGGGGCGACGTCCACCGCGCTCGCGCCGGCGGTCAGAAGTGGGAACTTGAGTTCGTCGGCGGCGGCGCGTTTCCACTTCGGGCGGCGGAGGCACTACCGCGCTGCCCGCCGCCGAACAGCACGCTGTCCGGCGCGTTTCCCTCGGCGGCACGCATCGTCAGCTCGTGGTATTTCGGCGACGGCGCGTCCCAGCTGAACCAGCCCCATCGCATCCCAGCTCGTCGCTTTTCCGCGTCAACCCTCGATCGTTCCCCTCGATGCCGTGCTGCAAAGTCGATTGGCGACGCGGCGGCCAGGTCCGACATTCGGACTGCGCGTCTCGCGGGGCCTTGACGCCGAGATTCTCCGCTGAATTTACCCTCGAATCGGTGAGCGACGAGCTGGCGCTCGAGTCGAACAGCTTCACCGGGCTCGAAGCCCGCGCCTCAGCTTCGCCAACGCGCTGGAACGGGTTCTTTCCTGGCCCGGTAAGTCCGACCAAACCGTCAGCTCTGTCGCGACCGTTGAGGACAACCGCGGACGCCAGCTCGCCACGACCGGTGCGCTCCTGATCAATCTCGCGGAAGGACGCCGGTTGACTCCCTACGCTGCCGTTGGCGCGGGTGTCGTGGCGAGCGGCGACGAGAATCCGCGGCCGCAGCTCGTGGGACGCTACCACTACACCTTGCCCCCACTGCTCCGCCGACTCCCGTGCCGACGCTCGTCATCGACGAAACCGATACCGTGTCGATCCGAACGGCGTTCGACAATCGCTTGGCGTTCGTGATCGGCGGCGGCGTGAGCTACGCGATGAACCCGCGCTTCTCGCTGCGGCTCGACGTTCGCGATCTGATGTATGGCGATTCACAGCGGACCGAGCTCGATGCCACACCATCGACGGTGCCGAATTCGAATTCGGGCCTGATTTCCGACAGTTCCGCGGATCGCGTTCGGTTCGTCGCCGCTCGTCCGCTCGACGCTCAGCGGAGGCGCGATCGCGAGTTTCGAAACGTTCAAGGCAACGGGCACCATCCACCAGATCCACGCAACCGGAGTGACTCATCTGGCAGTTCTGAATCGGGTAATCGGATAATCGGGTAATCGGGCAATTGATTGGGAGATTGACAGTCAATTCCTCAATCCAATTACTCGATTCACCCGATTACCCTCGATTACCCGATTGAGTTACTCCTCCAGCGTTCGTGCGATCTTTTTCAGCTTCTTCCGCTGCTCCGCGTCGACCTTCGGGAACGACGGATTGAGCCGCTTCAACTCCTCCACGATGGCCTGCGCGACAATCAGCCTCGTGTTCTTCTTGTCGTCTGGCCGGCACGCAATACCACGGCGCATCACGCGTGCTGGTTTCGGACAGGCAGCGCTTCGTAGGCCGCCATGTAATCGCTTCCAGAGCTTGCGTTCCTCGAGATCGCCGACGCTGAACTTCCAGTTCTTGGTTTCGTCGTCGATGCGCGCGAGGAGCCGCTCGCGCTGCTCCTCGCGGGACAGGTGGAGGATAGAACTTCAGGATGCGCGTGCCGTTGCGCGTGAGATGCCGCTCGAGATTCGCGGATGGATCGGTAGCGCTGCATCCCAGAGACGTGTCGGTCACTGTTCACGCCGCGGCAGGCGCTGCGCCTGAATCAGGATCCGGGATGGACGCGGACGATGAGGACTTCCTCGTAATACGAGCGGTTGAAGATGCCGATGCGCCCGCGCTCGGGCAGGCAATCGTCGTGTGCGCCAGAGAAAGTCGTGGTCCGAGTTCCTTCTCGGCTCGGGTGCTTGAAGCTGTATACCTGGCAGCCCTGCGGGTTCACGCCCGACATCACGTGCTTGATGACGCCGTCCTTGCCGGCCGCATCAAGCGCTTGAAAGATGAGGAGCAGCGCGTAGGAGTCGGCCGCGTACAGGCGATCCTGCAACTCGCTCAACTCGCGTTTCTGGCTCTCGAGCCGGTCCTCATCTCGTCTTTTCCCCGGTAGAAATCCTTCACGCGCGTCGGCCAGCGGCCGAGGTGGAACTGGCGGCCGGGGCCACCCGGAAGCGATCGATGTCGATGTGCATGGCTGAACTCTACCAGCCACCCGGCGAATGCGCTGGAATCGGCCGCTCGGCCCGTTTCCGGCCGCAGAATCCGCGCGTCCTCGCGCGAGAACCGGTGTAGAGTGACCCTGCAAAAGTCTTCCAGTTGAACCAGGTCCGGGCTAGAAGGACCTCTCAGACGGTGGGGTGAAGAATGGCGCGCACACTGTCTCGCATCGTGGCGGCGCTCGCGTTGCTCGGCGTCGCCGTCGCCTGGCTGACACCTCATGTCGCCGGGCAAGCTGGCACCACAGGTTTCCCAAGCACGAAAAACGGAGAGTGGACGCACTACACGGCCGACGCGCGCGGCAGCAAGTATTCGCCGCTCGATCAGATCAACGCGTCGAACTTCGGCAAGCTCGAGGTCGCGTGGCGGTTCAAGACCGACAACCTCGGGCACGCGGCCCGGAATACAAGCTCGAAGGCACGCCGCTGCATGGTCAAAGGCGTCGCTCTACACGACGGCCGGCACGCGGCGCTCGGTCGTGGCGCTCGACGCCAAGACCGGCGAGCTGATCTGGATCCACAGCATGCGCGAAGGCAAGCGCGCGGCCGAATCGCGCCGCGTCAGCTCTCGGGCCGCGGCGTGTCGTTCTGGACCGACGGCAAGGGCGACGATCGCGTCATCTTCGTCACGACCGGCTATCGCCTCGTCGCGCTGAACGCGAAGACCGGCGCGCCGGTGCAGTCGTTCGGCACGCAACGGCATCGTCGACCTCGAAGGAAGGCGTGGTGATCGGCAACGGCGACGCAGATCGATCTCGAGCAGGGCGAGATCGGCGTGCACTCGACGCCGCTCGTCGTCAAGGACACGATCGTCATCGGGTCCTCGATGAAGGAGGGCATGACGGTCGTCACCCGCCAACAACACCAAGGGCTGTCGCGCGCGCCTTCGACGCGCGGACCGGCAAGAAGATCTGGCAGTTCAACACGATTCCGCGCCCCGGCGAGTTCGGCAACGACACGCTGGGAGAACGAATTCCTGGGCGACAACGGCAACGTCGGCGTCTGGACGCAGATCACCGCCGACGAAGACGCGGGGCTCGTGTATCTCCCGGTCGAAACGCCGACGTCGGATTATCTACGGCGGCCATCGGCCCGGCAACAACCTGTTCGCCGAGAGCCTCGTCGCCGTCGATCTGAAGACCGGCGTCCGCAAGTGGCACTTCCAGTTCGTCCATCATCCGATCTGGAATTTCGACATACTCGTCGGCGCCGCTCCTCGCCGACATCACGGTCGACGGCAAACCCATCAAGGCCGTCGCCGTCGCCCGAGCAAGCTCGGATGGCTCTACGTGTTCGATCGCATCACGGGGCAGCCCGTTTGGCCCATCGAGGAGAAGCCGGTTCCGCAGTCCGACGTGCCCGGCGAAAAGACGTCGCCGACGCAGCCGCATCCCGACCAAGCCTGCCGGCCTACGCGCGCAACTCGCTGCTGCCCGGACATCTGATCGACTTCACGCCTGAACATGAAAGCGCAGGCGCTCGAACTGCTGAAGCGCTATCGCTGGGAACAGTCGCCGTTCGGTCCCGCGGTGCTCGGGAATGTGAACGGACGCCTTGGCGGCATCGGTGCCGGGCACGGCCACGAACTGGCCGGGCGCGTCGCTACGATCCCGAAACGCACACGGTCTACGCGCAAGCCAGCAACAACGGATTCTCGGCGCGTTCGCTCGCGCCAATGCCGGCCGGTTTTCTGACATTCGATACGGCTCGGGCATGGAGGGACGTCCGTTCCGCGAGGCGCTCGGCCCAGGCTTCGGCACGGCGGCTGATTCACCGCTTGCCGGTGGACGTGGACGCGGCGCGGCGGAACCGGCAGCCTGCACCTGCGCCAGCGCCAGCTGGTGGTGCGGCGCCTGCGGCCGCACCGGAGGGCGGCGGCGGTCTGAACATTCAAGGCTTGCCGATCGTGAAGCCGCCCTACGGCGTCGTGACGGCGGTGAATCTCGATCGCGGCGAGATCATGTGGCAGGTGCCGCACGGCGACACGCCGGACGCGATTCGCAATCATCCGCTGCTGCGCGGCATGAACATCGGCAAGACGGGACAGAACGGCACGCGTCGGCTTCATGGTCACCAAGACGCTCGTGATTTCGGGCGACGGCCAGGTCACCTCCCGCCCGGACGGCCGCGCGGCGCCATGCTGCACGCCTACGACAAGAAGACGCGGACAGCAGGTCGGCGAAGTCTGGATGCCGGCGCCGCAAAGCGGTTCGCCGATGACCTACGCCGTCGACGGCAAGCAAGATCATCATCATCGCCGTGAGCGGCGGTGCGTATTCGGGTGAGTACATCGCGTTCAGTCTGCCGGCCAAGCGAAATCCGTTCATCGAATCAATAGACGCGAGGAGATAGGGCGATGAAACATGTGGGTACGCATATCGCTGGCGGCGGCACTTCGTTGACCGCCGTGCTGCTCATGCCGCGTGCGTCGGGACAAACCCCGAGCGCGTTTCCGAGCACGGCCAACGGAGAGTGGTGGCACCTACACCGCCGACATACAACGGCACGCGCTACTCGCCGCTCGATCAGATCAACGGATCGAACTTCAACCAGCTCGAGGTCGCGTGGCGGTTCAAGACCGACAACCTCGGCCCGCGTCCCGAGTACAAGCTGGAAGGCACGCCGCTCGCGATCAAGGGCATGCTCTACACCACCGGCGGCACGCGGCGGTCGGTCGATCGCGCTCGACGCGAAGACCGGCGAGGTGATCTGGACGCACAGCCTGCGCGAGGGGCAAGCGCGCCGGCGGTCGTCGCCGCGCCAGCTCTCCGGCCGCGGCGTGTCGTACTGGACCGACGGCAAGGGCGACGACCGCGTCATCTACGTGACGACCGGCTATCAGCTCGTCGAGCTGAACGCGAAGACCGGCGCGATGATCCCGATCGTTCGGCAAGAGACGGCATCCTCGATCTGAAGGTCGGCGTCAGGTTAAGGCAAGGACCAGCAGATCGATCTCGAGACCGGCGAGATCGGCGTCCACTCGACGCCGGCCATCGTCAAGGACGTGATCATCATCGGCTCGGCGATGCGCGAAGGCGCCACCGTGCCGACGCACAACAACACCAAGGGCCTGGTGCGCGCTTCGACGCGCGAACCGGCAAGCTGCTGTGGACGTTCAACACGATTCCGCGGCCCGGCGAGTTCGGCAACGACACCTGGGAGAAGGAATCGTGGGCCGTACAACGGCAACGTCGGCGTGTGGACGCAGATCACCGCCGACGAGGAGCTCGGCCTCGTCTACCTGCCGGTCGAAACGCCCTGCGTCCGACTTCTACGGCGGCCATCGCCCCGGCAACAACCTGTTCGCCGAGAGCCTCGTCTGCGTCGATCTGAAGACCGGACAGCGCAAGTGGCACTACCAGCTCGTGCACCATCCGATCTGGAACTTCGACAACTCGCTGCGCGCCGCTGCTGCCGACATCACCGTCGAACGGCAAGGCAGATCAAAGCGGTGGCGCAGCCGAGCAAGATGGGCTGGCTCTACGTCTTCGATCGCGTCACCGGTCAGCCGGTGTGGCCGATCGAAGAGCGGCCGGTCCCGCAGTCAGACGTGCCGGGCGAGAAGACTGTCGCCGACGCAGCCGCACCCGACCAAGCCGCCGGCCTACGCACGCAACTATCTCACGGTGCCCGGATGATCTGATCGACTTCACGCCGGAGCTGCGCGCAGCAGGCGCTCGAGCGGCTGAAGCACTACAGTGCGAGCCGTCGCCGTTCGCACCGCCGATCCTCGGCAACGTGAACGGCCCGATCTTCGGCGCCATCGTCGCGTCGACCGCGACCAACTGGCTCGGCTCCGGCGCCGATCCGGAAACGCACGTCGTCTACGCGCAGGCGGGCAACATGGGCGTCATCCGCGCGGTCGCTCGTCGCGCCGCCGACGGGATTCTCCGACATCGGCTACGTCTCGGGATCGCGCGGACGCGAATTCCGCGAGGTGCTCGGGACCCGGCGATCGCTGCGCGTGCCGACGCGCGGACGCGGCCGCGGAGCGAAGCGACGCGCAGCCGCGCGCGACCGGCTCCAGCGCGGCGGCCGCGCACGAGCCGGCGGCGGCGCGGCGCGCGGCCTCAACGTGCGAGGGTCTGCCGATGGTGAAACCGCCATACGGCGTCGCTCGCGGCGATCAATCTCGATCGCGGCGAGCTCATGTGGCAGGTGCCGCACGGCGAAACGCCGGACAACATCCGCACGCACCCGCTGCTCGCCGGGCAAGAACATTCCGAAGACCGGCCAGCCCGGCGACCTCAGGGCGTCGGCCTGATGGTGACCAAGACGATCGTCGTCATGGGCGATCCGCAGGTCACGTCGCCGCCGGGACGCCAGCGCGGCGCGATGCTGCGCGCCTACGACAAGAAGACCGGCCAGGAAGTCGGCGCGCGGTGCATCCCGGCGCCGCAGAGCGGATCGCCGATGACCTACTCGGTCGACGGCACGGCAGTGCATCATCGTCGCGGTCGCGCGGCGGTCGTACCGGTGAATACATCGCGTTCGCGCTTCCGCAAAACCGCAGTGAGGTCGAGCTAAACCGGTCAGTCGTAATCGCAGGTCGCAAGTCGAAGATGACTTGCGACCCGTGACTGCGACCTGGGACTTGCGACTCTCCAGACTTTCAGCGCCGCGCATTACCCAGCCCTCCACAAAATTTGGTAGAGTCGAGGCGTTTCCGGAACAGTTGGCACCTATAGGAGCACGATGCGAACAGTGTTTCGAACCGCGCGCTTCTTGCGCTGGTGTGTCGCCGGGAGCGGTCTGGGCCTATCCCGAATCTGTCGGGCCAGACGCCGTCAGCGTTCCCAAGCACGAGGAACGGCGAATGGCCGATGTATACGGCCGATCTCCGCGGCAGCAAGTATTCACCGCTCGACCAGATCAACGCGATCGAACTTCAACCAGCTCGAGGTCGCCTGGCGGTTCAAGACCGACAACCTCGGCCCGCGGCCCGGAATACAAGCTCGAAGGCACGCCGCTCGCGGTCAAGGGCATCGCTCTACACCACCGGCGGCACGCGCCGATCGGTCGTGGCGCTCGACGCGAAGACCGGCGAGGTCATCTGGATCGCACAGCCTGCGCGAAGGGCAAGCGCGCCGCCGTCGTCGCCGCGCCAGCTCTCGGGCCGCGGCGTGTCGTACTGGACCGACGGCAAGGGCGACGACCGCGTCATCTACGTGACGACGGGCTACCGGCTCGTCGAGACTCGAACGCGAAGACCGGCGCGCCGATCACGACGTTCGGCAAAGACGGCATCGTCGATCTGAAGGTCGGCGCCGTCATCGGCAAGGGCGAGCAGATCGATCTCGAGACCGGCGAGATCGGCGTCCACTCGACGCCGACGCGTCGTCAAGGACGTGGTGATCATCGGCTCGGCGATGCGCGAAGGCGCTACGGTGCCGACGCACAACAACACCAAGGGTCTCGTGCGCGCGTTCGACGTGCGGACCGGCAAGAAGCTCTGGCACGTTCAACACCATTCCGCGGCCCGGCGAGTTCGGCAACGACACGTGGGAAAACGAACTCGTGGGCCGATCAACGGCAACGCCGGCGTGTGGACGCAGATCACCGTCGACGAGGAGCTCGGCCTCGTCTACCTGCCGGTCGAGACGCCGACCTCCGACTTCTACGGCGGCCATCGCCCCGGCAACAACCTGTTCGCCGAGAGCCTGGTCTGCGGTCGATCTGAAGACCGGCGTGCGCAAGTGGCACTTCCAGTTCGTGCACCATCCGATCTGGAACATCGACATGTCGTCGGCGCCGCTGCTCGTCGACGTCACGATCGACGGCCAGGCCGCGCAAGGTGGTCGCGCTCGCCGAGCAAGCAGGCGTTGGCTCTACGTCTTCGATCGCGATCACCGGCCAGCCGATCTGGCCGATCCGGAGACGCCGGTCCCGCAGTCCGACGTGCCGGGCGAGAAGACGTCGCCGACGCAGCCGATTCCGACCAAACCGCCGGCCTACGCGCGCAACTACCTGAAGATGCCCGACGATCTGATCGACTTCACGCCGGCGCTGCGGGCGCAGGCGCTCGGCGAATCTGAAGCGGACATACGAACGGGCCCTCGTACAATCCGCCGATCGTCGGCAGCGACACCGGCCCGGTCGGCTCGATCAACATCGGCAACGCCGGCGGCAACTGGCTCGGTGCGTCGTTCGATCCCGAGACGCACGTCGTTTATGCGCAGGCGGCCAACTCGGGCGTCACGCGCGTTCTCGGTGCGCCGCCGCCCCCGGGATTCTCGGACATGCGGCTACGTCTCCGGCCGTGAGGGCAGCGAGTTCCGATGACGGGGCTCGGGCTTCGGCAGCGGCGGCGGATTCGCCGCTGCGGACGCTGGCGGCAGCCTGAGGCGCCTCCAGCCGACGGCCGGCTGCCAGCGTTCCGCCGGGCTCAACGTCGAAGGACTGCCGATCGTGAAGCCGCCATGCGGCGACGCTGTCGGCGATCAATCTCGATCGCGGCGATCTGATGTGGCAGGTCCCGCACGGCGAGACGCCCGACAACATCAGAAATCACCCGTTGCTCAAAGGCATGAACGATCCCGCGCACCGGACAGCCCGGAAGGCATCGGCCTGATGGTGACCAAGACGCTGGTCGATCTGCGGCGATCCGCAGATTCACCGCGCCTCCAGGGACGTCCAGCGCGGCGCGATGCTGCGCGCCTACGACAAGCAGACCGGCAAGGAAGTCGGCGCCGTGTACAACGCCGGCCCGCAGAGCGGGTCGCCGATGACCTACTCGGTCGACGGACGTCAGTGACATCATCGTCGCGGTCAGCGGCGGCAACTACTCGGGCGATACTCGCATTCGCTCTGCCGCAGGAACGAGGTCAGACCGAGTCAACAGTAACCAGTGCTGGGATTAGGGAGTAAGGGCTTGGGATTAGAGTAGCGTCCTCGAGCTCGACCTCTAATCCCTGACCCCAACCCCGAAGCCTGCCATCGCAGCGCTATAATCCCCGCGTCAAGCCTCGGTTCGAAGCTTCATCAAGGAGTCAATAAGCAATGAGGAAAGTCTAAGCGTCGGACTGGCGCTGGCGTCGCTTGGCGTCGCGCTGACATGGGTCGCGCCAAGCATCTCGGGCAGAACCGTATTCGGCGTTCCCGAGCACGAGAAGAATGGCGAGGTGGCCGACTGCACTGCGGATCCGCGGCGGCAGCAGATGCTCGCCGCTCGATCAGATCAACGCCGTCGAACTTCAACCAGCTCGAAGTCGCGTGGCGCTTCAAGACCGACAATCTCGGCACGCGTCCCGAGTACAAGCTCGAAGGCACGCCGCTGATGGTCAAGGGCGTCGATCTACGCGACCGGCGGCACGCGCCGCTCGGTCGTCGCGCTCGACGCGAAGACCGGCGAGCTGATCTGGGCGCTACAGCATGCGCGAAGGGCACGCGCGCCGCGATCGCGCCGCGGCAGCTCTCGGGCCGCGGCGCTGTCCTACTGGACCGACGGCAAGGGCGACGACCGCGTCCTGTACGTCACGACCGGCTTACCGCCTGGTCGCAGCTCAATGCGAAACCGGCGCAGCCGATTACGTCGTTCGGCAAGAACGGCATCGTCGATCTGAAGGAAGGCGTCGTCTTCGGCACCGGCCAGCAGATCGATCTCGAGACCGGCGAAATCGGTCTGCACTCGACGCCGACCGTCGTCGAAGGACGTCGTGATCGTCGGATCGTCGTTCAAGCGAAGGCACGCACGGTCATCACGCACAACAACAGCAAGGGCATCGTGCGCGCCTTCGACGTGCGCACCGGCAAGCTGACTCTGGACGTTCAACACGATTCCGCGTCCGGGCGAAGTTCGGCAACGACACGTGGGAGAACGATTCGTGGGCGATCAACGGCAACACCGGCGTGTGGACGCAGCATCACCGTCGACGAGGAAGCCGGGCTGGTCTATCTGCCGGTCGAAGACGCCGACGCTCGGATCTACTACGGCGGCCATCGTCCCGGCAACAACCTCTTCGGCGACAGCCTGGTCGTGCGTCGATCTGAAGACCGGCCAGCGCAAGTGGCACTACCAGGTCGTGCACCATCCGATCTGGGACTACGACCTGTCGTCGGCGCCGCATCGCTCGTCGACATCACGGTCGAACGGCAAGCGCGATCAAAGCGCGTCGCGCTGCCGAGCAAGCAAGCGTTCCTCTACGTGTTCGATCGCATCACCGGTCAGCCGGTCTGGCCGATCGAGGAGCGGCCGGTGCCGCAGACCGACGTGCCCGGCGAGAAGACGTCGCCGACGCAGCCGTTCCCGACCAAGCCGCCGGCTTACGCGCGTCAGGCAGGTGACCGAAGCCGAGCTCGATCGACTTCACGCCCGACATCACGAAGCAGGCACTCGAAGCGGCGTGAAGCGTACAGCTCGGACCGATGTTCCTGCCGCCGGTGGTCAGCAAGACAAGGCGGACCGCCTGCGGCCATCACGATCGGCACGCTCGGCGGCGGCACCAGCTGGCCGGGCGCCGGGTTCGATCCGAAGACGCACGGCGTCTACGCGCAGGCGGCCAACGCCGGCGCTGTCGCCGCTCGGTCTCGTCGACGCCGCCTCCGGGCTTCTCCGACGTCCGCTATCCGCCTGGCCGCGCCGGCCAGGATTTCCGCGTGAATGAGGGACCAGGGTTCGGCACGCGCGGCCGACGCGCCCGCGCGTCAGCGAGACGCAGCGAAGACTCACATATCGCGATGGGCAAACCGGCGGACGCGCTTGCCCGAGGCCGGTGGTGGTAGGCGGCGGCGGTGCTCTGCAGCGTCCAGGGACTGCCAATCGTCAAGCCGCCCCATGGCGTGCTCGCGGCGATCAACCTCGATCGCGGCGAGCTGATTGTGGCAGGTGCCGCACGGCGACACGCCGGACAACGTCCGCAACCACCCGCTGCTCAAGGGCATCAACGTGCCGAAGACCGGCCAGCAGGGTCAGGCCGGCGTGCTCATCACGAAGACGCTCGTCATCGTCGGCGATCCGCTGGTGACGACGACACCGGAGCATCCGCGGGGCGCGATGCTGCGCGCGTACGACAAGCAGACCGGCGCGCAGGTCGGCGCCGTCTTCATGCCGGCGCCGCAGAGCGGCTCGCCGATGACCTACTCGGTCGACGGCCGGCAGTACGTCGTCGTGGCGATCAGCGGCGGCGCGTATTCCGGCGAATATGCTGGCGTTCGCGTTACCTCAGAACGAGACGAAGTAAGAAAACCTGTCAGCTGTGAGGGCTGAGGGCTGGGTGGAGGGCTTTGGGGACTGTCTCTCTCAGCCTCAGCCCGCAGCCCTCAGCCTCAGCCGTCAGCCCTCCGCCCTCGCCCTTCGTCGTGCGTTCCCGCTGTCCGCTTTCTTGCCTCCTCCCGCGCCTTGAGGCGATAATCGCCCGCTACGCTTTTTCTGGTAGACCGGGAACTCCATGGGAGCAGATATGATGCGTAAACGTTTCGCCATCCTGGCGCTGGTGATCGCCAGTGCCGCGACGGCCGTAATCCTTCTCCGCCACGCGTCTCGGGCCAGACGCCAGCCAGGGCGCAGGCACCGGCAGCCGCCACCGGCCAGCCGAGCACGAAGAACGGCGAGTGGCCGATGACTACGGCCGACTCTGCGCGGCAGCAAGTACTCGCCGCTCGATCAGATCAACGCGCAGCAACTTCAGCAAGCTCGAGGTCGCGTGGCGGTTCAAGACCGACAACCTCGGTCCGCGCCCCGAGAACAAGCTCGAAGGCACGCCGATCATGGTCAAGGGCATCGTCTACACGACCGCCGGCACGCGCCGCGCGGTCGATCGCGCTCGACGCGAAGAACGGCGAGATGAAGTGGATGTACAGCCTGGACGAGGGCGAGCGCGCCACGCGGTGGGCGCCGCGCCAGCTTTCCGGCCGCGGGCTCTCGCACTGGACCGACGGCCGCGGCGACGAGCGCATCTTCTACGTCACGACCGGCTACCGCCTGGTCGCGCTGAACGCGAAGACCGGCCAGCCGATCGCCAGTCGTTCGGCCAGCGCGGCATCGTCGACCTGAAGGTCAGGCGTCGTCATCGGCAAGGACAAGCAGATCGATCTCGAGAAGGGTGAGATCGGCCTGCACTCGACGCCGACCGTCGTCGGCGACGTGATCATCGTCGGCTCGTCGATGTTCGAGGGCCTTGGCTATCGCTACAGCACGAACGCGAAGGGTCTCGTCCGCGCGTTCGACGTCAAGACCGGCAAGCAGCTCTGGCGCTTCAACACGATCCCGATGCCCGGGCGAGTTCGGCAACGACGACGTGGGAGAACGGATCGTGGGAGTGGACCGGCAACGTCGGCGTGTGGACGCAGATCTCGGTCGATCCCGAAGCCGGGCTCGTCTATCTGCCGGTGGAAACGCCGACGATCGACGAACTACGGCGGCAACCGGCCGGGCAACAACCTGTTCGCCGAAGCCTCGTCGCCGGTCGACCTGAAGACGGGCGTGCGCAAGTGGCACTTCCAGCATGGTGCATCACGGCCTCTGGGATCACGACAACTCGTCGGCGTCGCTGCTGATCGACGCGACGATCAACGGCGCAGCCGCGCAAGCTCGTCGGCGCAGCCGACGCAAACAGGGCTGGCTCTACGTGTTCGACCGCATCACCGGTCGAGCCGATCTGGCCGATCCCGGAGTAGCCGGTTCCGCAGTCGGACGTCCCGGACGAGAAGACGGCCACGACGCAGCCGATTCCGACCAAGCCGCCGCCGCTACTCGCGGACGTTCATCACGCACGGACGATCTGATCGACTTCACGCCACAGCTGCGCGCGGCAGGCGCTCGAGAACCTGAAGAAGTTACCGCTGGGAGCCGACGCCGTTCGTTGCCGCCCGACAGGTCAGAACTCGAAGTTGCTCGGCTCGGTGAACATCGGGAACACCGCCGGCGGCGTCGAACTGGCCGGGCTGCGTCATTCGATCCAGAGACGGCGACCTTCTACGCGCAGGCGGTCAACTCCAGTGTCACAGCCGGCCAAGCTTCGGCACCGAGGAATTCGAGCAGGATCCGACGTCGAAAATCCAGAAGAAGCGTCTGCCGCGCTGGGAAGCCGATCCGAGCTACGGCTGCCGCGCGGCGCGGACCCGGCCGCGAAGCGGCGCGGGACGCCGCGCGCGGCGCCTGAAGCGGCCGGCGCGGTGCGCCGCCTGCCGGCGGCGCACCTCCGGCCGGGTTTCGGCGGACGCGGCGCGCTCACCGCCAGGGTCTCGAAGGCCTCCAGATCGTGAAGCCGCCGTACGGCGTGCTCTCGGCGATCGATCTCAATACCGGGACGCTGAAGTTCAAGGTGCCGCACGGCGATACGCCGGACGCGGTCGCGGAATCATCCGCTGCTGCAAGGGGATGAACATTCCGAAGACCGGTCAGGGCGGCAGCGTCGGCATGATGGTCACCAAGACGCTCGTCGTCGTGGGCGATCCGCAGCTGACGACGCCGCCGGGACGTGCGCGCGGCGCGATGCTGCGTGCGTACAACAAGCAGACCGGCGAACAAGTCGGCGAAGTGCTGATGCCGGCACCGCAGCAGCGGCTCGCCGATGACGTATTCCGTCGATGGGCGGCAGTAAATCATCGTGGCCGTCGGCGGCGGCAACTACACCGGCGAATACATCGCTTTCGCGTTGCCGCAAAGCGAGATCCGCCCGGCTACCGGGACAGTAGAAACCGCGTAGGGCTGATGGCAGGGCTCTAGCCTGCGGCTGGCCTTCCGTGGCCAGCTCTTGTGCCCTTCATCTTTTTCTCTTGATAATATTGACATCATGAAACCCGACATTGGCGATTGCGGCGGGCCTGGTAGCTCTGGCGGCCGGAACGCTAGTGGCTGCGGCGGAGCAGGACAAGTCACAGTGGGATGGCGTCTACAGCGAGGCGCTAAGCCAAGCGCGGCGAGCCGCTGTATCAGCAGTACTGCTCGAGCTGCCACGGGGCCGATCATGGCCGGCGGCGAAATGGCGCCCGGGCTGACTCGGCGGCGAGTTCGCGTCGAACTGGAACGACCTGACGCTCGGTCAGTTGTTCGAGCGCATCCGGACGTCGATGCCGCAGAACAACCCCGGCAGCCTCGAGCCGGCAGCAGAATGCCGACATCCTCTCTCTTCATCCTCTGCAAGAGCATCGGCTCCGGCGGGCGCGCGAGCCGAACTCCCCACCCAGACCGGGATGCTCCAACACGATCAAATGCGGGGATGAAGCCCGGAGGGAACGACAATTACAGAATTCAGAAATCAGGAATCAAGATGTCAAGCAGGAGTTCACCAGCTAGCGTTTCTGATTGCTGAATTCTTACGTTCTGTAACTTCGTAGTTCCCACTCAAGCCGAGCGCAGCTTCTGCGCGAGGCGGTGTAAGAACAGCCCCACGTCGGTCACGATTCCCAGCGTCCGCGACGACCCGCGGTCGGCCAGCTTGGTCACGACCGCGGGGTTGATGTCCACGCCACCATCTTCACCCACGACGGCAGCATGTTGCCGACGCCGATGCCGTGCAGCATCGTCGAGAGCGACGAGCACCAGCTTCGACGTCCTCGCAGCGCCGCCGCGTAGCGATCCTGCGCCTCGACGCAGATCCATCATCGTGTCGGGCAGCGGGCCGTCGTCGCGAATGCTGCCGGCGAGGACGTAGTCGACGTTGTGGCGGATGCACTCGTACATCACGCCGCGACTTCAGCACGCCCTGCTCGACCGCCTGCTCGCAGCCCGCCGGCGCGGCAGATCGTGTTGATGGCGCGCATGTGATGGCGATGGCCGCCCTCGATCGCCTTGCCCGGTGTTCGAGATCGACGCCGAGCGACGTGCCGAAGAGCGCCTGCTCCACGTCGTGGACGGCGAGCGCGTTGCCGGCCAGCAGCACGTCCACGTAGCCGTCGCGGATGAGATCCTGAAAATGCGGCGACGCCGCCGGTGTGCACCACCACCGGGCCCGGCGACGACGCGCGATCCGCCCGCCGTCGTGCCTTGACCTCGCGCATCATCGCGGCGATGCTGCGCGACGCCGACTTCGACCCGCCGCTCCGACGAGATCTCGTTGGTCATGAACGCGAAGCCGTGGCGATCGCGCTCGCTGGAACTCGGGCATCGACGCGGATGCCGGCGACGCCGCAGACGATCGCATCGCCGATCCGCGACGTCGCGCAGCTTGCGGCAGGCCGCCTTCCGTCGCTCGATCGACGATCGACCGCGTCCATGCGCTGATGCTGGACGTCGATCCACTTGCCCTTGAGCCGGACCAGCGTGCGATGGTTGGTCGTCGAGTAGAAATCGTCGGGCACGCAGCCGTCGCGATCGGCGTTTCGTCAGGAGCGCGTCATGCTGTTCCGACAGCCGGCAGCCGAGCGCGACCAGCTCTTCGAGCACCTCGCCGAGCGCCTGCTCGGTCGCGCCGAGATGCGCATCGAGATCGACGACGGCTCGTCGTTGCTGCGGCCGATCGTTGAACTTCAGCACGTCGAACGACGCGTTGCGCTTTGACGACCGTGTCGAAGACGACGTTGAGGATCTGCGAGTCGATCAGGTGGCCTTCGGCCTCGACCACCTCGCCTGAAGCGGTGACCATGTCGCCATCACGCAGAAAGATCGGCAGCGAGAGGGGCGGCTGCACGTGATAATCGCTCTGCGCGACCTCGGCCAGCGCGCGATCGAGCACCGATTCCGAACACTCCTCGAGCGTGGTCACGAACGGGAGGCGATCCTTGCGGAACTTCGGCAGCTGCAGCACGCCGTCGATGTTGATGCCGTATTTGGCGTAGGCCGTCGTGACCTGCGCGAGGATGCCCGGCTTGTCGTTCACGATGAAGCGCACGTAGTGCGGCGCGACGAAATCGCCGCTGACCTTGTGGAACGACCGACGGCGCGCATCGTGCGCCGCGCGTCTCCGCCGCCGCGCCGCGGCGAACCGACAGGCACGTCCGGACACGACCGCGACGGCGGTCGGCGAGCCGCCGGCGCCGTGGCCCGAGAACGACGTTTCGCCGCCGAACACGCCGCGAACGGTCACGCAGGTTCTGGCTGCCTTCGTTCCGGCCGAACGCCGATGACAGAGCGGCACCAGCGCCGGGCGGACGGCCGCGAACACCGAGCCGCTGTCTTCGGCCGACGCCCGCGCGATCTGGCGAATCGTGCAGCCAAGCTGGCGCGCGTATCGAAATCCACCGGCTCGATCGGCCAGAATCGATCTGCGTCGCGATGTCGCTCACGCGAACCGGACGCCGCAGGCCGACGGCGGCGATGATCGCCAGCTTCGCGGCGGCGTCGGCGCCGTCCACGTCCTCGGTCGGATCAGCCTCCGCGTAGCCGGCCTTGCTGCGCCTCGCCGAGCGACGTCGGCAAACGAGACCGTCTCCGGCTTGCATGCGGCTCAGGATGTACGTTGCAGGTGCCGTTCAGAGATCCCGCGCACCTCGACGAGGCGGTCGCCGCGCGAGACCTTCCTGCAGCGCGCGCAGCACCGGAATGCCGCCCGCCACCGACGCTTCGAACCGAACTCTCGAGCCCGCGCGCCGCGCCAGATCGAGCAGCTCGGTTCCGTGGTGCGCCATGAGCTGTTTGTTCGCCGTCACCACCGACTTGCCGCGCCATGCAGCGCGCCGCGAACCCGACTCGTAGCGCCGGGTGCAGACCGCCAACCAGCTCGATCGACGATGTCCACGTCCGGCGACAGACGTGACCTCTTCGACCGACTCGGTCCAGTGCACCGACGGCGGGCACCCCAGCTCGACGCGCTTCTCGCTCGACATTCCGTGTTGAACACGTGGGTCAGCTGCCACGTGCGGCACCTCGCCGCTGCACTGGGAGATGCGCGCGACGGCCCCGACCGACGGTTGCCCGAATCCGAGCGGCGCGACCCGCGAGAGCCTGATGGTGTCGTAGTCGCGAGAACGAACAAAGTATCACGTCAGACACCATAGCCGTAGCCGGCTCCTCGAGGCGCCGGATCTTCCTCTCGTCGGGAACCTCGGCGGCGATTCGTCCCGCTCTTCGTCGTCGGCCGATTCGCACGTGACCATCGGGTCGCGTCATCTTCGTCGCCATCTGATTGCGGCTCCATCCAGAAACAGAAAGGGCCGTCAATCTTGGATTTGGGTGGACGGCGCCAGTTCGAACGTGATTTTCGCTGCTCGCTGGTTACATCACCCTGTTTTGACCACGATGCCAAGGGAGGGAGGGTCGGAATGGTCGTCGCAACGGTCGCTGCGCTTCTGCTCGCCGGGTCGAACATTTGCTACTTGAGAAAACACAGAGCTGCACCGGCTGAGAGTCAACTTTTTCAGTGGCGCAGGCAGGCCCCCGGCCGCGCACTCCGAGCTGGCCAGCGCGTCGCCGAGCGCCGAAGGCGCGGAGGCGGCACCCCCAGCGGCATTAACGGCTGATGCATCGCCGTAGGCGTGCTCGCGCCTCGGCGAGGTGGGGCCGCAGCGCCTCCTGCCCTTCCTTGCCGTCTCGCCCCCATAGAATGGGCCGTGCCTCGGTTCAAGCTGACCATCGAATATGCCGGGACCCGCCGCAGCGGCTGGCGGATCCGGAAGAACGCGCGAACGATCCGGGGCGAGATCGACAAGGCCTTGGTTCGCACGGTGACGGGGGCGCCGCGACTTCCTGGGCTCTGCGGATCTGGCCGCACCGACGCGAGGCGTGCAAATGCCGTCGCGCAGGTCGCGCACCTCGACGTCAGCACGAATATTCCGGCGGCGACGAGCTTGGTGCGGCGGATCAACGACGAATTGCCCGGCCGACATCAATGTGCTTCGCGGCCGAACCGGTGCCCCACCGTTTTCACGCGCGACACGACGCGGTCGCTCGGCGATCTGCGTGTTGTACCAGCAGATTGCACGGCGACGGGACGGCGTTTGCGAAGCCGTTCGTATGGTGGGTTCGTGAGCCACTCAGATCTCAGCCAGTGATGCAGCATGCCGCCGCCTCGTTTGTCGGTTTCCGAGACTTTCAGTCCTTCGCGGAATCCGACGACGTCTCGAGGAGCGGAGACGGGCAGGAGGGCGGGACGGGCAGAAAGGCCCGGCGACGGGCAGCCGAGGTGGCAGGAGGGGCGGGACGGGTCGAAGAAGAGCGATCGACGATCGTGCTCGTCGAGTCGCCTGGATCGTCGTCGAGGGCAGACGATCCCGTGCTCGTCGGGAATCCTCGGATCGCGCTCTTGTGGAAGATGGCGCGACGGGTTAATCGTCGGCGTCCTGGTCGAGATCAGCCGCGGCCTGACCCGCGTCTGCGTGCACAGACTTCTCCGCGGGTCGTCCGGATGCGCCGGCCCGCCTCACGGCGCCGCCGTCCGGGCCGGGTTCCTGGAGCACGTTCCGGGTACGCGGCCGAACGGCGGGACGAGCGGTTGGCTTCTTCACACCGCTCTCGGCGCCGCGGCAGCGTGGCGACAAGGCCAGCGATCTTTCCCGCGCGTCCGGCGGTTCCACCAGTACCCTTTCCCGATCCGAGGAGCCAGACTGATGGATGGACGTTTATCTGCCGCACGACTATCTCGTGATCGCGTGGGACAGCTCAACGAGGCGCTGCCAGGGCTGGCCAGCTTCGGGCGCGCCTCGACGTCGCCGGCTGCCATCGGGTATTTCAATCGATCGGATGCGTTGTTTCTGATGTGCGGGATCTTCGTCAACGCCACCTACTCGCACCACCTTCACAGCGTCGACGAAGAAGCTGCGCGCATCATCGACTACGGCGCAACATCGGCAGCGGCTATACACTCTTCTGTAATGCGTAAT